>JABEBX010016672.1_pt2 | contig 12239 bp, 15 predicted proteins | sample 7245971 | NCBI WGS metagenome assembly JABEBX01 (sample SAMN14506365, study PRJNA622280) | hot springs metagenome | biome: hot spring [ENVO:00000051]|acidic hot spring [ENVO:00002120]; feature: spring [ENVO:00000027]|sediment [ENVO:00002007]; material: sediment environment [ENVO:01001048]...
GCAAATATAGGAGATGTGATAGGACCAGTTCAGGTTCAAAGCAGTTGGGAACTTTTCAAAGTAGTTGGTAAGAAAGGGCCTTCTGTTCAAAGTTTCGCTGATGCTCAATCCAGTATAGTTCAAACGCTGCTTACTCAAAAACAGTCTCAGATATGGTCCAATTGGTTGCAAAATGTCTTCCAACCTTTCAAAAACAGCAGTACCATAAAGATCATGATATGAGGTTTAAAGATGGATGTTGTTAAAAAGGCAGAAGTACTTGAGGCCCTCAAAGGAGTTATAGATCCAGAGATAGGCCTTGATGTTGTAAGTTTGGGTCTCGTTTATGGAGTTGAGGTTTCAAATGAAGGTGATGTTCAAGTTAAAATGACGATGACTTTCATGGGTTGTCCTCTTACTGCCATGATAAGTGAGGATGCCAAATATGCAATTCAATCGTTGAATGGAGTTAAGTCCGTAAACGTGGAAATTGTTTGGGATCCTCCGTGGATTCCTGATATGATAGATCCAGAAGTGAGGGCAAAACTTGGAATTTGATCTTAGAAATGTTTTGAATTTTGCAAGTGCTTATTTGGAAGGTAAATCTCTATCTCCGCGTCTCGACGCGGAGATATTGCTATCTTTTGTGCTTTCGAAAGATAAAATATGGATTTATTCTAATTTCGATTTTAAATTGGATGAAAAATGTGCTAAAAAGTATCAAGAGGTTTTGAACAAGAGATATAAGGAAATGCCAATTGCTTACATAATCGGCAAAAAAGAGTTTATGGGTCTTGATTTTAAAATAACAGATAAGGTGCTTGTGCCGCGCCCCGAAACTGAAGAACTGGTGGAAAAGTTGATATGTGATTCAAGAAAATATGGATGGAAAAAATTTCTTGATTTTGGAAGCGGAAGTGGCGTTATATCCATTTCTCTTGCCAAATTTCTGCCAAATGCTGAAGTATGGGTTGTCGATGAGAGTAAAGATGCTTTGGATCTTACAGTAGAGAATGCGAAAAAGTTTGGGGTTGAAGAGAAAATTCACATTGCACAAACGGAAACAGAAAGATTTGATGTTGTAGTTTCTAATCCTCCTTATCTTACCAAAGCAGAATGGAATAGTTCGGCAGATTTGCATTTTGAACCTTACGAGGCACTTGTTGGTGGCGAAGATGGAAATGATTTTTACAGGATGATCCTTGCCACATATAGGCCTAAAAGGTTTTATTTTGAAATAGCGCATCCATTTAGAGAATCACTCAAAGAGATTTTTGATAATTTTGGAAAGTATGAAATAATAAAAGATCTGTCAGGCAGAGATCGAATTGCCATTCTTTGGTGATACTTCTGAAAATATCGGTAATATTATGCGAAATTCAGATCCTTTCCCTAACTCACTTGAAACTTTAATCTGCCCCTTGTGAGCCTCAACTATCATTTTAACTATTGAAAGGCCCAAACCTGTACCGCCAACTTTCCTCGATCTGGCTTTATCAACTCTGTAAAATCTCTCAAACAAACGCGAAAGGGCATCGTCTGGGATGCCGATGCCCGTATCTTTAACCTTTATTTGACATTCGTTTCCGTTTATAATTTCACAACTTACTTCAACAAATTTCGAACCACTTTCTTTTTGAGAGGTGTACTTTATGGCGTTGTCTGTTAGATTGAGTACTGCTTGCACAAGTCTGTCAAAATCTCCATAGACATATATTTCTTTATTGCAAGATATCTTCAACTCGACTCCCAAAGAATCTGCCATGGGTTTAACTATTCTCGAAACGTAATCAACTATTTTGGAAAGATCGATACTTTGAAATTCAAATTTGGTTTTTCCTTCTTCTAATTTCTGAATATCAAGCAAATCATTTATAAGTCTGCTCATTCTCGCGGATTCATTTTCTATGATCCCGAGAAAATGCTTCACCGTTTCTACATCCTTAAAGTCATCGTCTAAAAGCGTTTCTGCATAACCATGAATGGATGTCAGAGGCGTTTTTAACTCGTGCGAAACGTTAGATATGAATTCACGCCTGAAATTATCAAGTTCTCTTTCGCTTGTCATGTCTTTTATCACGACTATGAGTACATGTTCGTTCTCTTTTAAAATCACTGGTATAGCATCACATTTTAAATAACGTCTCTGCGGGTAAATGACGGATATTTCCGTTGAACCGTTGGTAAAGTCTTTAAGTTTTTTATCTATGAAATTCAACATATCATAGTTTTCAAGGATTTCAACGAGTTTTTTACCCTCGAGAATACAATTCTCTATCCCGAGAAATTCGCACACGGCAGAATTGTTGATCGTAACTTTACTTTCTCCATCAACTATCAATATACCATCACTGACATTTTGAAGGATTATTCTCATATTTTCACGACTTTTTGTCGCTTCAGAATACCGAGTTTCCAAATTTACTTTCATTTCCTTCAAAACGTCTATCATTTTTATGATGGGTATATGTTCTTCCGAATCAGAAATTATATGAGATATACCATTCAATATCTTCAGATTTCTTTTGTGCGAAAAGTAAAAGAAAACAAAAAGCACAAAAAAGAGAACAGAAAGTACAACAAAAAGAATAAGGAAAAATTCCAAAGTTTAATCCTCGCTGCCTGGATCTTTGAATTTATAACCTTTTCCTCTTACCGTTAAGATATACTTCGGATTGGATGCGTCTTCTTCTATTTTAGTTCTCAATCTTCTTATGTGTACATCTACTGTCCTGGTATCACCGTAATAATCATAACCCCAAAGTGTGTCAAGCAGCACATCTCTGCTGAAGACCTTACCAGAATTTTCAGCCAAAAATCTTAGCAAATCAAATTCAAGCGGGGTTAATCCGACAGATTTACCTCTGACTTTAACCTCATATTTTTCAAGATCTATATCAAGATCTTTTGCGGAGATCTTCTTGGGCTTTTCTTCCACTTTCGTAAGAGTTTGATCTGTTCTTCTGAAAATGGCTTTTATTCTTGCCAACAATTCTCTTACGCTGAATGGCTTTGTTATGTAATCATCTGCGCCGAGTTCGAGACCAAGCACTCTATCGAACTCTTCTCCCTTAGCCGTGAGAAATATAACAGGTTTGTCCCTATTTTTATCCCCGCCTCGCAGAGTTCTGACAAGTTCGAATCCGTCCATGCCTGGCAACATAACGTCGATGATGAAAAGATCTATTTCCTCTTCTTTTATAATGTCGAGAGCTTTTTCAGCATCGTAGGCTTTAAGCACGTCATAACCTTCTTTTTTCAAGTTGTAACTTACAAGTTCAACTATTGAAGGTTCATCATCGACAATCAGTATACGTTTTTTCAACATCAATTATCCCTCCTTTGAAATTTTTAACTCATCAAATATCGAATCTTTCCAAGAGATATCAATATACCTCCAACTCAAATTGCCTTCCCAACTTTTTTCCAAAGGATTCAGACTCACGTAAGGAATGATACCATAATCCTTAACCATCTTTGCCGTCTCGATTATTCCATCAAGATCTTCCATCTTTTCTTCTGGCAAACCATAGATGAAATACAACTTAACACGCTTTAAGCCAGCACTCTTTACATTTTTTACAGCCATGGATATGTCATCAGCCGTTAACTCTTTCCTTAAGACATCTCTCGTGTGCTGTGTTCCACCCTCCGGAGCAAGCGTTATTTCTCTGTCCCCCAAAGCAGCAAGTACTTTTAAAAGTTCAACTGTTATGGCATCGACCCTTAAGGAGGAAACGCTAAGATATCTTACCCTTTCCTTTAACCAAATTAGCAAATCCATCAATTTGGGATAGTCAGAAACACTTGCACCGATAAGTCCTACCTTGTCAGTATATTTTAGCGCACAAGATATCCTCTTTTCAACTTCGTCAATTGGCATAAAGCGAACGATGTTGTATATCCTTGAAGCAACGCAACCTCCAAATATGACAAAAGGATTGCCTTTTCTTTTATAACTTAGAGGTTCGACGTTTAAATTTGAAAAGATATCGAAAATATTCAATACATCAAGTTCAAACGAAACAGAAAAAGCCCATATCTTGAAGTTACGTAAATTTTTATTTCCCTCTATCGATCTAACTTCCCCATTTGAATAGAAAAATCTCTCACATGAAAAACCATACTTCTCAAGTGCCACAAAAGTGGCGTTAAATCCCAAATTTGCCACCGCACTGGTATAATCGTTGGGGAAAATCAAGGCTATGGGAATGCCACCTCTTGATTTCTTAGTTAAAAGGACTTCAGTTATTCTCTCTTGCAACGTCTTTTGCTTTTATACCCGACGATTCGTTTCCGTTATGATCCAAACTGAGTTCGCCCTTTAAAAGTTTGTCAAGTTCTTCTCCTTCTATGGTTTCCTTTTTAAGCAATATGGTGGCTATATCGTCGATCTTGTCTCTGTATTTTTTCAAAATGTCCATGGCCTTTTTGTAACTTTCCTCGACAATCCTTTTAACTTCGTAATCTATCTTCGATGCTGTCTCTTCACTGTAATTTGGAAGTCTTGCGATTTGTTTTCCGAGAAAAACTTCTCCTTCATCTTCTCCCCATGAAACAGGACCTATTGTGTCACTCATACCATACTTACAAACCATATCTTTTGCAAGTTTTGTAGCCACTTCAAGATCATTTGAAGCCCCAGTAGTTATCTGGTGAAAAATGAGTTCTTCCGCGGCTCTCCCACCAAGCATTCCGGCAAGTCTGTCCAACATTTCGTCTTTGGACATCAAATACCTATCACGCGTGGGAAGTTGAAGTGTGAAACCAAGTGCATGCATGCCACGCGGGACTATGGAGATCTTATGGACTGGATCGGCATTTGGAAGCACGGCTCCGACAACTGCATGGCCTATTTCGTGATAAGCGACCACACGTCTTTCTTCTTCACTTACGACTCTTGACTTCCTTTCCGGACCGGCTATGACTCTATCTATTGCCTCTTCAAGTTCATCCATGGTTATTTGGTTTTTCTTTCTTTGTGCCGCGAGTAAAGCCGCTTCGTTTATCAAATTTTCAAGATCTGCTCCGACAAATCCGGGAGTTCTTCTTGCAAGTATCTGAACATCAACGTTGGGATCTATAGGTTTACCACGCATATGAACTTTCAATATATCCTCACGTGCCTTTATATCCGGTGGATCCAGGAGAATTTTTTTATCAAACCTGCCAGGTCTAAGCAAAGCACTATCAAGTATATCAGGCCTGTTAGTTGCTGCCATCACTATAATGGCAGTTTGGTTGTCAAATCCATCCATTTCGACGAGTAACTGGTTGAGTGTCTGTTCTCTTTCGTCGTGACCTCCTCCTAATCCAGCGCCCCTTTGCCGTCCAACTGCATCAATTTCATCTATGAATACTATGGATGGAGAATTTTGCTTTGCTTGATTAAACAGTTCTCTGACTCTTGAGGCTCCAACTCCAACAAAAAGTTCAACAAAATCTGATCCACTCATGTGGAAGAAAGGCACGTTAGCCTCTCCAGCGACGGCCCTCGCAAGTAAGGTCTTGCCGGTGCCTGGAGGGCCGACAAGTAAAACTCCCTTCGGCATTCTTGCCCCCAGCACGTTAAAAGATGCTGGATCTTTAAGAAAATCTACGACGGATTTCAACTCTTCTTTCGCTTCGTCAACACCTGCAACATCTTTAAACGTTATCCTTTTATCCGTTGGCTTGTAAACTTTAGCAGGACTCTTTGTGAAACTAAATGCCTGAGAGTTAGCACTACCCATACGCCTCATCATCCACCACCAGAACAACATCAAAATGACGAGTGGAAGCACAAAATAGAATATGGCATTTATCCATACACTTGAATCAGATGCCTGCTTTGCCACAACGCTGATTCCCTTTGTAGACATGGTTTCAACAAGAGAATTGCTTGTCAACAGCCATGGCGCATAAAGATCATACAACGTACCATTCTTCATAGTAACGGTTGTATTTCCACTTGAATCAACAACAACAGAAGAAATGGGCGTTGGATCCTGATTCACCATTGATAGAAAATTGGTGAAACTTATCTGTGTTACAGGATTGGTTGGAGGCCACATAACACGTATGAGCAGAAAAAACATGACTATGATCAAAAAGTATATCAAAATGGTTCTCCAATTAGGTCCAGTTTGTTTACTGTAATTAGGTCCAGTTTGTTTATTGTAATTTTGCTGTGGCATCAGAAAACGCCTCCTTCCCTGATTAAACTTAAAACGCGCTTCGTTTTACCCGTTATCCTTAAATCATCTGGAAAAGTCATTCCCACAACCCACACTATCTTTCCATCGATTTGCGAAACAACGGGAAACATTTTTCTTAACTCAGAAGAAACACGATGATTTTTCAAGATATCTCTCACCTTTACTTCCTTTTTCATTCCAAAAGGTACAATTTTTTCAGAATCACTTAAAGGCCTTACTACCAAAGGAAATCTTATGTTTTCGGCCTCGAGAGTAACGCTATTTTTACCGTCTCCAAAATTCATATCCACTGATTTCAAATCACAATATATCTTAACAGATAATTCCCTTATTTTGACTTCTCCTGGCACAGAAAGTTCTAAATATTCATTCCATATAGGAGAATTTTCTTTTTTAGGACCAAAACAAATATCTTCTCCATTTATAGAAAAATATATTCCCTTTCCAAGATTCAATTCACCATTTCTATTTTTGAGAACCATGTTGACACACGAATTTATTTTCCGACTTGATATGTAAAGGTTCAATTTTTTGAAAACCATTTTGAAAAGTTCGGAAAGGATCAAATCATCTGCTTTTTCAATACTTTTGCTAAAAAAGATGCGTCCTTCTTTTTCAGTCAAACTCTTAAAGTAAAATTCCACTTCTTTATCTGAAAGGTGATGAGCCGTTGCTATTTTGTTGGCATTTTGCCTTGAAGCCAGTTCTTCGAAAAACTCATATCTTACAATTCTTGCCCCTTCTTCGAGAGAAAGTCCCTTGTGATTTTTAATGTATTCAGGCACGTTTCTTGATTCAACAAAGCAATCCATTCCAACTTCCCGTGCCATTTTCTTGACACCTTCTCCTTCGAAAACAGCCTCGGGTCTTATCATGTGATTAAGGTGCACCACAAAAAATTCTGCTCCTAAGTATTTTTTTATTTTCGAAAGTGCATACATCATTGCAACAGAATCAGCACCTCCGGAGACGGCCAGCATAACACGATCTCCGTTGTTTATCATGGACGTACTTTTTATGAATTTTAAAAGTTCGTATTCAAAATCGTCTAATTTCAATTCTTAACCTTTGATTCGAGAAACTTTGTGACGAAATCGGAGGCAAATTCTTCTCTTATCTCTGCGTATCGATTTTTTAAATCGTTGACGTCAGAGACGGACTTTTGAATTATATTTTTCGATTCTGATTGGGCTTCTGCCTCAGCCTTATCAATCATTTCTTTCGCTATTTTATTTGCTTCCGCTATTTTATTCTTAACCGTCATTTCGCCTTCTTCTGTGGCCTTCGAAATGATCTCTTTGGATTTGGCATTTGCTGCCTCTATCATCTCTCTTGCACTTTTTTCAGATGAAACCAATTGTTTGACGATTTCTTCAACTTCCAAGGCGTAAACCTCCTTGTTTATAAATTTACTACTTGCTAAATTATTATAACATTTAATATTCTCAAACTATACACCCCACTTCGAAGGTTGAATGTTCAATCATCTTGGCGTATGGCAAATATTGAAAACAGTGATCAGTGACGAGTGACGTGTGATCAGTATAGAAAAGTACTCGAATTTTTCAAACAATATACACCTTATTCGCCGTAAATTAACCTGATGTTTTTTATGTGATATAATTGTTACGTAATTTTAAAATTTGAAGGGAGGAAATTTCAGATGGAGGAACTTTATGAGTCCGCTTTGAGAAAATTTCGTAAAGCAGCGGTAATTATGAATTTGGATCCAAATGTGCAGAAAATTCTTGAACATCCAAAACGTCAACTGATAGTGGAATTCCCTGTTGTGATGGATAACGGCTCGATTGAGATTTTTACAGGTTACAGAGTTCAGCACAACGTTACCCTTGGCCCAGCAAAAGGTGGCATAAGGTATCATAAAGATGTAAATCTCGATGAAGTTAAAACGCTTAACTTACAATTCAAAAGAGGAAACAAAAAATATCTGAAGCAAAAATTGCCATAGAAGGGTTTGGAAATGTTGGTCAATATTCTGCACTGATGCTTTCTAAAGAAAAAGGGTCAAAAATTGTTGCTTTGAGTGATAGCAAAGGTGGAATATACAATCCAAATGGTTTTGATGTCGAAGATGTTATCAATTATAAAAAATCTAACGGCGTGCTTTCTGCTTACCCAAATTCAGATAGCATAAGCAATGCTGAATTGAAAACGTTAGACGTAGATGTTTTCATTCCAGCAGCGCTTGAAAATTCGATAACAGATGAAACGGCTAAGAAAATGAGGGCCAAAATAATAGTAGAAGGAGCAAATGGTCCTGTTACCGACACGGCAGATGAAATTTTGAAAGAAAAGGATATCTTGGTTGTGCCTGATATACTCGCAAATGCAGGGGGAGTTACAGTTTCATATTTTGAATGGGTTCAGGATCTTCAATCCTTCTTTTGGAAAAAAGAACAGGTAAATGCAACGCTTGAAGAAATGATCGAAAAATCTTTCAACGAGATATGGAATACAAAAGAAAAATATTCAACCGATATGAGAACGGCCGCTTACATACTTTCAACCCAAAGAATAGCCTTTGGAATTGAAAAGAGAGGTATATATCCGTAAAAATCAAAGTTCATTCAAAAAGATGGGGGACTTCATCTTGAAAACCAGTTCCGAGGCTTCATGAATGTCTCCTTGTATTATCTTTATCTTGTCCGACAAATCGTTTAACTTCACGACTTCTCTTGCAACTTCACAATACTTTTCGTTTATCTCTATTCCAATTAAATTGTCAAGGTACGGATTTAATTTTGCCATCAATACAAGGACAACTCCATTTCCACTTCCCAATTCGACAACTTTTGTTGTTTTGGAGTCCATATGGGATAAGATTCCCAGCATTATCGAAGCATGGGTATGTTTGACCTCCATATGTTCTGGTGTTTTGAACTTTGGTACGATCAAATCCTTGACATTTCCCATTGTGTTATAAAAGGTCTCATTTCAAATGAGCAAGCCACTTCATAAAGTGGATCGTCCTCTGGAACATTCATTAAAATGATGTTTGAGGCCTTTGTTACTTCTTGAATTGACGATAAAAGATCTTTGAAAAAGTCGTTAAAGTGTTCCTTATTTTTTGGAGCCGCATCTATTATGTAAGCCCCATTTTCATTTACTCCCCACACAACGTAACCGATTTTCTCACCATCTTTGATTACAAAATCATGATTGTACCTATCGCCTGAAAGTTTCAAAGTTAAGGCTTCCCTTTGCCAATTAGGATGCCGCCATTCTTTTTCATTTTGAAGTGCTTCCTCGTATATTTCATCCATTGTGGCAGAAACGAATTTGCATATCGGAGCACTCATTATCTTATCGGTGTAGAAAGATTTGAGATTTCTTCTCATTACAAATCCATATTTTTGATAAAATTTAACGGCACGATCGCCATAGGCCACCTCAAGAAAAACCTCTTTTATACCTTTCCATTTTAGTTGATCAAGCGAATAAAGCAAAAGTGAACCACCAATTCCTTTTTCTCTGAAATATTTCTTAACTCCAAAAGCATCTATTCTACCACGTGGTGGTCTCAACGCATTTATCGAAAAACCAATCATTTGATCGTCTACGAACATGGCAAAAGAATCATCAAGAGAGATGGAATTTTCTTTCACGTCAAGTTTGAACGAAAAGATATCCCATTTTATAGGTATCATGTAATCTGAAAACACTTCATTTACAAGGTTTGTTGTTTTACTTAAAGGTACATCTGATAATTTTTTAAATTCTACACTCATTTTGTGCTCCCATTTATTTTTCTTTCTTCTTTATCTTTAAGATTTTCATCGTTAGCAGAAATTGGATTCCATATTTCAAAATATCCAGATGGATTTTGAACAGAGTTTCTTAACCAAAATATCTTTTTGCCAAGATCAACTCTCCAAACACCAATCCCATTAACCTCCATGATTTTCCTCCCAAAAGTTCAAATCATTTGAACTTCTGCCACCTTCCAACGACAACTCCAATTAGGGATTTGGCGATCTCCATCGAACTCATTATAACAGGCCTATATTTTGGATTATCGGGTTTTAATATAACCATATCATCTTGAAAATAAAGTCGGAATATCTTAGGCTTACCTTCGATCAACCAGATCACGAGATTACCCTCAACAGCCGGGCCTTTTCTGACAAGGGCGATATCACCTTTGGAAAGAGATGGCTCAGAAGTGTCATCCGATACTACTATACCATAATTACATCCAGCCCATGTCGGCAATTTCAGATAATCAACGGGATTTTCGAGAGATGCAATTTCAAATATGGGAATTGTTTCGAGCGAATATTCTGCAGCCGTACTTTCGCTTTCGATCGAAGCGCCGAGCAAATAATCAACGCTAACCCCGAAAATTTTTGCGATCTTTTTTAGAACTTCAAAGTCTGGAGCATTTCTTCCACTTTCGTAAGCAGAGATCGTTTTATCACTAAGACCAATCAAGGCACCGAGATCTTTTTGACTCATTTCCCTTTGATTTCTTAATTCTTTGAGTCGTAAAGAAAAGGCAGAGTTCATCTTATCACCTCATGCTATTCTACAATAAATAGATGTTCAAAGTCAAATATCTTGTTTTTGTAGATTGATTATGTTATACTACGATACGTAGATATCATGTAGTATACTTATAAAAGATATGGGGGCCTTTTAGAATGAAAAGCATCGAATCTTTCATACTTGAAATACTTGAGAATCATCCTTGTACGGAATCAACGTTGACGGAAAAAGTATCAATCGTTTGTCCAATCTCCATATTTTTTTTTCACGATGGTAGTCTTGCATCGCCAGAGGTCAGAATCATTCTTTCGAAATTATTTGATAGCGGAAAAATCTTAATTTCATCTGATCGAGAGATCGCCATGAAAGATAATCAAAGCTTTTAGGAATAATTAAGAGATATTCTTCGTAAACTTTATTTAATCATGCTTAAACATCAGAATATGATTTTAATCACCTTTAAATGCCAATAATCACCTTTGACAAAGACATTTATATAGGTTATCATTTGGTTAAACGTATTCCAAATATTCTCTAACTGGAGGAAATCATGGAGAAAATAAAAGTTGGAATTATAACATTTTCAGATGGTAGGCCAAAGGTTAACGCAGATCTGCTTGAGATAAACAAAAGATTCCAAAACGAACTTTCTAAAGCGCTTACTTGTGATTTTAAAGATTCAAAAGTCTTAAAAGAGACGCTTTCCTTCATCCGAGCATCTTACGCTTTTAACTCTCTAAAAGGGCAAAGATATGGCATCATAGGCGGAAGACCAATGGGAATGTACACGGCCGTTCCAAATGTTGATCTATGGAATTCTATCTTCGGCATAGACATCGAGCACATAGATCAATACGATGTCGTAAGATTGTCCTCTGAAGTTCCTGAATCGCGTGCGCAAGATGGTCTGAAGTGGCTTGAGTCTCATGTGAAAAAGATACATTACGATGGAAAACAACTAACGCCGGAAAAACTGAAAACACAAATCAAAAGCTATCATGCCATCCAAAAGATAATTAAGGACAACGAACTCGACTTTGCAGGCATAAAAGCGCAACCAGAGTTGACGGACAATTTTGCAACGATGGACGTCACCGAAGCATTCATGAATGATCCTTACGATTGGGAAGGGCCTCATGAACCATTTGTCTTTGCAACTGAAGCAGATTCGGACGGGGCGCTTACCATGCAGATTTTCAAGTTACTCGCAAAAACGCCAGTTTTATTTGCTGATGTGCGCCATTACGATGAAAAAGACAACTTCTTCGATCTTTGCAATTCTGGCGAACATGCAACGTATTTTGCCTCCAAATCTTTTAATCCAGAAGAAAACCTTAAAAAAGTAGAACTTTATCCTGAAGGTTTTTACTTTCCAGCGGGCGGAGCCTCGGTAAGACACATAGCGGCACCCGGCCATGTAACACTTGCGAGACTGACCCGAAAGAATGGAAAATACTGGATGGCTATTTTACCGGCAGAATTTTTGGACTTCGGAGAGAAAAAGAATGAAGAAAAAGCAAAGGCAACACAGATCGAGTGGCCACATGCCTTTGCAAG
>JABEBX010018682.1_pt1 | contig 12237 bp, 8 predicted proteins | sample 7245971 | NCBI WGS metagenome assembly JABEBX01 (sample SAMN14506365, study PRJNA622280) | hot springs metagenome | biome: hot spring [ENVO:00000051]|acidic hot spring [ENVO:00002120]; feature: spring [ENVO:00000027]|sediment [ENVO:00002007]; material: sediment environment [ENVO:01001048]...
CCTGATAACCTGAAGAAATATGCTGATTTGGATGAACCTTTAGAGATAGGTTTCGGGCAGACTCAATCCGCACCACATATGAATGGAATTATTCTTGAAATATCAAATCTGAAGGACAATGATGTAGTGCTTGAAATAGGAACTGGTACAGGTTACTTAACAGCGCTGCTCGCCTATTTAGCCAAGAAAGTTATTTCCGTTGAGATAATCAAAAATTTTTCATTGTCAACCAAGAAAAGTTTAGAGGAATACGGTATTAAAAATGTAGATTTAATAAATGGAGACATAAACACAATATGCCTTAAAGAGAAGTTCTCACTGATAATTTCTGCTGCAAGTTTCAAAAGGAAACCTAAATTTTTATATGAGAAGCTTTCGGATAATGGGAGATTGATCTACCCCCTGGGAAGCTCTCCACCACAACTACTTATTTATCACAGTATCACAGGGGATTCAGTGGTTGCAAATGTTTCTTTTGTCAATATAATTAATGAAAGATAACCTTAAAAGGGAAAAATAGAAGAAGAATACATTTTGAAATGATTTTCTAATTATTAAAATTTAAAAAAATGAAATTTTACAATAAAATTTAAACTCTTATCGTTCTTTTATTGATATTTGGTTGCAGTAAATTTTATCTTATTTACCTCGAATATTTATTTCATCCGTCAGATATTCCATCCTGTGAAACCATTATAACAGCCTCACCCTCAGGCAAGTGAGGTGAATCAATTAGCCTAGCTATCCTTTTTCCGCCCTTAGACTTTCTTAAATATACGCGATAGGTTGACGCATGACCTACAATGTTTCCTCCTACTGAAGTAGTTGGATCACCAAAAAATACATCTGGTCTAGCCGCAACCTGATTGGTTACTGCAATTGCAGCATTATATATATCACCAAATCTCAAGAGATCGTGCATATGCTTATTTAACAACTGTTGCCTCTCTGCCAGTGTACCTCTTCCTGTGTACTCTGCGCGAAAATGAGCTGTTAAAGAGTCTACTATTAGTAATTTAACTGGAAATTTATCAGTCAATTCATATGCTTTCTCAACAAGCAATATCTGATGGCTTGAGTTATACGCCCTCGCAACATGTATTTTCTTCAACACTTCATTCGGATCAAGTTCCAAATGCTTGGACATCTGTACGATCCTTTCTGGTCTGAAAGTGTTTTCCGTATCTATGAAGAGAACATGACCATCTAAACCCATTTTATCCAGAGGAAGAGTGGCATTTACAGCGAGCTGATGCATTATTTGCGTTTTCCCGGATGCGAATTCTCCAAAAAATTCTGTGATGGCAGTAGTCTCAACACCACCACCAAGTAAATCATCAAGTGCTTTAGAGCCAGTTGTAAGTCTTTTAATCTCTTTCCTTTTTTCTAATAAAACATCTCCTGGTTCAAAATTTCCTATGTCGGCTGCTTTTCTTGCGGCTATTATAATCTTTGCTGCAACATTTTCCCCTATTTCCGCTGCATCTGATATGTCTTTCGGCGATGCAACAGCAATACTCATTATATCGTTATATCCAGCTTCTTTTAACTTTTCAGCTATAGAATCTCCTACTCCTGGTAAATCTTCTATTTCTTTAACCTTTTTCCCTTTATCTGCCATAAGCTAACTCTCCTATTTTCAATGATTTATCCGTTTTAATTATACTGCCTTCCTTATCCTTTAATTCGAACATAGATCTAATTGCATCTATGTTTTCAGGAACTACGTCACTCTCCTGATGTATTCCCTGGTAGTAAAATAGCTCATTCCCCTTAACGCTTACTGCTTCCTTCCAAACTACAATTTCATAAAGATCAGATCTTCCTCGTCCTGATTCCCTAGCTATTTCCATTAACTGACCTGTGCTTTTAACATCGTCCTTCCCAGATACGAATACAATCCTCTTATATTTCTGCCATTCATCGATTATCCTTTCTCTACTCACTTCACCTTTGAACGTTACATTCACGAAATGAACATGCATTAAAGTTGTGGGAACCTTGACTGCCATGGTTTGAATGTCCAGCCCTTTCATAACAGACGCTACGTCAGGACCATGATGACTCGGAATTTTTAGATCAGGTTCTATTGAATTAATTGGGCCTTTTTTGTGATCGTTAGGATCTGTGGCCCTTCTAACAAGATTAGCCCTCACTTTAAAGTTGTCTAATTGTGTAAGAGGGTACAAAGTCCTGATCAAACCGGTAGTATTACATGAAACAACTCTAACGCCTGTAACTTTCATATCATCTTGAATTGCGACCGCATCAGCAACCCTTTTTCCAATTGTTCCAAAACCATTGATACCTACCTTGAGCATCTGAACATCAAATGTTAAATAACTATAACCTTAAAACAGTTTCTTAATCATTCATAAAGAATTTCGATGGGAAGAGAAATATTCCAACTTAGGAGGTGATCCATCCGCAGGTTCCCCTACGGATACCTTGTTATGACTTAGCCCTCCTCACCAATCTTGGATTCGAATATACCAAGAAGTATACCCTCATCCAAAACCAACTCGGATGGCTTGACAGGCGGTGTGTGCAAAGAGCAGGGGCATATTCACCGCGAACTGTTGATTCGCGATTACTACGGAATCCAGCTTCGTGAGGGCGAATTACAGCCCTCAGTCTGAACTACGAACGGATTTCGGGATTAGCTTCTCCTTTCGAAGTTGCAACCCATTGTTCCGTCCTTTGTAGCGCGCGTGTAGCCCAGGAGATTCGGGGCATACTGACCTGCCGTTGACCTCTCCTTCCTCCAGTTTAACACTGGCAGTCTCCACATAGTGCATATAATCTCGCGATTATATTAGCAAATGTGGATGGGGGTCTCGCTCGTTATCACACTTAAGTGAACGCTTTACGGTACGAGCTGACGACGGCCATGCACCACTTCTCCATGTAATCGAGTAAGCTCTTCAGGTTGACTCTCATACCATGGTCTCCCCTGGTGAGTTTTCCGGCGTTGAATCCAATTAAACCGCACGCTCCTCCCGTTGCGGTGCTCTCCCGCCAATTCCTTTAAGTTTCAGCCTTGCGACCATACTCCCCAAGCGGCCCACTTAACACCTTCGCTCCGGCACTGCCCCTTCCCTACGAAAGGGCAACACCAAGTGGGCAGCGTTTACAGCTAGGACTACCCGGGTATCTAATCCGGTTTGCTCCCCTAGCCTTCGTCCCTCACCGTCGGAGTCGTTCTAGTAAGACGCCTTCGCCACCGGTCGTCCCCTCAGGATTACAGGATTTTACCCCTACCCCAAGAGTACCTCTTACCTCACCCGATCCCTAGTCTTGCAGTCTCTCCAGTCTTCCCACCGTTGAGCGGCGGGATTTACCCAGAGATTTACAAGACCGGCTACGGACGCTTTAGGCTCAATAATAGTGGCCACCACTTGAGCTGCGGGTATTACCGCGGCGGCTGGCACCCGTCTTACCCAGCTTTTATTCCCCGATCTTTTTAGGATCGAGAAAAGCTATCACCCAAAAGGATAATAGCACTCGAGTTCCCCTCGTCGCGCTTGCGCGCATTGCGAAGGTTTCGCGCCTGCTGCGCCCCGTAGGGCCTGGGTTCGTGTCTCAGAACCCATCTCCGGGCTACCCCTCTCAGGGCCCGTACCCGTCATAGGCTATGTGGGCCTTTACCCCACCTACTACCTGATAGGCCGCAGACTCATCCTTAGGCGCCGTGACTTTCAGTCCAAAAACATTCCAGTTTACTGGACCTATGGGGGATTAACCTCAGTTTCCCAAGGGTATACCCCACCTAAGGGTAGATTATCCGCGTGTTACTGAGCCGTCCGCCAGTACCTTTCGGCCTGTGACTCGCATGGCTTAGTCGAAACTCGATAGCAGTGACCGCCGGCAGGATCAACCGGAGTTGTTGATTCTACCGTAAATATTTGGATTGCGGAATGGATTTTCTCTTCCCATCTCAGATTCGAGATACATATTCCTCGAACCCTCATTCATTTAGCCGTTCAGGAATCAGGTCATCATATTTTCCTAAATGGATTATCTGACCTGTCGCTTTATAACGGCAAAGAAAAGTAAAGACAAGGCACTATATTAGTTTTCTGGTAACAGTATTTATTTCACACTAACAATTGGGCTAATTAATTCTCTTTCTATAATTGCGTTAGATGATGCCATAAAATCTGCATTGATAACCTGCTCAAACTACTCATTTTCAACGGGATTGATTATTAAGGAAAATTGTGTTTATGCTAACCTAAGAACTACCATGATAACTTGTAAAGTCTTATTCTCTTTTTAAATTCATACGATAAGACAGTATTTATTAAATTAATGAAAAGGCAGTTAATAATCAAGTATCGTTTGCTCTATCTGATGGTGAAATTTTAATTTCAAAAATATCAGAATTGAAGTTAGTAATGGAGAACAAATGTTATTTCTTTATTAATTCACATCTCAAAGCAAAATCGTTATAGATTCGGATAAATATTCAAAAAAATTCCTTTGAGACGCTTCTTCCTAAGTCATTTTAATCCTATTTACACCTTAAAAAAACCTTATTGAAATAGCGTCTGCACAGTTAACCACATTCAAATATATATAACTCTAAGAAAGCACTGGAACATTTTTTCCATTGAATAAAATATTACATAATATGCCTTTTTGGAGCAACTTTAATCATATGATAAAAAAATTATAAGTTTATAAGCGTGAAGTTTTTAATTTATTGAGTAATTCCTATTGATGGAAAAAAACATAATTGTAGCTTTAGATGTGGAAGATATTAACGAGGCTTTAAAACTTACGCGTATATTAAAGGATGAAGTATTTGCATTCAAAGTTGGTTATCCGCTCCTTTTGAATAATGGACTTCATAGTTTAACCAAATTAACGGAATTAGCAGAAGTTATTATTGATATAAAGATAGCTGATATTCCTGATGTCTCAAAGTCCATAGCTAAAAAAATTTCTTCTTATTCTGTTAAAGGAATAATAATGCAAGGATTTGTTGGATCTGACACTATGAGGGCTGTCAGGGAAGTTTCGGAGAGATTATATGTTGTTACAGAAATGAGTCATCCAGGAAGTTTGGAGTTTATTTCTCCTGTTTCAGAAAAAATTGCAATGAAGGCTAAGGAGATAGGGGCAGATGGTCTTGTAGCGCCCGCAACTAGACCTGAAAGGATAAAAGTCATAAAAGAATTAACAAATCTGCCGATTTTATCTCCAGGTGTAGGAACTCAAGGCGGAAGCTATAAGGAAGCTTTAAAAAACGGAGCAGATTACGTAATAATTGGAAGGTCTATCATTTTGTCACAGGACCCGTTACAAAAAATTAAAGAATTTTATAATGGAGTAGAGAAATAATGTATCTGTCGCCCGAAGAGGAAAAAATCTATGACGGTGAATATGGAGAAGCTAAGAAAATAGCAATAAGGCTTCTATATTCCTTGGGGGAGCTGGGAGGTGCAGAAAAACTAATACCAATAAAATCAGCGCACGTATCCGGTGTTTCTTTCAAAAATATAGGTCAAGGTGGCCTCAATTTCCTTAAGAAAATATCAGATAAAGTTGCAGTTCCTACGACACTCAATCCATTAGGTTTTGATTTAACGGAAAATGGACCGGTAGATATAGATGATACTTTCAGAGAGAAACAAATGGAAGTTATCAGAGTATATAATGAAATGGGAATAATGAATAGTTATACTTGCACTCCATACTATTTCTACAACGAACCCAGGTTTGGAGATCACATTTCCTGGGCAGAAAGTTCTGCAATAACCTATGCAAATTCTATAATAGGTGCAAGGACTAATAGAGAGAGCGGCCCATCTGCTCTTTCTGCTGCCATAATCGGCAAAACTCCAGATCACGGTATGCACAAGACTGAAAATAGATATGCTAATATGATAATAAAACCGTATAAACTCCTTGATTATTCTCAACTAGCTGCTTTAGGGTTATTAACGGGGGGTATAGTTAAGGGTAAAATTCCACTAATCAAGGGGCAAAAAGGTGCTAAATTATTTGAAATAAAGGCGTTTGCAGCTGCTTTTGGGGCATCTTCTTCTGTTCCTATTTTCCATTTTGAAGATATTACTCCCGAATCTAAACTTGTCAAGGAAAAATCTGAAGTTGTAGAAGTTAGTGAAAGCGAGATTAATGAAACTATGGACAAATTTTCTGGTGATTCACAGCCTGAATTGATAGCAATAGGTTGCCCCCATCTTTCAGTTGAAGAATTAAATTATATAGCTACTCTTGTCAGAGGGAAGAAAAAGACCGGTCCAGACTTATTCTTGTTCACTAACAGAAAGGTAAAGGAGGAGGCTAGGGATGCTGTAAGGGAGATTGAAAATTTTGGTGGTAAAGTCTTTGTTGATACGTGTATGGTTGTATCACCCTTAAGTAATAAATATCATAGAACAGCGACAAATAGCGGTAAAGCCTCTTTTTATTTACCACTGAATGAGTATGGGAACCAACAGGTCACATTTAGAGGTATATTGCAACTTATGAAGTGGGTGATATCTTGATAACAGGAAGAGGAATGGCTCCAGGAACTGCAGCCGGTACTGCTCTTGTTTGTAACCAGACTATTTCTCCGCTTGGAGAAATGAGCAAATCTGGGTTAATTGTAAGTGGACCTTGTGAAAATAAATCATTTAAGAACAAGATACTTGTATTCAAAGGCGGTAGAGGCTCCACTGTAGGATCTTATGTACTTCTTGAACTCAAAAATAATAATATTGCACCTGCCGGCATAATAAATGAGGAGGCTGAGCAGGTTGTACTAACTGGCGCTATAATAAGCGAGATACCTATGATTGATAAAGTGCCCATTGATATCTTCGCTGATGGTGATTTCGTAGAAATGGACGGAAAACGGGGGACAATTAAAATAACTAATTTAATTGAGAAGGAGGCAGTGGCTATATATCTTCTCAATAAAGATGGTGCCCTTTTTCTTGAGAGATCTGATAAGTCACTCCCTTTCCAATCAGAGTACAATGTTATATTAAAATACAATGAAAATAATGATACATTGGATTTAACTGCAACTCATTTATTAACCCATGAATATGGTCTATCTGATGTCAGAATAATAAAGGAAGGCGATTTGATCTATCTTAGAAATGGGAATATTCTAACCAAGATAACACCTATACTCATGGAGACTTTAGGGGATACTATTATATCAAATAAAAAAGATAATTATACTTGGATTGCCCAAGAAGATTTAGATAATTACGACTTCCCCACGAAGCTAAGGGAGACTTTCTTTAGACTAAATAATCAAGAATAGTGGAATCCACACTCTTGGCATATGTTATCTTTAACATTACCGCCACACAGGGAGCATATAATTCTGTCAATTTGATCTATTGGTTCAATCTTCAAATTTCTAGCGTTGAGTAATTTTGACTTTATATTTTGATCCTTTATCGGGAGTGAGATTAAGTCTCCGACCTGCAGTGTAAATATGTTTTCTATACCGCTCATTATTATTGATTCTGCAATGGATTCATCCACTTCCAGGTACTTTGAAATAGCTCTTCTTAAAGATGACTCATAAAATGGAATTATCCTAAAGGAGTCACCAAAAATGATCTTTCTTGTATTGGTCTTCCTGATTATAATATCATGGTTCATTTCAATTGTTTCATTACATTCTGAATTTGGCATTACAACATCCACTATATCTTGATCTGCTATTCTCATCTTACTTCGTTCATAATTTATCTTTCTTATTATGTCATCTACCATTTCCTGGCATTTGTCACCTTCATATTTTAGATAGAATTCCCCTGTCCTGAATATTCCTTTATGATAACCCTCAGGTAATTGAGGGAGTATTGTCACCATTTCCCTCGTTATTCTTAAAGACTGCCCTTCTATCCCGAGGTAATAACCAACAGATTCTATCTTCTTCAATATATCCTTTGCCTCTTTCTTACTGAGCATGAAAGCTATCTTTGGGGCATAATTTTTATAATATTTTCCTATTTTATCCATGTTAGGTTGTATAACAAATTTTACACCATGCCATAAACCCTTTTCCCTGAATAAAAAATTTATCAAATATTCTCGTAGCATTATAGAATTCATTAAGTGCTTTTTTATAATCCCCTTCTTTTATAATATCAATAATTTTCCTCTTTATGGACTCTATGTAACTTATTGCTATAGCATCCATATAATCATTTTCTCGTGAAGATACATTTTTCATATTTCTTAACATCCTGCTGGTTTTTCTCAACAACATTTCCGATGAGTCAATTTGCACATATTTCCTGATTTTGTCAGTAGGATTTAGTTTCTCACTGCATCTATTTTTTGGAATAAATATAGAATCGTTTTCATTGTGTATCGATATCTGGGTTAACATTTCAGATCCGTTTCCATACATTTTTCCGTTGCTGGATAGGAAAGATACTACTTTCCCATTCTCTATAATACCCTTAAAAAAATTCTTATATACTTTATTTTTACAGTAAATACAATATTTTTCATTATACCAAAATTTAAACGTGAATAAACCAATATTTTCTGTTCCGATTAATGGGTAGTTTAATGAATTAGGAAATGAGATGTCTATGACTTCCTTTCCAATCTTCTCCCCTTTCTTTAAGATACTTTTAAAAATATGATAGGTGAATATATCCATATAGAATACATTTTTTGAGCCTTCAATTCTTATCCACTTTTCAGGAATTTTTCTTGAAGCATAGAATGGAAATATTAGGAACTTGTTATCATTCTTAAAAAAACCTAACAAAATATTTCCACTAGTTGGTTTTTGGGTTATCTCTTTCCAGTTTAAGATACGATCACATTTTGAGCAGTAGTACTTAAAATAGGTTTTGTTGGGTATTTCCCTATTTTTTTCTTCTGTATTGTATTCCACTTTTACTAATGCATTATTCTTCAGTATTGTGCGGGAGTTCGAATCAGTGTCATATATAAGCAGAGGGGAGGCACCAATCGATTTAAGGGCACGGGCAAATCTTATGTCATTATTGTTAATTTGACAATCATTGGGAAAATACAATATGATTTTTTCCACCTAAATACATTCATATCTTAAATTTATTTTTTTGTGAATTTTTGTGTCATTATAACATAAATAATGATCTGTTTCAATTTCTTAATCTAAACGTAATAGATTCGGTAGAAAAAAAGATATATTTAACAAAGATAGGAATTTATGCAGATTTCTGATATTTTAAATGATGAGGCAGTTGGAAAATCAGTTACAATAAAGGGATGGGTATACAGATGGAGAGAGTCTGGTCGGTTGGTTTTTATAATTATCAGGGACTCTACAAACATCATCCAGGCAATAGCAGAAAAAGGAGTTATAAGTGATGAAGAGTTCATTAATGCTAAAAAGCTGACTATTGAAAGCTCCTTGGAAATTACAGGAGATATTGTAAAGGAACCAAAGGCTGTAACGGGTTATGAAATACACATAAGTTCCCTGAAAGTTTATAATTTTGCTGAAAAGTTCCCAGAGAAATCAAGAACCAGGCGACATCTTACTGAATTTTCACACTTGGAAGGAGAAGCTGCCTGGATAGGCAATCAGGAAATGATGAATATTGAAGAAGAGCTCATTATTCACATTGTTCAAGATCTTATCTCAAGAAATAAAGAAGATCTTGTTATACTTAAGCGTGATTTGCAAAAACTTAAAAATATTGATAAACCATTTTACAGGTACAGATATGAAAAAATTATAGAAATAGGAAGGTCAAAGGGGATAGATCTACCGGACATAGTTGACCTTGGAGAGAAGGAGGAAAGAGAGATAACTGAGGGGTTTGACAAACCAATTTTTGTCTACAATTATCCTACATCTCTCAAGCCATTTTATCATAGGCTTGATCCTGAAGATTCCAGTCATGTGCTCTGTCACGATTTACTTGCCCCCGAAGGTTATGGAGAAGTCATAGGCGGAGGGGAAAGAATATGGAGTAAGGAAGAACTTATAAGCAGGATAAAGTCAGATGGACTTAATCCAGATGATTATGAATGGTATATAGACCTGAGAAAATATGGAAGTGTGCCACATTCAGGTTTCGGACTTGGTATTGATAGATTAGTTACCTGGTTGGCTGGTCTAGACCACATAAAGAATGCGGTTCCTTTCCCGAGAACAATAAGGAGACTTAAACCTTGATTTTAAGAACATTTATTTACGATAAAATTAATTAAAAAAATAATAAAATAATTTAAATTACTGTTCCTTTTTTACTTCAGTAGGCGGTTGTTCATTTTTAACTTCAGTTGGCGGTTTTTTGCGTCTTGTAAATCCAATGACTGTAGTTATTAGGAAGACTATTGTAAGAACTACGAACACGTATACCAGAGGACTTGTAGAGGTTACAGTATGAGTAACGGTTACAGTTCTGTTCACTATCTGAGTAACTGTATGAACAACGCTCGGCGGTGTTGGAACAACGTATAATGTTTGCGTAGTCTTGGATCCGTTATACGATATGGTAAGCGTTACAGGAGTCATTACAGTTACGTTAGGTGCTAGATAGGTAACTGTTATAGTTCCGGTTGAAGGTATCGTTACATTATATGCACTTAGAGTTCCTGCGGATACTGAAAGTGTCACTGGAATATTACCTGTTAATGGTCCGTATGGACTACAATGATTCCTGGCATGAATCTGCTTCCAAAGAATGAATTAGGATTGTATGCCATTGTTTGTATTCCTGTTGATGAAGAGAAGAATCCTCTGTTAGCTCCAAGAGCATTCTGTGAAACTAGTGTTACAGTATAATTTGGAACTGGACCATTCGGTCCGGTTACAGTGACTGTTACATTAGTTATTCCATTGTATGATATGGTGGATGGAGCGCTTATAGATATGCTTACATTAGTTGCATAACTTGCTACTGAAATTGGGATTTCTACCGGCTGGATAACACCAAATCCACTAGGATTCGTAGCCGATGTTTGCTCACCAATAACGGCATACGGAGGTTCACCTGTTACCGGGGCTCCTGCAGCATAATTTCCTATGAATATATAAGACACGAATGTTGAGCCACCATTCATAGTATAATTTGTATCAGGATTCACAGCAACCTTGAATGAAATCAGACCATTGGAAGAGGTTACTCCTGATAGAGATGTGAGGTTGTAATCAACCACTGGTACAGTAACATTTGTGTTCAGAGTAGAATTGTACTCTAATTGATTCACATATACAGACTGGAACCCAAATCCATAAACAGGATTGTATGAAGATATCTGTACAAGACTCTGTTGAGATGAAGTATTCAATAATTCTATAGCTCCGTTAAGTGTTTGAATCGTATATTTGTATCCGGAGATGGGAGCTGAAGTTACTGGGTTATAGACTGTTATATTGTAGTAGCTCCATTTACTGTTATTGGATATAACAGCTGGTCCACTAACAGAATACGCAACCTGTTGAGGAGCAACATCTATAAATGTATAGCCAAGCGCAGTGGTCAGAGGTGTGACACTAGATGAGTATGTTGCTGAAGCAGATACATTTATTTCTGAAACGTAGTCGGATGTATACGTTAAAGGATTATTTGCGAGTACTTTGAATTCCCATACATATTCACCAGCAGAATTTGTGGTTCCTATATCAGATGATATATTGAGTAGAGCACCCTGTGGTGAATAACCAATGGTGATGCTAGCGCCTGATACAGGTTGTCCATACTGATTCCTTACTTCTACAGTTATATTTCCGTACTCTCCATTGTAATACATTTTATCAGGAGATACAACGGCCACTTTCAATGTCATTGGAACTGTGGTTATTGTTTTAATTACAGGAGTTGTCGTTGTCTTAAGATGCAGTGACAGGAAATTCCACCACATAAATGATGAATATGGTAACGTATCTCTTATAACACCTGTAAACGTGCTATTTGTAAATGGCAGTATGTCAACAGGATACCCTAGATTAATCATTGTTGCCTCTATGGCAGCAATGCCTTGTATTTCATCCGCTATGGCTATCCTTTCTGTAAAGTTAGTTATTGTATTCAACTCTACTGTGAGGTTATTCATAAGGTTTGTTATCTGCTGACCAGTGTAATTTACTCCAGCGTAGGTTATGTTAGTAAATGGCCCTAGATAGAATCCTGTACCCAAGCCCTGAGTGTTATAGAATGATAGGAAATCACCTGTTGGATCACCATATATACCTGTAATACCTAGGTTTATCATCTGATAGCTGTAAGTTATCAGATTAGAGAC
>JABEBX010017754.1_pt1 | contig 12223 bp, 14 predicted proteins | sample 7245971 | NCBI WGS metagenome assembly JABEBX01 (sample SAMN14506365, study PRJNA622280) | hot springs metagenome | biome: hot spring [ENVO:00000051]|acidic hot spring [ENVO:00002120]; feature: spring [ENVO:00000027]|sediment [ENVO:00002007]; material: sediment environment [ENVO:01001048]...
CAACAAGGCTATATCGTCCGTGGTGGTGGCGAGCTCAATAACATCCGTGGTAGGGATAGCAGGGATATTCGGTGCGATAGCTGCGGGCTACATCGCGGCCAGGATAAGGAGAAGCAAGCCTATGTACGTAATACCTGCCATCATCTTCGGCCTTGCATTACTTGGCTTCGTATGGGCGCAGGGGTTAGCCATGATCGTGCTGCTCAGCCTTGTAGTTGGCCTCGCGAGCTATATGCTTGCCACGATGATGTTCGCAATACCGCCACAGCTCGTATTACCTAAACTGACAGGCACAGCCCTCGGCGTGGCGGTCGTGTTCTTCAACTTGGCAGGCGTCTTCGGGCCTATAATAATCGGCGATGCCTACGCATCCAGCGAAACGCTCCTCATACCAGGAGTAATAATGTTTATCTGCCTCGTCGCAGCTGCGATTCTTGCGCAGTCAATGAAGATAAGACGATACAGGCAGAGTATCAAGCCATGAATGGAGGTATAAGGCGTCCGCTGAAAGAACGACCAATTTGAGGTGAGTTACACTTAGCCGGGCTTATCCTATGATTTTTCTAGAAGGAGGCTGTAGGATTGTTTTGAAAGGGATATCTGCTTATCCGGATTTGCTTTTGCTCCTTTGAAGTGTATGCCCTAAATCTGTATGTTCTTTTCATCTTGGCCATGGTTGTAGCAACGTTAATATTTTTACATTTAGCTCTTCTTCAGCATAAAGCAATAAGCCGCTAACGCTAAGGCTCTCTCCACCTTGCCTTCTTGTAAGCCAGGATTACGAGGGCCAATGCCACTGCAATAATCACTATCCAATCCACGATGATATTGAGCTGGCTTATATGGATGAAACCCATTGAGGCCTGCGCGATCTCAGCTGCGTACGTGGTCGGCGACAGATATGCGATGTACCTGAACGGCAGCGGTATATAACTTATCGGGTAATACACCGGAGGCACTGTGGAGAGCAGCACCGACACTATGCCGGAGAAGCCCCAGCTCTGCACTATGTCTGACGTGAATGTGGAAAGCAGGAATCCAAGCAGTATCGAGAATACGAACATCACAGCCATGACTGCGGCTATGATCGCCGCCTGGATAAGCGTGGGATGCACGAATATCGCTGCGAGCACTGCAAGCAGTATTATCACAGGCAGAGAGAAGATAATCTCGGAAACCGCCATGCCTGATACGTACACTGCGGATGTCGTTGGAGAGCTGACCACCATGTCCTGCATGCGGAAATCGTTCTTTAAGTGCGAGAGGTCTCCCTGCAGGCCTATGCCGCTCGAGACCATAGTCATTATCAGCGCACCCTCTATGCCTACACCTACAAGGCTTCCGCGGCTCACAAGCACTATTATGACAAGTATCGAGAGCGGCGATAACAATGTATTTACGAGCATTATTGGGTAGTTTATCATCGCATAGATGGAATTCACCAGCACCGATGCGAACATCTGGCTCGATATGCTCCTCTTCTCCATGCTACCACCCGCTCCCGCCGCTTTCCGTATCCTCTGTAATCGGCTTCTTTACAATGGAATAGAATATATCCTCGAGCGATACAGGATTCGTGGAGAACTTTGTCCTGTCTTTTATAAGCCTGCGGGAGATCTCGAAAGCCTCTTTCTCGGTTGTCAATATCTGGGTGCTGCCGTCCACGCCATGCACTATAATGCCCTCCTTTGGCTTTACCGCCTTGCCTTTGTCGAGCACCATTATGCTGTACTGGTATTTCATACCCTTCCTGAGCTCGTCCATTGTGCCCATGCCAAGAAGTTTTCCATTTTCAATAATGCCTATCCTGTCTGCGAGGTGTTCTGCCTCTTCTAAGTAATGCGTTGTAAGGAATATCAGGTAATCCTTCTTAAGGCTTTGGAGCAGCTGCCACAGATCATTCCTGGATATCGGATCCAGGCCTGTGGTCGGCTCGTCCAGGAAAATTATCCTGGCTTCGGAAGCCAGCACCGTCGCCACCATCACCTTCCTCTTCGTGCCTCCGGAAAGCAGTCTGTTGAGCTTATCCTTGTACTTCTCTATGCCGAGCTTTTTGAGCGCCTCTTCGGTCCTTTTCTTAGCCTCCGAATAAGAGAAGCCCCTGTATAATAGGTATGAGAATACAGTCTGCCTGGGCGTGAGCCATGGCACAGCCCTTGCTTCCTGCGGCACTATGGCTATCTGGCTCCTTACCTCGTTCGCGCCCTTGACCACATCAAGCCCGTTTATGTAAGCCTTCCCGGAGCTCGGCATTAGCTCAGTTGAAAGTATCCTTACAAGCGTTGTCTTCCCGGCGCCGTTCCTGCCTATCATTGCCATTATGCCGTTGCCTTCGAAGTTGAAGCTTACGCTCTCAAGCGCTTTTACGCCTTTGTCGTAAGTCTTTGAGAGCTTTACGCACTTTATGCCTGCTGCCACTGTTTCGCCTTAAGAATATTCTCAAAATAAGTATTTAAATAGCGTTGTAATGCCACTGCATGGTATGCTGAAACAGGCTTAGCATACGGCAAACCGCGCCTATTCTTTCTTTTTGTTCACGTACTGCAGCCATACCTGATTGCTCTTCCTGAAGCCGAGGCGCCTGTACGAACGCCGTACTGCCAGCCTTAGGCAGCCGGAAGTACAAACGCTCGGTTATAGCCTTAAGGCAGCGCATACCGATCCTGAAACTTCTGCATATTCAGGCAAATCCCTTATAAGCGGCCTGAGCTCTTCGTCCCATTCCGCTCCGGCCTCTTTTATCCTATCCTTAAGTTTTTTTAAAGAAAAGGCGGCGTGGTCAAATGCGACCTTTCGCCGTACCATGTCCAAATCAGCAGGGATTTTGTTATTAAGCATGAACCAAATGTCATACAGGTCCCTTGGCTTGACCTCTTTTCTTGTGATGAGCGCCCTTATTTTTTCTGCCAGCATCTCCCTCGGGTCCATTATCAATACAGAATAGGTGCGCAGGTCAGGATCCATGTAAACCGAACCCGGATTTATCGCTTTGAACAACGGCTTTAGCTCAGGCGATTCTTCGGTATTGAACGTTATCGGCAGCATATGCCTTATCCCCATTTGCTTGTAGTAAGGCCCTTCAATCATTATTTTATAACCAATCCCGTGCTTGACCTTTTTGGGCTGCGACAGCTCGCATGGGTAATAATCCCCAATTGTTCTAACCGCCGAGGATAGCCTCTTTCCATTTATGCCGCCTGCCATGTCGAAATCCAGGTCCCTCGATAGCCTGTTGAGCCCGTAAGCCTTCTGGAGGGCAGTACCGCCTTTGAATACAAGCTCATTGTAATACTCGTTGTAAAGCGCGTACAGCGCTATGTGCTGCAGATAATCGTTTTCTATCCAGAATGGGTCGACCCCCAGACGGTGCGCGTAAATTGCAATGTCGTCAACGCCAATCATATTCCTGCACCAATTTGTTTATTCTAGCCCAGACGCTTTTAGTATTGCATCTTTTCGCATACGATAGCAGCTTGCCCTTAACCAAAATGTTATTGTTTATCCCGTTGGTTATCGCCTCGCCGGCATACTGCGCATCCTCATTCAGGTAAAATGCGTCTATAAGCGCTTTTTCAGGATCCGCGATCGAGACTCCGTGCTCTAATCTGTAGCCATATAGCATATTAGCGGAAACGCGCTTGAATTCTATTCTCATGCCCTGCGCATTTTGTATGGCTTTGTGCCTCTTTGATGTGATGACCTTTATAGTATTTGGGATCTGCTCTACGAGTTCGTAATAGCTAAATGCGGATATCAGGCTTATGTAAGAAGGCACTGCGATCCTTGACGCAACTTCGAAAGGCGTTGCGCTTTTAATGCAATACAATCCGTTCTGGATCCTCGGAAAGAGTTTGCTTTTCGAAAGCATTAGGTAGACATAGTTAGGCTTCTTCCCTGTGAGCCTGCATACGTCTTTCACGGTGAATGCCTTAAGCCCGTTAAGCCTAAGCGCTTCTTCCAGATCCGCGCTTTTCAAGATTTGCACCCTTGTAATTAATTATATGTATAGATTCTTATACTTTTATATAAGATTCTTTATTTAATATTGATAATGCCAATTTACCATTCTGCCTTCATAATATGCTTAAGATGAGCATTGAATTGCGTTGCCGATTAATAGCTATCGCTAAGTTGAAACTTAATTGCAGGGCTTTTACCTATAAATATAAAAGAAAGGAGAAGCAATAAGGATAATGTCAGAAACGCAATTTTCTCTGCATATCTTTCAGCTCTTGGTCAGAAAGTTTTGGCCCGGGCGCTGTGCACGTAAAGCCAGGGTAAGGCCCATTTATAAACACGCCAATGGGCGGCTTTACTATCTGGGACTTGCTTACATCATTTACAGGATAAAGCTTTATATGCGCATGCTTCACGGCCATGCCTTCCCATACTACTACAACCATCTCAACTCCAAGTTTCTTTTTCATCAGATCAATGGTGTCCATTACGAACTTCATCATCGCATTAAATGTTTCGATTGAAGTGTTATATACGTCAGATATGTCGCTGCCCATATGCTCTTTTGGTATTACAAGGACCTGCCCTTTAACGCTAGGGAATGCGTCCAATATCGCTAAGAACTTTTCATCCTCTTTAACTTTGTATGAGGAGGCTTCACCAGCAGCGATTTTGCAAAAAATGCATTCCTGTTTATTGTTTTCAATGCTTTTTTCTACCATTTGCGACACCTATATAAAATGAACATTGGGCTATTGTTTTATTAATATTTAAGTTTATCGCGTCGCTTTGAAGCATATATAAAGCGGGCAAACTATTTGTTATCCCTGCTTTTCCTTTTGTTGATATATTGAAGCCACACTTGCTTGCTCTTCCTGAAACCCAAATGTCTATAGAATTTTATTGCTCCTAAATTTGTTTTAGGCGTTGTAAGGAACATCACGTTGTAGCCCTTTTTGTCGAACCATGATACCGCTTGGCTAACCAGAAGCCTGCCTATGCCATAGCCTCTGAAGCGTTTACGCACGAAGAGCTCCTCTATATAACCGAAGCCGTTGTTCAGGCCTCCATAAGCTATGTATGTGAGCACAATAAACCCTGCGGCCTCTCCGTTTACCTCTGCTATGAATGCGGCACTGTCAGCCCTTGGCATGCTGAATATTGTCTTTTTGCCCTTGAGCTCGGGATACAGCCCGTGGTACAGATTAAGCAACGCATCGGAATCCTTTCCGGTAGCCTCTCTCACGCTTGCTTTGAATTTTGCATCCAATAAATCACTTTAGTCCATTACATCTTTATACTGCAAAAAGATAAATGTTAGCAATTATTATAAGAGAATGCCAATGGCAAGAATGCAATTAATCCTTGATTTGACTGTTTTGGCCGCATAGATTCATTAATTAGCGGCTGCCATTTTCAATTCTGGCGCATGCTAGCAAATGCTGGATCTCGAAACCACAGTCCTTGCAGGGGCAGATATGGCGTACAGGAACCAGTCCATCTTCTTCCCCTTTGAGAACCCTAGGGATTTGTAGAAAGCTGAAGCGTCTTCATCGATGATCGACACGCTGGATCTAATCAATGCGATGTTATGCTTAATCGCATATTTTGCGACCTTTAGCATTAGGGCCTTTCCAACGCCCTGCCTCGATTTGACAGCGTATATAAATTCTAAATCTATGCGCTTTTTGCTTGCAGTGAATGACACTAACCCGATTATATTATTGTCTTTGACGCATATGAAAGTGGTTGTGGTTTTCAATATTTCCGAGATCCTGGAGTAGGGCATGCTTGCCCTTGGGTTCTGCTTGCCAAGGCCCTCCTCAAACAATACCTTGACGGTATCAAAGTCCTCCTTTTTCATGCGGCGTATGGATAACATTGCCAATACCCTATTTTTCGATTTGTAATGGAAGGTATTATTTTAACCTATCACTGCGGTTATCTATTTGCGCTCAATCCTTCTCATATAGGGAAGGCGCTAGTCCGCATCAGACTGACGTAAAAATTCTTTTGTCTGCCCGCTCATTTTACCGTATACTTTGCTCACATCCGCATGATCGAATGTGCGGGCCTCTTCCAATTTTACGTTTGTGAAATTTGACCCTGAGAGATTTGCATTATTTAACATTGCTCCTTGGAAGTTTACGTTTGCAAGGTTGCAGTTGTCCAGAAATGCGTAGCTCAATGTTGCCGATGCGAAATTAGCGCCAGATAGGTCTAAATTGCTTAGCACTGCGCTGGTCAAGTCCGCATTAGAGAAGTTTGCGCCTTTAAGGTTGGTTTTAAGGCGCGTACCATTGTATCCCCAGTCATAGAATAGCGCGCCCTTAAGTTTCGCTCCGCTGAAATCCACAGGCCCGAAATCTATTTCCCTCAGATCTAGCACATCATGCTTTGAAAGAGGCTTAAAATTGTAGCCACGGAAGTCCGCAATCCGATTGCAAGCCTTCGCGTATGCGACGAGCGCTATCGCATCCTCCCTTGTGATAGGATTCTCTTTGGTTACCTTCCTCCTGATCCCATTATCGAAAAGTTCGCCGCGATCAACGTAATGCTCCCCTTTGCGCACCATGTAGAATGTTAAGCCTTTGCCGTTGAGCGAAAGGACAAATTTATGCATGTCCACGTCATTAAAATATTCCCAGTCCTTTTTATATTCTCCGCCTTTTTTAGCGTCTTTCATAACCATATGGACCACAACATTTAGTATACTGTTTAAATATATATAATTAACCAGGCCGGCGCTTTAAGCTTATTGAAAAATTAAATGCCTATGCTCCGGCGGTAATGGGCCATAGGCCTTCTTATCTTCCGCTTTTGAGCAAGCTAAGGAAAAGGTTAAATAGGTAAATGAGGTAAAAGTAGGCTTGCAAGGCGACACTTGTACAACAGAGTTTTATACGGACCAATTTGTAGGCATATGATAAGCTTAGAAGATATAATCCCAGTATAAGGGGCCGGCTCAAAACCACAGGCAGTGATTAATGCAGCCGCATGCCATAAAATGGCATCTGCATAAAAAGGCCTGAAGCCCGAACAGCAGCATAAAGGCGCCGATGTACACCCTTACCGGCATGAATAAAATTATTGGTTAAGACCTGCATGAAATCCCAGAGAAATAAACGGAATAAGAAGATATTGTATTATTGCGCGGCCCTCCTGATCATCGCAATACCACTGGCCAGTTTTATTGGATACGAATATATGACACCTGGCTATCTGGTCTCAGGCTCATTTAATAGAACGTATACATTTACGGGCGATGGGGCGCACGACCTGAACATAGAGGTAACCGCATTAAACGGCTTGAAGCAGCCGATGACCGGCGTTGCTGTGCACGCCACCGCAAACATAGGCTCTGCCAGTTCATGCACTACATCCAATGGAAGCTGCTTTATCACCTATTTGCCGCCGAGAACCGCAAACAATGAGACCGCTACTCTGTCCATAAGCTCCGGCAATGCGAGAAAGTACATCAATATAACGATAACCCCTGACTGCCCCACCCAGCTTATCGTTTATGGGAATACAACCAACCAGAGCGTATACACCGGCTCATCGGTAAAATACACAGTTAAAGCCATAGACCGTTTCGGTAACCCTGCGCCGAACGGCACTATAATAAATTTTAATTATTCTGGCACGGGATATCTATCCGCTACCTCGTGCATCACCGCCGGCGGCTTATGCAATATAACATTTGCCGCGCCCTCGAAGCCTGAAACCGTTATCCTCCATGCCAGCTCCGGCGTGGCATCGACCCAGGTCAGCTTGGGCGTCTTGTCAAGATTGATAAAAACCACATTGTTTAATTTCGGCGGGGGCACGAGCGACGGCCCTTTCTGCCTGAACGACCAACCATACATATCCGTGTCGCAGTATCTCACGGCCGGAGAGAACATAACTTGGTCAATCAATCAGCCGCTGTCAATCAGTTCAGCCTTTGTGCTTAACAACCAATCCACATATGACAGATTTGTCGGCATGGTCCACAACGCGACAAATGCCGCAACCTCTGAAATGGGCTTTTATGGCCAATGCAAGCTTTTGCAGAACGGGACCTGGGTACCTTCAGGTTCATCGCCTGCTTCCTCATCATACTGCAGTGCCGGCCCGCCGCCGAACGTTGATACCGCAAACCCCTACCTGGCGATCGGGGAGAATATCCAGGGATTAAACCCTATCGCATACGCCACGCCGGCCGATTATGAAGGGGATATAAGTTTTACAGCGCCTGCCAGCGGCCAGTACATCTTTGTCATACTGGCATCAGGGCTTGATCCGAACTATGCATCTCAGGGATCAGATGGGCCAATAACAATGGAATTGCCGTTCAGCATTTGTTATAACACATCCTACGTTTACGATACCGTGATGCATGAAGGCACTTAATGGAATAATCAGTTAATGCCATGCCCAGATTAGTACTGTGTGGATAATATTCTCCGAGTCTTATACAGCATACCATAGCAGGCATGGCAGGCCGTCTGGCTTACCTTTTGATAAATGCAGATTTTGTTTAGCCGAAATGCATTAAGGAGATTCAATTTAACAAATCCTAATTCCAGCGCGGACGCTCTATAAGACTTTAGCCCCTGCGCAGCAAGTTCTTCAGCGTATTATCTATTTTATACTCAATGCCCACTACTATGCTACGATATCTCCCTTTATTGAATGTGAATGAGTACTCGCCGACCACTATGCTAGCCAAAATTCCGATTTGGGCCGCAATCGCGATAGGTATGCGCAGATTCTCAGGCAATTTCTCTGCCAGGGGAATGGCTGCACACAAAAATGCATTAGCGCCAACCACAGCGAAGGCCAAATCGATACTTCCGTCTCCGATAATCATGGCAGTACGGCTGGGCATAGGCAGCATTTTTTCGTTTTTCTCGCTATCGGATCCCTTTTGATTTTTTTCTCGCGTAATCACAATATCATCTAAGCCGTTTGCATATTTTTAGACAGTATCTGCATATTATTAGATATATATGCCTTTCTCATGGCATTGAGCATATAAGGCTTCATCTTGATATGAAGGCAGGGCATAAAGCAGCTTTCGCTGGCTGAAGCCCTGGAAAATGATTAAGGATTTAAAAGACGGGCATCAGGACTTCCAGAGCATAGGCTGCCGGCTGCAGAATGAATGCATACGGGCTTTGCGCAATGCTTACCGTAGAATAACCAATCGCCTTAGCGGAAAAACATCAAGATAAGCTTAAGGCAGAAATATTAAAGGCCCGCCCCTTATGCGCCTGAAGCGGAAAGATGGAGCCCAGTTTAACAGGTTCACGTGAAGGATTTTACCTGCCCTTGAATGCATGCTTTAGGAAAACTTCCGTGATCAGGACAAAAAGGCCTTTGCCAGTGATGCTGTAGTTCCTGGATATGACGGTTTCGTCAGCGTAAATGTCGATGATGCGCCTTTTCTGGACCGTGTGCATGGCGTTTATGGCCTGACCGATTCCCATGCCCTTGCCCCTTATGATCGAGATGAATCGGTTTGAATTCTTGCCTATAGGTATAACAGATTCGGCGTAGTACACAGTTACATGCCTGTTTTTAGGGCGTTCGGCGTATATCTTAACTTGCCGCACGATCACGCCCGAAATTTCATGCTGCGCGATTACTTCTACCTTGACCGGCACCTTTAGGATAGCTGATACTTTGGCCTGTGTCATCCCTTCATTGAAAAGTATCTCAGCCTCGGTCGGTGTAAGTTTTGCAGACAGGTCGCTGAACAGATGTCTGGCGTTTGTGCGTGCGCCTGTTTCCTTCAGTTTAATCTTCTTCGCATCGGCCGTGGAATACACCCTAATTTATTTGATTTCCATATCAACCTTAACCTTAAAATACCTTGCTTAACCCGCACCAGCAGAGTATTTTTATAGCCACTATTTCTTTCCGCTTAAATGGCTTATTTGACGCGAACGGCCCGACAAAGCATTAAATGCCTGAAAATCCGCAGTAGTAGTATAGGCAAGGATACTGGCATTTGGCTGCATGAAACAATCCAACAAAATTTGATTTGGGCTCTACACGATCCGAATACCATCCAAAAAGTTAACGTTTTAACCTATTAATGTTAAAATTATTTTGTGAATTAACATTAACGTTCATTCTCCAACTACTTATCCCACTGCAAAGCGTGCAGTGATGAAACTCCTGGAGCTCGGGATCCTTGAGGAGGAGAAGTCAGTTGCAGGCAAAAGGGCGTACAACAAGTATTACCTCGCCAAGGGCATAATCAGCATAATAGCTCCGGAAAGAGGCTGAGCTGTTTAAACGAGAGAAAAGCGCTTTAAAAAAGGCCGAGGGCTTTTTGGGCATGCATTCGGCGCTTTTCCTTCAGGCGCTTGGCGAAATCCGCTTTCCGAACCGCTCGTAATGGCCGTCCTTCCAGAAGCCGTCCAAGAACTTGGACCATTCTGCATCATCCATCTCAGCTCGCCTTATTTCACATATAAATTTATTCCCTCTTTCCTTTATCCTTAATATGAAGTTCTTCATAGGCACGTCCGGCTGGCTCTATGACTGGAACAAGGATGGGACGCTGGACTGGTATGTTAAAGAGTCAGGGCTCAACGCCATAGAGCTCAATGCGAGCTTCTACAGGTTCCCGTTCCCGAACCAGGTGAAGCACTGGTCAGAAGTGGGCAAAGGCCTCAAGTGGGCAGTGAAGGTCAACAGGCTTATAACGCATCAGTACAAGCTTAGCGGCAACTGCTACAGCGCGCTCGGCAAGTTCTTTGACCTATTCAAGCCCCTTGACGATGCCATAAGCTATTACCTCTTCCAGCTTCCCCCGTTCCTAACGCCCAACATATTGGACAATGTGGAGAAGCTGCTCGATGAATTCCCCATAAAAGAGAAGTTCGCCCTTGAGCCGAGATCAGAGAAGTGGTTCAATCCTGAGACTTACTCCGCCATAAAGAAGCTGGGCGTGACATTCGTGAGCACTGATTCGCCGATAGGAAGCACAATAGAGAAGACCTCAGGGAATATATACATGCGCATGCATGGCAGGCATTCATGGTACAATTATAAGTATTCCGATAAGGAGATCTCCGATGTCTATAATAGGATAGCCGCACTAAAGCCGAAGAAAGCGTTCGTCTTCTTCAACAACGACCACAGCATGCTTCCCAACGCCAGGTCAATGCTTGGCATGCAGGCAGACTGATATAGGATAGGGACTGGTTGGTGGTAAGCAAATACGCCAATGAGGTCCCTGCCAGCGTTTTAGACCCGCATTTCCCTATTTTTTATCGCTGCGATACGGTCCACTCTCTTATCCTATTCCGTTGCATAGGATTCCATCGCATAATATTTCAATTCGATTTTTTGTAAAGCTTTACGTTCAATCCCGAAGCTTTCATGTCAATGAAACTATTTTTTATGATAGATTTTTCAAGTTCTTCAATCCATTCTATTGGAACCTTGAATCTTTTTTGGCCTTCCTGATCTGCACCCCCTATGGTCCTTACTTCTGCAAAACCTGGCTCCGTATTTGTATTAATCATTATATTAGTTATGGACTGGTGATTTCCCAAAAATTCGGCAAAAGATTTTATATCACCCAAATCCTGTATAATGTTAGATAGTATTCTTGTATCAGGATTTTGTCCTGTGCCATCTGGAGGTATTGGATTCTTTTCATTATTTTTATCATCTTTATTTTTATTCTTGAATAATCCGACCATATATATCACTATCTGCCATTCCATCGACCATATATTTATACCTTCGCAGCGCCTTGACTCTTAGCTTGTTGAAAAATTAAATGCTTATGCTTCAATAGTAAAATAGTAGGAAAAATTCTCTTTTCTTTTCTCTTTGTGGTTTGGGGTATAAATTATAAATAGGCGCCTGTGCCGCATACAAAGGGTATGCAACCAACTTGTCATACATACGCGAAGAACTGCGCCATGACAATGTAAAACCGTTGATTGCAATAAACGGTAGGGGTTTCTACAAGTCAGAAACGCCAAAAGACGTGGAATACGGGAAAAGATGGGCGATTGAAAGGGTATTTTCAAGACTTAAAGAAGGTTTTGGACTCGCAAAGAACAGGTTAATTGGCATGGAAAAAGTTTCTTTGTATGTGTATGCATGCCTCATTGCATACATCGTAAAATATGCATGAAGAATCTGTGGTGCAAAGGGTGATAAAAATGTGAAGGATTAAAAATTCAACAAGCTAGCGTACAGTTTAATAAGAGAGTTATAAAATTTATATAGAGATATAATACCGACGGCCATC
>JABEBX010016926.1_pt1 | contig 12214 bp, 14 predicted proteins | sample 7245971 | NCBI WGS metagenome assembly JABEBX01 (sample SAMN14506365, study PRJNA622280) | hot springs metagenome | biome: hot spring [ENVO:00000051]|acidic hot spring [ENVO:00002120]; feature: spring [ENVO:00000027]|sediment [ENVO:00002007]; material: sediment environment [ENVO:01001048]...
GCGGCCAAAGGAGAAGTCTACGCATGAGTTCGTCGATGTTACTGGTGGGGGCTGTGTTTGCGTCGTTGGCGTTCGGAGTGCTTTTGGCGTATGGCGTATGCAAGGCGATGTTTCACATCTTTCGCGTCCGTGCGGAGTCTGCCGCGCGGCGTGCGTAGACGGCGAGCACAGGCGTTCGAGGTCGCTTACTGGGGATGGGGTTGGCTTGAGGAGTTCTGCTTTTGAACCGGCTGGATTGATTTTTGGTTTCGCTGCGCCTGCATCCTGAGCAGTTCCTGCATGACCATCTCTGGAGTAAGGGCTTTTCCAGAGGCGGCTACATTGGCAGCGGTCGTGGTTACAGCACGAGCGCCCGGACCGTTGGGGGCGCCGTGGGATGCGGGGACGCTGTGGGATGCGGAGACGCTATGGGATGCGGCCGGTTGGCGGTTGGAGCGGTCGTACATCGCGTAGGTCGGGGAGTCCGGTCCCGGGGGGTCCGGGCCGCCGTTGCGCTGCGTCAAGATGAGCTCGGGTGGGGTCTTCGCGTTGCCTCCGAGAAGAAGAATGTTGGTTCCGGTCCCGTCCAGCAACGTGGCCAATATGGTAGAGATGGAAGCTGGACCGTAGGTTCCGAAGACGCGCTGGTCGGCGACTCCGCCTGTAATCTTCAAGCCGGTCTGGTGGGAGATGGAGCGCAGGATCTGGTTGAGGCTCGAGTTATCGGCCTGGACCCGGAGTTGCCCATTGGCATAGGTGACCTCCGCGTATTGGGGGGGGGGTGGCGGCGCAGGAACGCTTTGCGCAGCGCCCAGGCTGGTTTGGTTGGCGGAAGACGTCGGGGGTATTGCAGGCAAGGTCTGGGCGCGCATGCCGGCTGCGCCGGCGGCCAGCAGGAGCAGACAACCCAGGGAACGGATGAGCCTTCCTCGCAGATCCCTTCCATGGCAGCCTCGCAGATAGGGTGATGGTGGCATCTTGAGTTTGGGACGTCCGCGGAGGCAAGAGGATAGCTTCACACCTTAAGAATAGCGTCAAATGGAGAAGTCTGGTCCTTGGATGAAAGAGAGAGTGGGCTAGACTCAAGACCGTGACCTCCGTATGCTGAGCTACAGCAAATCTCCTGAGAGTGGAGAGCGGGCCTCGGATCTCAGGGCCGTTTTCCCTCAGGAAGAACGGCGCTGCTCAAGACTGTTTGTTTCGCCGTATGGGGAGAGTTGCTTTCGGTAAGCTGTATGGTCTATCTCAGAAGTACGCCATTGGGAGACAGGAGGAACGACGTGAGTCGCGAGTGGATGCGAGTCGGAACTCTTTTGGGCATACTGCTGGCTTGCGGGCCGGCGGTTACAAGAGCGCAGAGTTGTACGACTCAGGCAAAGATGACTGTCGGCCTGAGGGACGGTCTCAGCGATGCGGCGATGAGTCTGGCGGAGTGGGTTAAGGACAACAATCTCTCCCAGGTACAGGCGAACACGATTGCGGAGTTTGCGGGCGCAGCCAGCTTCGCACCCACCGCCGCTCTGGTGGAGTCTACCGCTTCGCAGGTGGCGAGCGACGAGCTTCAGGTCACGCATATCTATGAGCTTAACGCCACCCATCGCCAGCCTGGGGATACGTCCGCGGCCGACTTTAGCTGCCCTATGATGGACATGGTTTCGGAGACGGACTTCGCGATTCCGGGACTTCCTCCGGGAGTGTATGGATTCGCCATGGTGGAAGCGACTGGAGACGATCCATGGCTGCTCGCCTTTCTGCTGCGGCAGGATGGCGGAGTGTGGAAGCTGGCGGGGTTCTATCCGCGCGCCCGCACCGCGGCGGGCCATGATGGTTTGTGGTATTGGAGGTCTGCCCGCGGCTACGCGAAAGCCGATGAGCTTTGGCTTGCGTGGATCTTCTACGGGGAGGCGGACCATCTGCTGCGCCCCGCCAATTTTGTCACCAGCTCGAACCTGGAACGGCTGCGCGCCGAAAGGTACAGGGACGCTCCACCGGAGTTGCTCAATGGCATCGGACCGTATAACCCTCTGGTGCTCAAGTCAGGCAGTCAAGGGGGTGAGCCGACGCCGGATCGGAGTGCAAGCGTCCCCCAGATCACGAGCAGAATCACGAGCATCTCGGCGGCAGGTTCAACGGATGGGCGGCAATTGAATCTGATTGTGCACGTGGAGGGCGATGCTGCGACGAACTCCGCGGATGCCGCGGCGGAGAGCAAAGCGGCCGCTCAAGCGTTACTGGACGAGCACATTGAATTGAGGCAGGCCTTCCATGATGTCGTGGTTTTTATGGATGTTGCGGGACGCGAACCGCTGGTAACCGAACAGACGATCTCGAATATCCCCTAGGAGTATTTTCAGTGCAGGTGTAGCCGACGCCTCGACTTCCATGGGCGTTTTCCCCCAATGAAAACGCTGGAGCACACCTTTCCGGGGTACCCATCAACACTGAAAAAGCTCTAGTAGAATGGTTCAGGTCTCCCAATCTGAGTAGCGAAGGGTTTCACCTGATTGAGCGGAGGTTGTGGCTTGATTGGCGCGAACGCAAGCGGATCAGGCGGGTCCCATGTGTTCGTGGGCACGGTATTTTGCGAAGAGGTCAGCGTTCGGAGAAGGAATTCATGGCGGGTTTACAGAAGTCTCTGGCACAGGCAATCCGCGCTCGGCGCTCGACGCCAAGCTTTGACGGTGAGCCGATTCCGCCCAGAGACCTGTGGCAGATTCTGGAGGCTGGACTGCAAGCCCCCAGTGGCTACAACATGCAGCCCTGGCGCTTCATTATTGTCCAGCATCCGGAGCAGCGAAGGAGACTGCGCGCTGCCTGCTACAACCAGGCAAAGGTGGAGGAGGCATCGGTGGTCATCGTTGCCTGCGGCGATCGCGATGGGTGGAGGAGAGACCTGGAACAGATGCTGCGCATGGGGCGCGCCGCGGGCATGCCGGAGATCTACGCGGCGCAGGCCGCGGCGAATGTTCCCTTGTATCTGGCCAACTTTTCTCAGGAGGAGATGGCCGGCTGGCTCAACAAGCAGGTGATGATCGCCTTGACCACGATGATGTGGATGGCCGAGGTACTGGGCTACGATACGGCCATGATGGAGGGATTCGAGCAGCAGAGAGTGTGTGAGACGCTGCGGCTTCCGTTGAGTTACTGGGCGGTATCGCTGCTGGCCGTAGGGCATCTGTTGGGTGCGGACAAGTTCGATGGGGGACGCTTTGACGCGTCCCGTACGGTCTTCAGCGAAGAGTATGGAAAGCCTCTGAAGTAGGCCCATGAGTTCTTCGCGGGAGTATCCGAAACGGCCAATTCCAGGGGTGGGGGCGGTTATCGTGCGCACGGTGGAAGGGCGGCGGGAGGTGGTGCTTGTGCGCCGCGGCACAGAGCCGATGAAGGGCAGTTGGTCGCTGCCGGGAGGGGTGATTGAAGCGGGAGAGAGTGTCCGTGAGGCCTGCGTGCGGGAGGCGCTGGAAGAGACAGGACTTCAGATTGCACCGGTGGCGGAGGTGGAAACCTTTGAGATCGTGCATCGCGATGCCCAGGGACGGATTCAGTATCACTATCGGATCGTCGATCTGCTCTGTCATCGAACGGGGGGTGAACTCCGGGCAGGCAGCGACGTCAGCGCGGCTGCCTGGGCCGATGTCGAACAGGTTCCGGGGCGCGGGGACTTCGCTTTGACGCCCGAGGCTTGTAGAGTGATACGCAGGGCTGTGATGATGGACGAGGGCTTGGAATGAAGACGCTGGGGCGGCTGCTGTTGCTGGTGGTGATCGTTGGCTTGGTCTGTGGCGGGATGTTTTATATGCGTCCGCTCTGGGTGCTGCGGCAGGAGGTACATTTCAGCCTTTTTCTGCATCGCGTGCAGAGCAATTACGTGATGATGCCGGAGGGAAGGGTTCATTACTATGAGGCGGAGTCGCGGATTCCGGGTGGCGGCATTCCCCTGGTCCTGGTGCATGGTTTAGGCGATCGCGATGAGAGCTGGGCACCCATGCTGGAGCAGTTGAAGCGCTCCGGCTTCCATGTGTATGCGCCGGACCTGCTGGGCTATGGCCGCTCCCCCAAGCCGGATGACAGCGATTATTCGATCTCCACGCAGGAACAGTTTGTGGCGGATTTCATCCAGGCGATCGGGATGCAGAAGCCGGACATTGGCGGCTGGTCCATGGGCGGGTGGATTGTCCTGAAGCTGGCGCTGGACCATCCGGAGCTGGTGGATCGGGTGGTGGTGTATGACAGCGCAGGCCTGCGGGATCAGGTGGCTGGGGGAGCACGGATATTTCATCCCACCAACGAAGCCGATACGCAGCATCTTTTTAACCTGCTGGAACCGGATGCACGGCCGATGCCGGAGTTTATCCTGCGGGACGCACTTGGGGAGACGATGACCATCTGCTTCCGCTCGCGATTGGACAGCAGATGCATGCACTCGAACCCAGGTCCGAGCTGGACATCCTGCGGGGATGTGGCCATCTCGCGCCCAAGACGTGCCCGGATCGAGCCGCGGCTGTGACGGCGGACTTTCTGAAGGAGAACCCGGCGCCGGTGGGCGGCGTTTATACGCTGAGCCGGTCCAGGTAGAGCAGGAAATAGGCGGCGCGTGGACCTGTGCCCCCTAAAAATAGAGTCAGAAACTGGTTTCTGGTGAGGCTGCTCATGGGCCTACGGCCCCCTCGATAGAGTCAGAAACTTGCTTGTGGTGAGGCAGTGTCTCTCCAGTGCCCCCCGAAATCTGTCATCCTGAGCGAAGCGCGCAGCGCGTAGTCCCGAGGCGAAGCCGAAGGGCCCGTCCTGAGCGTAGCCGAAGGAACCTGCCGCCAAGCGTGTTCTAACACCGATGTCAGGACCTTTCTGGCGAGAATCAACGGCGTATCGGCGGGGCCTGCCCCGTTCTGGCGAGATATGGCACTTGATTCTCGCCAGAAAACAGCGGACATTTGAGGTGGCACAGGCTTGGTGGCAGGTCCTTCGGCTTCGGCTCTCGCATAAAGCCGCGAGAGCCTCCGCTCAGGATGACAATTTTGGGGCTCACTGCTCACTGCTCACTGCTCACTGCTCACTGCTGTCAGCTTGCCGATCGGCGCCCCAGGTGTAGGCCCCTGGCTGCGGCAGACCGATGTGTTGCAACACGCGATGCACGTAGTTTTTCGCAATCTGGTCCGTGGTCTGGGGATGGTTGTAGAACGACGGAATGATGGGGAAGATCGTGGCTCCGGCTTCCGTTGCGGCTGCCATGTTGCGGATGTGGATGAGGTTGAGTGGGGTCTCACGGACGCAGAGGACGAGGCGGCGGCGTTCCTTCAGACAGACGTCGGCGGCGCGTTCGATGAGGTTGGATGCGGATCCGTGAGCGATGCCGGATAGTGTTGCCATCGAGCAGGGAAGAACCACCATGGCGCGGACAGGATAGGACCCCGAAGCGATGGGAGCGCCTATATCTTCATGCGCGAGCAGCGTCACCTTCTTCGATGGCCCACCGAGTAACCTCTCCACCAAAGAGCTTTTGCCGCCGAAACCGCGCTCCTCCGCGAGGACGCGCAAAGCGTTTGGCGAGACGACCAGATGGATGCGTTCCACGCGTGCATCGTTGTCGAGGGTACGCAGCATCTCGATGGCAAAGATGGAGCCGCTGGCGCCGGTGACAGCGAGGACCACACCGGCGCCCGCTGGATGCACGGAGTCCCCGACGAACTGCGAGCCGCTCTGCATGGATGTTGCGAAGGCCATAAGCTTCGATTATCTCCTATCGACGGGGGAACGCTCTTTGAGGCGAACACTCTTTGTCTTTTGCCTTGTGTCGGGTCCGGTCTTCAGGAAACGACTCGAACCCCGGATGAACTTCCCGCCCTTGCAACGCGAAGAAAGCGTCAGAGGTCGCCAAAGGCGGGCAGTTCCTGGTCTTTGGGAGGCAGGGCGAAGGCGACGATGGTCGAACCATGCAAGCCGGAACGCTGCTCCGCGGCCGCGATCAGGGTGTCCTCCAGGGAGCGCCAGTCCTGGTTCATCTCGCAACGCGCCACTTCTTCCGTGGGGGCGTCCACAAAGCAAAGCTCGCAGACGGTAAGATCGCCCTCCTGATCGCGCATGGGCGGGCCAAAGGTACGGCACGCAACGGGCCGGTAGGCGTACAGGTCACAGGTTCCGGTCCGCGGGTCAAGCACCGGGCATGGCTCGCTGTCCGCGAACTGCTCAAATGCCTCTTCGTGCTCTGGCCCGGTAAAGAGCAGACCGGTGGTTGGGTCGCCGGGGAACTCTGCGCATAGACGCCGCTGGGCCTCCGTCACGCGCAGACGGATCCGAGCGGCGACCTCGGGCTGGGCGGCTTTAAGCCCTGCGCGCAGGTTTTCCGCGTCGAGTTGGGAGATTGGAAACACGCCGGTACAGCACTGGCAGCAGCCGGGCCGGCAGGCCAGCCATGCGCCCGATCGATCGGTCGTGTCTCGGAGTGCGGCGTCGAGGATGGGAAATAGTTCGTCCATGATGTGCGAGATGCGAGATGCGAAGGATGATACGCGAAGGATGAGAGGGGGTTCAGGGGCTCAGCGAGAGGTTCGAGAGGGTCGAGAGGTTTGGATGCATGGAAACCCTCGCCCCGCCCATCCGCAAACCGGGGCGGAAAGAACGCCTATGGATGGCCCACCCGGCATCCTGCAAACCCACATCGCAAATGTCCTATTTCCTACTTTCCTACTTGCTGCTGTGCCCCTTCAGCCTTCCGCCAGGACCCTTGCGAAGACCTCATCGATATTCGTCAACTGGCGGCGCACGTCGAAGGCCGCGGCAACTTTTTCCGGTGAGATCCGGGCGTTGATCTCCGGGTCGGCTTCAATCAGGGAGCGGAAGTTCCGGTCATTCGTCCAGGCATCCATGGCATGGCTTTGGACCAGGCGGTAGGCATCTTCGCGGCTCATGCCGGCAGCGGCAAGATCGATCAAAAGCTGGCCGCTGAATACCAACCCGTTGGTGGACTCCAGGTTCCTGAGCATACGCTCCGGATATACCAGGAGCCGCTCCACAAGAGTCGCGGTGCGGTCCAGCATGTAGTCCACCAGGATCGTCGAATCGGGAAGGATGATGCGCTCGGCGGAAGAGTGAGAGATATCCCGCTCATGCCACAGAGCGACGTCTTCCAGGGCTACCTGTGCGTTGCCCCGGACCACGCGAGCCAATCCGCAGATGTTCTCGCAGGTGATGGGATTGCGCTTATGCGGCATCGCGCTGGAACCCTTTTGTCCTGGGGAGAAAAACTCCTCGGCTTCGCGGACCTCCGTGCGTTGCAGATGCCGAATCTCCAGAGCGATCTTGTCCAGGGTCGAGGCCAGCACGGCGAGCGTGGTGACGAAGGCGGCATGACGGTCGCGTTGCAGCACCTGGGTCGAGATCAGAGCCGGCGTCAGGCCCAACTCTGTCAGGATGGCTGCTTCGTGCTCCGGCTTCAGCTTGCCGAAGGCGCCCACGGCGCCGGAGATCTTGCCTACGCGAAGATCTTCCGCAGCCGCCTGGAATCGCTTCAAGTTGCGCCCCATCTCCGCATACCAGAGGAGAAGCTTCATCCCAAAGGTGGTGGGTTCGGCATGCACTCCATGGGTGCGCCCGATGGTGGGTGTGTGTTGGAACTCCACGGCCCGCCGGCGCAGAACGTCTCGAAGCCGGAGAATCCCATCATGAATCAGCGCGGATGCCTGGGTGAGAGCCAGCGCCTGCGCCGTGTCGACAACATCGGTAGAGGTCAGGCCGTAGTGCAGCCAGCGTGCGTCGGATCCTACCGACTCGGCCACGGCCGTCGTGAATGCGAGCACATCATGCCGCGTTTCGGCTTCGATCTCGTGAATGCGTTCGATGGTGAAGGAGGCGCGTTGCCGGAAGGCGTCCACCGCGGAAGAAGGAACGATCCCGGCGCTGGCCAGCGCGGTTGTCGCCGCGATCTCCACCCGGAGCCAGTTTTCATACTTGCGCTGTTCGGACCAGATGTCGGCCATCGCGGGCCGGGTGTAACGGGAAATCATACGTCAACTCCGATCATGCGGGAAAAAGTAGGAGATAGGAAATAGGGATCAGAGACGGGGATCAGGGTCTGGAAGTACTATCTCCTTCGCGAAGCGCATTTTGGTTCCTCATCTATTGTCCCTGCTTTTTAGTGTATCCAGTGTTGTACGAAATCAGCCTGTTTGAGCGTGTCGTTTTGCGATAGAGTATGGAGTGTGCAGATGGTTGATTCAATCAGAGCAGGCGCGGGGCGATCCAGGCTGAAGAGCCTGGCGGAGTTTCGTTATCAGATGCGGAAGTTTCTGAACTTCAGCGAGATAGCCTCCGAACGCTGTGGAGTTCCCGCCCAGCAGTACCAACTCATGCAGGTGATCGCCGCGATCGACGAGGGGCAACAGGCGTCGATTACGTATTTGGCCGAACGGATGGTTCTGCGGCATAACAGCACGGTGGAGCTGGTGGATCGGGCCGAACGCGCGGGCCTGGTGCGGAGAGAGAGCGATGCGAAGGATATGCGGCGCTCTCTGGTGCTGTTGACGCCGCAAGGGCAAGCAGTTCTGGACCGGCTTGTAGCGGAGCATCTGAGCGAGCTGGCGCCTCTGTGCGAGCATCTCATTCACGCGCTCCGCGAGCTGCAGGGTGCGGTTGAACGGCAGCCCCCCCAGGGAGCAACGAACGCAGAGGTTGTCCAGGTTCCGCAGGTTCCGCAGGTTCCGTAGGTTCTCCGAAGGGTGTGACCCGGCCCTCAGGGGTGAGGCACGCCGAGCAGCTCCGCCATTTCGTGGTAGAGAAAGCCCTTTCCAGGCGTATAAGGCTGTATCCACCTTCCATCGAGAACAAACTGAGGGATGGCGCGTTTGCCCGTCTGGGCGACGATCTGGTCCGCGGCGCCGGGCGTCGTTTCAACGTTGATCTCCGTGTAAGGGATCTCGTGCCGGTTGAGAAAGCGCTTGGCCTCGCGGCAGTCGCGGCACCAGTCGGCTGAATAAACAAGAAGCTCCATGGATAAATTGTCGCCGAAAACGGGCGTGAGCGGGGTGGGGTATACTCAAAAAGTTCGGGCTTCATCCGCTGGAAACAGGAAGACATGGCGGAGCGGCACTGGAGAATAGGATGAGTCTCACGCAACCCCGCGGCAATGGGGATAGTACCACCGTCCGTCCCGTGACGGTCCAGTCGCTTTTAGAGATGAAACGCGCTGGACGTCCAATCACAGCGATTACAGCCTACGACTTTCCAACCGCTCGACTTGTGGATCAGGCCGGTATCGACCTGGTTCTGGTGGGTGATTCTGTGGGAATGGCTGTTCTGGGATACGACACCACGCTTCCAGTCACGATGGAGGAGATGCTCCACCATACGAGAGCTGTGGTTCGAGGCATTCGCCATGCTTTTCCGGTCGCGGACATGCCGTTCGGCTCGTATCAGGTTTCATCCGAAGAGGCGATTCGCAACGCCACAAGGTTTCTCAAAGAAGCAGGCGCGCACGCGGTGAAGCTGGAAGGCGGGAGCCTGCGTGCGCCGCTGGTGAAGCGGATGACCGATGCCGAGATCCCGGTGGTCGCTCACATTGGCCTCACGCCGCAGTCGGTGCATCGGATGTCGGGGTATCAGGTGCAGGGCCGCTCCGGGGAGGCCATCGATGGCCTCTGTGCCGACGCGATTGCCCTGGAAGCCGCGGGGGCGGTCGCCATCGTTCTGGAGGGCGTTCCTCGGGAGGTTGCCGCGGAGATTACGCGCCGGGCAGGTGTCCCTACGATTGGCATCGGCGCGGGTCCGGACTGCGATGGACAGATTCTTGTGTTTCATGACCTTTTCAACCTGACATTCTCGCCGCCGGCGAAGTTTGTGCGTCGCTACGCCGACGGAGCCGCATTCTTCGGCGAGGCGCTGGAACGCTACCGGGACGATGTGATCGCGCGGAGCTTTCCCAGTGACAAGGAGAGCTACCACCTTCCCAAGGGAGTTCTGGAGAAGCTTGCCCTCACGGAGCCGCGTGCCGACGCCGAGCCGCGTGAAGCGGTGGAGCCGGGTGCGAACCGGCGGAGCCAGATGGATCTGGAGCGATTCGCAGAGATTTACTCGGAGCTGGAGAGGGTGTGACGATGAAGATCCTGACTTCCTCCCAAGACATGAGAGACGCATGCCGCCGCACAAAAGGCAGGATTGGCCTGGTGCCCACGATGGGCGCCTTGCATGACGGTCATCTCTCGCTCATCCGGCGCGCACGAGCGGAGTGCGATACCGTGGTGGCCTCCATCTTTGTCAATCCAACCCAATTTGCTCCCGGGGAGGACTATGACATCTATCCGCGCTCGCTGGACGAGGACTGCGTGAAGCTGGAAGGCGCCGGCGCCGATCTGCTATTTACTCCCAACGTGGAAGAGATGTACCCGGCCGGCTTGACCTCCGGCTCGATGAGCTCGGTGGACGTGGGCGAGGTAGCAAACCGGCTCGATGGCGCGTCTCGACCAGGGCACTTCCGCGGGGTTGCCACAGTGGTTACCAAGCTCTTTCACATCGTTGGCCCCGATCGTGCCTACTTTGGGCAGAAAGACGCCGCGCAGATCGCCGTGCTGCGGACGATGATTCGTGACCTCAACTTTCCGGTGCAGTTAGTCGCTTGTCCCATTGTTCGAGAGCCGGATGGTCTCGCCATGAGCTCTCGCAACCTTCGACTCTCTCCCGATGAGCGGCGCCGCGCGCTGGTTCTGCACGCCGCGTTACAGGCGGCCTGCGAGTTGGCGGCAGCCGGCGAAACAAGCTCCGCTGTCCTGCGCGAAGCGATGCTGAAGAGGTTCGCCGAGGCGCCGGGCGTGCGGCTGGACTACGCCAGCATCGTCGATCCGGATCGTTTGCTTCCGGTGGAAGACATCTCCGCAACCTCTGCAGGCGCGCTGATGGCCGTCGCCGCCTGGGTTGGATCGACTCGTCTGATCGATAACGTCCTCACCAAGAACCTGCTCAGCGAGCAGATTCTTCGTAATGGAGTTCCGGAGCCGGCGCATGCATGATCCCTTCCATGTACTGTTTGGCGTGTGCGGTGGCATCGCAGCCTACAAGTCCGCTGAGCTGGTACGAGAGCTACAGCGCAGCGGGGCTGCGGTGCATGTGGTCATGACGAGATCGGCTCAGGAGTTTGTAAAGCCGCTTACCTTCGCAGCGCTGAGCGGGCACAAGGTCTTTACCAGCCTCTGGGAGTCGCCCGCGGATGCGGCGGTCATCGAGCACATTGCGCAGGCACAGTGGGCCGATGTTCTGCTGGTGGCTCCGGCAACCGCGCATACGCTCGCCAGGCTCCGCTTCGGGCTGGCCGACGACTTCTTGTCCGCGAGTTATCTTGCGACGAAGGCTCCGGTAGTTCTTGCTCCGGCCATGAATACCAACATGTGGGAGCACGCCGCCACGCGCGAAACGATCGCGCACCTTGCGCAACGGGGCCACTCGATTGTCATGCCCGGGACGGGTGGCCTGGCCTGTGGAACGACCGGTGAGGGTCGGCTTGCGGATCTGCCGGCGATTGTTCAAGCCGTGCTGGAGCAGGTGCGGGTACAGCGCGATCCGCAAGGCGATCTGCAAGGCGAGACCGTTCTGGTGACGGCCGGCGGAACCCGCGAGCCGATCGATGCGGTTCGATTTCTGGGCAATCGGTCCAGCGGGAAGATGGGCTACGCATTGGCCGAGGCCGCCAGGCGGCGGGGTGCACGCGTCCTTCTGGTCTCCGCGGCCAAGGGGCTTGCGCCGCCCGCGGACTGTGAGTTTATCGCCGTTGAGACGGCCGAGCAGATGCACGCCGCTGTGCTGCGCCGGCTTCCGGAGGTCACGATCGTTCTGAAGGCGGCGGCCGTTGCGGACTTTCGACTGAAGCACGCCTTTACCGGAAAGCTGCATCGCGATGGGCCGCTCACGCTCGAGCTGGAGCCGACCCAGGATATTGTGCGCAGCATCGTCGAGCAGAAAGCTCCGCATACGCTGGTGATCGCGTTTGCCGCCGAGACCGGGCTGGATGTGGTTCGGGCTCGCGAGAAGTTGCAAAGGAAGGGCGTTGACGCGATTGTTCTGAACGATATCAGCCGTTCCGGTCTTGGTTTCGATGCGGAGCGTAACGCGGGGATTTTACTGACCGGTGAAACCGAGATCCCTCTTCCGGAGTCGTCCAAAGGGGAGTTTGCCTGCGCCGTGCTGGACTGTATCCCAGCCCTGCGGTCCGCAGCCTGTTCTGAGCGGGGAACGGTTTTGCAGCCGTAGGGACTTT
>JABEBX010022320.1_pt1 | contig 12208 bp, 14 predicted proteins | sample 7245971 | NCBI WGS metagenome assembly JABEBX01 (sample SAMN14506365, study PRJNA622280) | hot springs metagenome | biome: hot spring [ENVO:00000051]|acidic hot spring [ENVO:00002120]; feature: spring [ENVO:00000027]|sediment [ENVO:00002007]; material: sediment environment [ENVO:01001048]...
TTTTTTTATTGTTGGAATCTGCTTTTGAAATTGTAAATACATTTCTTTTGTTATTCTTGGAGTAAAAAGTTTATAAGAATCAGCAGAATTTAAAAATGCGTAAGCAGTTCTGTATTGGCAAAGCCAATCATATTCTTTTTTTGATTCATTATTTTCAAGCATAGAATAAAATTCATCAAAAGGCTCAGGATTATTAAATATAAGATTGTAAAAAGATATAGCATTATTCTTATTTGAATAATTATATGTAAAGTCCTTTAAATTTTTAAAATTTTTAATCCTAATAAGATGTAATCCAAATATTTCTATAAAATTATTTATTGTATCTTTAAGATTATTAATAAATAAAGATTTAGGAGAAATGGAATAATTATTAATCTCTTTTATTCTTTCTGTTTCAAGAGATTTATTAATTTTCAGTAGGGCGCCGTTTACCAAATTTTTTGTATGAGACATAAATTTATGTTTGTATATACCATATTTTAAAACAAATTGTAAAGGAAATAAATAGGACATGAAAATTATATTTTTATTTTTTCTTTTTTGTTCTGCATGTTTTGCCGAAATAATTAATCTTGGGACTTATGGACAAAGCATACAGGTTAATATAGGGGCAATTAGACAGGCAAATGAAAAATATCTGCAAAAAAAGTTTTCAGAGGTAAATATTAAAGCATACTTTGGGAAAATAACCGCTCCGCAAATCTCATTCCATACCAAGATTCCTCTTGTAAAAAGTTTTTCTTCTTTTTCAAAAAAATTAAATACAAAAATCCCATATCCCAATACTGTGATGGTGTTTTTTGGAATTAACAGGGCAAGTATGAGATTTTTAAAAAGAAATAAAAATATAAGATTTGATTATGGGTATTGTCTTGATTTTAATTCTCTTCAGGACATAGAGAAATTTAAAAAAAAGATGGGCATCAAATATCCTGTTGGAATTATCACTGATGATATGGATTTAAAAGAATTAGGAATAACAGGGTATCCTGCATCTATCATAGTAAAAAATAATATTGAGACAATACAAGAGGGCATACGATGAAAAAATGGATTATAGCAATACCTATAATTTTGTTATTTATTGGTAAAGGTTTTACTTCCACAGTTCCTCCTGTTTCTTTTTCCACCCTTTGGAATCCTGCCCAATTTCTTAATTGTGTTGACTTTGAAATTATCGGAGTTTGTATAAAAAATACATGGCATGGACCAGAGGTTGGTTTGAAAATAAGACATTGGATTCCTGAACTTCTTGTGGAAACAGTAAAAAAACCGGGCGCAAGTTTAATACCTGTTGCGGGCAATATAACAGACAATATAGCCACACAGGCTTTAAAATCTCTTATAGGCGCAAATGTTACTTCCGGGTCTATCACTGTTTCCGGGCAATCCAATCTGCAATTTAATGAAGTTCATGTATATGGATTTCCATTTAAGAACCTTATTGGTGTGTTTTTTGGCGGACTCTGGTGCGGTAGTGGAACGGATAATTGGAATGGGAGAAATTTTTTTAAATATTTTTCTGAATTAGACGCGGTTGAATGGAGAACGGGTACATTGGAAACCCTTACGCATCTGCCGCAAATTTCCATGAACATTCTTTGTGTATCCCCATACGCCCCTTCCTCAATAAGTATGGGCTATTGGGGACCTATATATCCCCGCACAGGGTTTATCGTACACCAGAATCCTGTGGTTGGGTCTGCCGCAGATGTATTTAGGGCTGTAAGTAATGACTGGATTGGTTCAAAAGGGGGACATGTAAAAATTACTCCTCTCTTATGGCAACCTACTGTCAATGACAAACTGGAAATTCTTTATCCTTTTCCTTCCGGCTGTTTTAAGATTGGTTCTTTACCTGCTTCATGGGATAAAGGGGAAATAAGTCCAAATGGGGAATATTTATATCTATACTGGAGAAGAGTGGAATGCTGCGTATTTTAAATCTTTGTTTTTTTTGTTTTATTGTATCAGGAACCTGTTTTGCAGGGGACCAGTTTTTTAATAATCCCATCAGATTTTTTGGCTCATATAAAACAAACCAAGGGTGTCATGGTTGCAAGGAAGTACTGAACATTCCTATACATAAACATGGAAATATGCAGGGGAAAAAAGAACAGGGAGATAATATAAAACTTTTTGTGTTTGTTATGCCAGGAAAAAGATTGTCTGCAGAAGCAGTAAGAACGGCTAAAACATTTCAAATATTACATCCGGAAGTGGCAGTAAGAGGTATTATAATAGAAAAACTTCAGGGATGGATAAATACATTATTGAATAATAAATATCTCTTTGACAGGACCTTTCCTTTTTATTATGAACCTGGTCTTAATACAGCAATAGAATTTCACATTACAAGGATTCCCACTTTCGTGTTTGTGTATAAAGATAAAATCATAAAAGTAAGCGGTCAGCCTGATTTAAATAAGATTTATAAGGATAAAGTGGAAAGATAGGATGGGGGGGAATAAAACTTTCTATATGGCAAAAACAGGTGTAGTGTCGAACATTTGGCTTGAACCTTCTCAAAGAAGAATACTAATCGGGGCGCTCGGATTCGAACCGAGGACCCCCAGAACCCCATTCTGGTGCGCTGATCCGGACTGCGCTACGCCCCGAAGTAATTATATTTTGCCCTCTCTGAATTTTGTGAGATAGTTCATGCAAAAAGAGTCTTTTCCTGTTAAAACATCAACAATACACATTACTTCATGAATTTCAGGGTCAAGAGGGTCAATGATTGCGCTGTCAAGCCCTTCATATATTGCAATTGTTAATGCATATTGATTTATTTTTTTTCTCTTTGGAAGACCAAAGGAAACATTTGACATTCCACATGTAGACCTTGTTTTGGGAAATTTCTGTTTTATTCCTTTAAGGGCTTTTAAATATAAAATAAATGCCTCAGGTTCTGCGCTGACTGTCTGAACAAGACTGTCAAAAAATATGTTTTCTTCTTTAATCCCGACACCTGTTAATTTTTCATGAAGCAATGAGGCTATTTCTATGCTTTTTTCCGGATTTTTTGGTATTCCCTCATTATCCATTGTAAGAGCAACAATGTAAGATTCAGGATAGTCTTTCAAAATTGGAAGAAGAGATTCCATCTTTGTTTTTTCTGCATTTATAGAGTTTATCATTACAGGCTTATTTTTTATAAGCGGAAGGCCTTTTTTTATAGCCTGTGTATCTGAACTATCCAGACATAATTTTACATTAGGAAAAGAGTCTTGTATAAGTTCTATAAGCCAGGCGAGATCTTCGGGTTCTGTCCCTTTTCCCAGTCTTGCATTTAAATCAATAAAATCACTTCCTGCCATTATTTGATTTTTTGCCTCATTTAAAATGAAATCCCTGTCTTTTTTTTCCAAAGCCTTTTTTATGTTTTTTCTTGTTGCATTTATCCTTTCTGCAATTATAATCATTTTATTTTTCTCCTTTCCAAGTAAGATGGAATATAATATATTTATGGATATTACCAAAGAAGAACTTGAAAGAATAGTTTACCAGAAATTAGAAAAATTACCAGAGGATTTTAAAAAAAAGATGGAAAACATAGAGTTTTTTGTGGAAGATGGTGAATCTCCAAACCTGTTGGGTTTATATAAAGGAGTTCCATATCCTGACAGAAAAAACATAATGTATAACCTTATACTACCTGACAAAATAATAATTTTTAAAAATCCTCTTGAAAAAATATGCAAGACAAGGGAAGATCTTAAAAAGAAAGTGGAAGAGATACTTTATCATGAAATAGGGCATTATTTTGGATTTAGCGAGGAAGACCTGAGAAAACTGCATATAGGATAATTATCCTTTTTTATTTGCTGTTATTTTCTTCATCTGAATATATAAAATCCGCATCAGGATTTTCATTTACAGCCTTTACAATTTCAAACAAGGCAAAAGGCGCTATTGTATCATCATGGTCCAAAAAAGTTATAAAATCTCCTGTAGAAAGACTTAATGCTTCATTGGAATTCAGGGCAATACCTTTGTTTTCATTAAGAAATTTTACCTTTATCCGTGTATCTATTTTTGTATATTTCTCTAATATTTCTTTTACATAATATTTTGCGCTTGCTCCATCAGCTATACAAAGTTCCCAGTTTGAATAGGTCTGCTGTCTGACAGATTCAATCATATCTATTAAAAATTGCTTTGGTGTGTTCCATACCGGGGTAATAAGGCTGATTTTGGGATTGATATTAAATTCTTGAGTTTTTTGGCGCAGGAGTTCTTTTTTGGATGGTTCTTTGGTTAATATCCAAAAAGAATAATCATAATCATAATTATAAATTTCATCAATTAAATGGAGTTGACATAGAATTCTACGAAATTCTCTATATAATATGTGTTTTATAGATTTATCCATTTTATAGACTTTTAGTTGAATTTTTATTATTCAGGTTTTATATATAATTTTATTTCTTTCTTTAGACATAAGTTTTATATGCTCAGGGGTTGTGCCGCAACACCCACCGATTATTTCTGCTCCTTGTTTTATGATGTCTTTTATATATCCTGCCATATATTCTGGTGTATCAGGATAGGAAACTTTGCCATCTTTTATATGCGGTATTCCAGCATTAGGTTTAATCCATATCGGCAAAGAAGAGAATTCTTTAATGGCTTTTACAAGCGGTATAAAATCTTCTATTGATAAGGTACAATTTGTTCCAATCGCATCTATTTTTTCTTTCTCCATGATTTTTACAAATTTTTCCGGAGTTGTTCCTGTGATTGTGGCAAATCCCTTTTTGTCTTTTGAAAATGTCATTGATACGATTACAGGCATTTGGGATAATTCTCTGATTGCTTTTATGGCGCATTGCGCTTCATTTATATCACTCATTGTTTCAATGACAATACCATCTGCATTCCCTTCAATAAAACCTTTTACTTGTCCTGAGAAGTTTTTAATCATGTCTTTTTCTGTCACTTCACCTATAGGTTCCAAAAATTCTCCTGTTGGTCCCAAAGATGCAAACACAAGGGATTTTCCTGAAACTTCTTTGGATATTTCAACACCCCGCCTGTTAATTTCAATAATTTTATTTTCCAATCCGTATTTTTTTAGTCTTAAGAAGTTCCCACCAAAAGTATTTGTAAGGATAATTTCAGACCCTGCCTGTATATAAGACATTGCTATTTTTTTTACTTCTGCAGTATGGTCTATGTTCCATAATTCCGGACAGCCTTCCTTAAACCCCATTTTTATTAATTCCGTACCCCATGCTCCATCAGAAATAATCACCTTTTTTTCATCAAGCGTTTTTTTAAAGATATTCATTTGTCATTCGGTTTTTCTTCAGTCTCTTCACAATATAATTCAATGGCGTTATCCGGGCATATAATAACGCAATTTTTACAGCCAATGCATACGTCTTTTTTGTCTTCCTCTATAAAATGTTGTCCTAATTTATTGAAGGAAGAAGACATCTTAAGATTTTTTTTAGGGCAGACATTTACACATAATTGGCAGCCCTTGCATTTGTTTTTATTAATTTTCAGTATATATTTTTTTGTCATTGAAATTTTTCCTTTATTGTTTTCCAGAAATTCCATTGCTCATTGAAAATTATTTTACATCTTTCACTGCTTTTTTCTATCATCAGTCTTTGTTCTGGTAAAAGTTGATATTTTGTCTGGCCGTCAATCACTATGTCGCTTTCCATTTTGGCTTTTACATAAATTATATCCTTATTATATAAGAAATTTTTCCATGATGGCGCAAAGGGTGCTTCACATACAATAGAAAGAATATCTGTTTCCGGTGGAAGCACAGGCCCTCCGGCAGAAAAAGAATGGGCTGTTGAACCTGTTGGTGTGCTTATTATCAGCCCGTCTGCTCTTACATATAAAGGTACATCTTCAATTGTTATTTCAATGTCAAGAATTCTTATATCTTTTCTAAATACAATTATTTCATTAAGAGCATTGCCTATAGGTATAAAACTCTTCTCTTTTTCAATATACCCTTTGAGAAAGATTCTCTCTGAAGATATAAACCTGCCCTCAAAAATATCAATAAAAAACTTTTTTATATCCGGGCAATCATTTATTAAAAAGCCAAACCTGCCAAAATTTAAACCTAATATATAAGTACTTTTGTTCTTGAGCATACCAAAACCTTTTAGTAACGTTCCATCGCCTCCAATGGTTATAAGAAGATCTGTTTTCTGATTAATTTGTGAAACGTTTTTGCCAGCTTTTGTTAATATGCCGGTAATTTCTTTTTCTATCTCTTTCAAATTTTTTATTTTTTGATTTCCGTATATTGCAATGTTTTCAAACATTTTTTAAAAACTCCTCTATGGAGGTTTTTATTCCCTCAACGTCCATTTTATATTTTTCAAGAAGAATGTCCCTTGTTCCTGTTTCAATAAATGTATCAGGAAGTCCAATCCGGAATATCCGAGAATTTATGTTGTTTTCATTACAATATTCAAGCAGAGAAGAGCCAAATCCTCCTGTAAGATTTCCCTCTTCGGCTGTTATAACAAATTTGTATTTCCTGATAATGGAAACAATTTTTTCATCAACGGGTTTTATTTGTGAAACAGGAATAAAATCTATTTCCTGATTACGATCAATATTTTTATACGCCTCATAAAGTATTTGAGCCATACTTCCCAAGCCAATCAAAAGGGTCTTGCTTTTGTTTTTAAAAACGTCAGGTATATCTTCTGGCAAAAGCTGTTTGGGATATCTTATGGCAAGAGGCCCTTGTTCTTCAAAAGAATGTTCCAAAATTTTTTCAAAGTCTTTTAAGCTATATGGTGCAAAGATTTTTAGTCCTGGAAGGGTTCTTAGAAAGCCGATGTCATAAATACCCTGATGGGTTTGTCCATCCCCCTCCACAATACCCGCTCTGTCAATAAGCAATACCACACCAACCTTCTGCAGGCACAGGTCATGAAAGAGCTGGTCGTACGTCCTTTGAAGGAAAGTGCTGTATATGCCCACAAAAACCTTGTTTTTTATTTTTGCCAGCCCTGATGCAAATATAATACTATGGCTTTCTGCAATACCGACATCAAAAAATCTGTCTGGAAATTTTTTGCTGAATTCATTAAATCCAAGTCCTTTGCTCATTGCGGCGGTGATTAAGAAAAATTCTTTTTTTTCTGCTTTCTCAGTAAGTTTATTGCCAATCCAGAGGCTTGTTGATTGTTCGTTATTTTTTATTTCTCCTGTTTTAATATCAAATCCGCTGACAGAATGGAATTTTTCAGGGTCGTTTTCAGCAGGGTTATATCCCTTGCCTTTTTGGGTTATTATGTGAAGAAGGACAGGACCTCTTATAGAGGAGATATTCTTTAAAACATTTACAATCTGTTTTAAATCATGTCCGTTTATAGGTCCCAAATACCTTATGCCGAGTTTTTCAAAAAACACTCCAGGAATAAACAAATATTTTGCCATTTTTTCCAGGTCTTTGCCAAATTTTACGAGTTGATTGCCTAATGGAGGCATTTTTGATAATATTTCTTCAAATTCCTCTTTTGAACTTACAAGAACCGGAGAACTTATAAATTTTGTAAGATAATAAGAAATAGAACCTTTTGTTGAAGAAATTGAAAATTTATTGTCATTGAGAATAATAAGTACATCTTTTTTTAAATATCCTAAATTATTTAAACCTTCAAATGTAACTCCATTTGTAAGAGAACCATCCCCAATAAAAACGATTATTTTATTTTTTTTATTATCCGCTTCTTCAGCCACTTTGACTCCAAGACCATATGAAATTCCTGTACCTGCATGGCCTGTTATAAAAATATCTGCAGGATTTTCCTGCGGGTTTGGATAGCCCGTAATGCCATTAAATTGTCTTAGTGTGGAAAATTCCTTCGGTCTTCCTGTAAGAAGCTTATGTGGATAAACCTGATGTCCAACGTCAAAAATAATCTTATCTGGGGGTATTGAAAAAACATAATGAAGAGCGGTTATTATTTCCACTACGCCAAGATTTGAAGCCAAATGACCGCCATTTTGTGAAACAACCTCAATGATTTTTTCCCTTATTTCCTTGCATACTTCTTCCAGTTCGGGAATTTCAAGGGTTTTAATGTCAGAAGGTTTTTCTGATATATGTTCAAGAATATTTTTTTTCATTTTTGCCTCAATTTAACTTGTTTTTTGCCTTTTTAAGCATTGTATCTAAAAGAATATTGTTTTTCAAATTAATGGATTCTGTCCACCATTTAATAGCCTTTGGATAATCTTTTATTTCATAATAAAGGTATCCCAAGTGTTCCATAATTTCAGGATCATTATCTTTGTTTACGGCTTTTAATAAATATTTCTCAGCCATTTTATAATTTTTTTCTTTGTAGTAAGCCCAACCTAAACTATCAAGATATTCTCCGTTTTCAGGGTCTAATTGCACGGCTCTTTTTATAAGTTTTAAAGCCCTTTCAATGCGTTTGTTTTGAAGAAGATATGAATATCCCAGATAATTTAATGCAAGAGAGTTGTTTTTATTATATTTTATAGCCTTTTTCATGCTTATTTCCATATTGTTTTCATCTTTCAATTTATCATATATTACCCCCAGATAAAAAAGGTCTTCTGATAATTCCTGATCCGATGTATGTAGTTTTGTTGCCTGAAGATAGTCTTTTTTTGCGGACAGGTAGTCGTGTTGTTGAAGATATAAAAAACCAAGAGTCTGAAATATTTCAGGGTTTTTTATGCCTACCTGTACGCCCTTATTCAAAATTTTTTCTGCACTAGGGATGTTATTTTGACTAATATAAATAAATGAAAGAAGACTGTAGCCTACAGGATTTTTAGGGTCAGAGGATATAAGCTTAAGACAATAACTTTCCGCTTCGTCAGGTTTATTTTGTTTTTCATATATTAAAGCAAGATTGATGTAAGCATTAACAAAATATGGATTAGAATTTATTATTTTTTTATATATTTTTTCCGCTTTTAAAAGTTTATTTTCTTTCTCAAGTGAAAAAGCATAGTTATAAAGGAGCAAAGGATTATCGGAAAATTTTTTCAGCAGTATTTTATAGGATTTTTCCGCTTTTTCATACTGCCCTGTTTTTAAATATATATCAGACAACAGAATCCTATAGTTGCTGTTTTCACTTTTTTTTAACCCTGCTTCAAAATTATTCTGAGCATTTTTATAATCACCAAGTATAAAATATGCAAAACCAAGCCCAAAATAATTATCAGAGGATTCTGTGCCTAAATATATACTTTTTTTAAAATACTTTAGGGCTTCTTTATAATTTTTATTTCCTAAAGCAATTTCACCTAATTTTTCATATAAATAACCATTATTAGGAGCTGATTTTAATGCTTTGGAATAAAAAACCCTGGCTGCGCTTATGTTCCCCTGCATTTCGTATGCAAGCCCTTTAACATAAAGATTCAAAGCAGTTTCTTTTGGACCTTGCTGGAAAACTGTGCTGCATCCGGAAAGAAAAATGAACAGGGAAAAAATAATCCCCGTCACACAAATTTTCATCTTTTTCTCTTCTTATGCCTTAGCGCTCTTAGTCTTTTTTTTCTTTTGTGGGTTTTTATTTTACTTCTTTTTCTTTTTCTACCGCACGGCATTAATATCCTCCTTTAATAAAATTGGTTATTTATCGCATAACTATATTCTTGATATTTATTTAGTATATCACTTTATTTAAAGAATACTCAACTATACCAGATGCGCCTAATTTTTTGATTTTTGGTATGAGTGTTTTTATTTCCTTTTTATCTATTATAGTATCTATGGCAAACCATTCTTTTTCAGCAAGAGGTGAGACTGTGGGTTTTTTTATCGCAGGCAAAATTTTTAAAATTTTATCAACATCTTTTTTTATTGCATTCATTTTTAATCCTACTTTTTTTGAAGCATTTAAGGCTCCCAAAAAAAGCATTGCAATGTTTTCTATTTTTTCTTTTTTCCATTTATCTTTCCATGAATCATTGTTTGCTATAAATCTTGGAGAGGATTCCATAATGATATCCATAATTTTTAAACCATGGGCCCTTAGGGTGGAGCCAGTTTCAGTAATTTCTACGATCGCATCTACAAGATTCCCTGCTTTTATTTCTGTGGCACCCCATGAAAATTCAACATCGCATACAATATTATTTCTTTTCAGATAGTCTTTTGTAAGGTTGACCAGTTCAGTTGCGATAATTTTACCTTTCAGGTCTTTAATAGATTTAATATTTGAATTTTCAGGAGCCGCAAGAACAACCTTTACAGGTCTTAAACCTTGTTTGGAATATATTAATTCACAGACCTCTTTTACTTTTGCCCTGTTTTCGGTTATCCAGTCTTTGCCTGAAATTCCGGCATCAAAAACCCCTAATTCCACATATCGCGGTATTTCCTGCGCCCGGATAAGAGTTGCCTCAATTTCAGGGTCATCTATAGAAAGATAATAACTCCTTGTGTTCCCATATACTTCAAATCCGGCATTGTTAAGTAGGTTCATGGTTGATTCCTGCAAACTTCCTTTTGGAACTGCAATTTTAAGTTTTTTCATTCTTCCTCCGGATCTTCAGTAAGTACAAAGCCTATATTCCTGTATTTTTGATATCTAAGGGTAAGAAGTTCATTGGTTGACATTGAAGATAGTATTTCAATGTATTTTTGTATGCATGCTCCTGTATTCTTTATTGCTTCTTGTGGAGTTCTGTGCGCTCCACCCAGAGGTTCAGGAATAATTTCCTCTATTAATCCAAACTTTAACATGTCCTTGGAAGTTATTTTAAGAGCCTGGGTAGCCTTTTCAACTGCTCTCTGGTCTTTCCAGAGAATTGATGCGCATCCTTCAGGAGATATTACGGAATACATAGAATATTCCAGCATCAGAATTTTATCCCCAATACCTATGCCCAAGGCGCCGCCACTGCCGCCTTCTCCAATTACCGTTGTAATAATAGGCGTTTTTAAAAAAGCCATTTCATATAAATTTTGTGCAATAGCAAGAGCCTGATTCCTTTCTTCAGCCTCAACATGAGGGTATGCTCCGGGTGTGTCTATAAATGTGATAATCGGGAATTTAAATTTTTCCGCTAATTTCATTATTCTTAAAGCCTTTCTATATCCTTCAGGATGAGCCATTCCGAAATTTCTTGTAAGATTTTCTTCTGTATTTTTTCCCTTTTGGTGTCCAACAAAAACAATAGACCTATTTTCAAATTTACCGACACCGGCAATTATGGCAGGGTCATCCGAATAAATTCTGTCCCCGTGCAGTTCATATAAATCTTCCATCAAAGTATTTATGTAATCCAGCGTGTGCGGTCTCTGGGGATGTCTGGCAATCTGGACAATCTGCCATGGCGTAATAGCAGAATATATTTCTTTTGTTTTTTCCTTTAATTCCTGTTTTAACCGGGTGATTGCTAATTGATTGTCTTTCTGGGTATGTTTTTTTTGATTTTCCAATCTTTCTATTGCAGATTCAATTCTGGACAATGTTCTTTCAAATTCAAGTCCTTTTATTTTTTCCATATTTATATTATTTTAGGGACCTTTATGTAATTCCTATAACGGTCAGGTGCATTTTCAAGAATTTTTTCCGGAGAGGGAAAACGTTCTACAATATCTTTTCTCCAGACATTTGTTATATCAAAAACATGAGAAAAGGGTTCAATGTTTTCAGTTTCAAGTCTATTTAAACTGGAAACATACGAAAGCATTTTTTCCAGATCTATTATCAATCTATCTATTTCATTATCATTCAATCCCAATCTTACTAGATTGGAAAGTATCCTTACAAAATCTTTGTCTATTTTTTCCATTTTTGAACCTTTTTAAAGTAAATCTGTCCTAAATTTTTATCTGCTTATATCCATGAGTTTGGATAAACATAGAAACACAATAAAAAAATTATATCTTTGATATTTTATAACATAATAATTTTTTTACAAAAAAGAAAGGCTACTCCTTTATAAGACAGGATATAATTTCCCCTATATACATTCTGTGATAATCCTTGCCATTATAATTAGCCTCAATGGATTCATCAAAAAACCTTTTGGGATTTATATCATGAAAATAAATCTTTTTACATTCAAGAACAATCCTGGCTTGTTTAAAATATACATTCCCAGATGGAGTTTCAACAGGAGAAAGATTTGTTTCCTTGATTTTATTCACGTCTCTTCCTGAATGTGTACCGCAAAAGTTAAGAATGTCTTTGTACTTTTCTTCAAAAAAACAAAG
>JABEBX010017738.1_pt1 | contig 12205 bp, 15 predicted proteins | sample 7245971 | NCBI WGS metagenome assembly JABEBX01 (sample SAMN14506365, study PRJNA622280) | hot springs metagenome | biome: hot spring [ENVO:00000051]|acidic hot spring [ENVO:00002120]; feature: spring [ENVO:00000027]|sediment [ENVO:00002007]; material: sediment environment [ENVO:01001048]...
ATATTTTAGTGGTTCCGCACGCTAGGTTTATTATTAATATTTTTGCGGTAGATTATAGATAGGCTTTTTATATAGTGATTATCATGTACACGCTCGGTATTTGGGATGGGCACGACTCCGGCGCTGCCCTGTTGGATGATGATAAGATAGTCTATGCGGCGAACGAGGAGCGCTTCACGAAAAGGAAGCTCGAAATGAAGTTTCCGTACAACGCCATAAGGGCGTGCCTTGATTATGCGGAGATCAAGCCGACAGATGTAGAGCATGTGGCGTTTACCACCACCGAATTCACAAAAACGCTGGAGCGTGTTTTCCCATCGATGAAAGAGAGTTATTACCTCTTTAGGAGAAGGAAGATATTGAAGCCCAGGTTTGAAAATTTCAGGCACAACCTCAAGTACACGCTTACTGGCGTAGGGATACTCCCATTGTGCAATACGATAAGCAGAAGCATAATATCCAAACAGCTCAGGCATATGGGCTTCAGGGGCTTTGAGCTCCATACAGTAGAGCACCATACTGCGCATGCGGCGACAGCCGCATTCACCTCGCAGTTCAAAAGAGCCCTGGTTATAACGCTCGACGGCTTGGGAGACGGGCTCTCAGGCTCGGTGAGCATACTGGAAAACGGAAAGCTTGAGAGGCGCATGGCCATACCCGCAAGCGATTCCCTTGGGATATTCTTCGAGCAGGTCACGAACATAATAGGCATGCGGGAGTTGGAGGACGAGGGAAAAGTAATGGCCATGGCCGACTATTCATACCCGTTCGATTTTGATAGCAACAGGCTCAAGGACATGTTCAAAGTCGAAGGCACCATAATAAGCGCGAAGCATAATGCGAGAAAGCAGTTCGGCATGCTGCAGAGAATCGGCTGGCAGATGCCGCGCGAGCAGTTTTCTTACATGGCGCAGCAGCTTGTCGAGAATGTCGTGATAAAGTTTGTGAGCAACCTCACTGACAGGTTCGGCATAGAAGATGTGGTGCTGGCCGGAGGCTTATTCTCAAACATAAAAGCGAACATGAAGATAAGGCAGCTGGAGCAGGTCAAGCACTGGTATGTGTTCCCGCACATGGGCGACGGCGGAATAGCGCTGGGCAGCGCCCTGTATGCAAACTATGCCATTAAGGGCACTGCAAATTATGATTTTAACGCATATCTGGGGAACGAGTATGAAAGCAGCAAAACCATTGAATTAATACACAAGGATAAGCAGTTTGAATATGCGAGCGAGGACGTGAAGGACCAGGCGAAGCACGCTGCGGAGCTCATAAGCAACGGCAATTATGTATTCTGGTTCCAGGGCAGGATGGAGTACGGGCCCCGCGCATTGGGCAACAGGAGCATACTTGCGCCTTCAGATTCAGAAGAGGTGAAAGAAAAGCTCAACCTCTATGTGAAGCGCAGGGAATGGTTCCAGCCCTTCGCCCCGTCGATACTCGAAAGCGATATGCCGCGCATAGTGGATTATGACGGAAAGGGCTACGACAAATACATGACCATGGCGTACGCCGTGAAGGAAGCCGCAAGGGACGTGACAAAATCCGTGGTGAACGTAGACCATTCAGCCAGGCCGCAAGCTGTCGGCGAAGAGAACCAGAACTACAAATCTTTATTGGAAGGCTTGAGAAGGCTTACGGGCTATGGGATGGTGCTGAACACCAGCTTCAATCTCCACGGCATGCCGATAGTGATGACTCCGGAAGATGCGCTTACTACGATGAAGGCAACGAAAACGAAGTACATGTTCATCAACGGCGTAACAGTCACTAACAAGAGGAGTGCTTGATGCTAAGCCCTTCAGAAGGATTGGAGGAATACCTTTTCACCATAGGCATACTCATATCTTTCGTAGGCACGCTCGCTGCGGCTTACATTTCCAGGAAAAGCATAGCCAGCGCATTAAAGGAAGCAGGGCTGGATAAAAGAAAACTTGCTGTTGCGATCATTTTGGTTCTGCTCTTCGTTTCAATAGAGCTGGTTTTCGTAAAGCCCACGCAGCAGCTGTTCTTCGACGATTCCATATACCAGGGGATGGCGCAGGACCTGCTGCACATGGGCCAGGCATGGATGTGCAGTTACGGAACCCCTACAAAATGCTTTATTGGGGAGATATTCCATGAGCCCATAGGCACGTCCTTCAACCTTGCGATTGCATTCGCGATATTCGGAGTAAGCAGCAACGCAGCTTACGGGACTGGATTCTTTTTAGCTGCCGTCTCGGTCATATTCGTGTTCTTTGTAGCTTTGCTCATGTCCAAAAAATTCATCGTGGCCGCATTCGCGGAGCTCTTTATGGCTTTGTCTCCAGCATTGCTGATATGGGCCGAACCCACCACGTCTGACATGCCGATGCTCGCATATTCGCTCATTGCCATATTCTTCATGCTCATATTCGTAAGGAAGCGCAATTACGGCACTTTCGCTCTTGCGCTCCTGTCGCTGGCGCTGCTCAGTTATATGAAAGTCGATGCGGTGGTGTACCTCGTATTGATACCAGTTATGTACGTAGTGCTGTCTGACGACAATATCCTTTCCTCGCTTAAAAACAATTTCATGCGCCTCAGGAAAGGCCTGCTCGACACAAAGCTGCTCGCCATATTTATGATATTCGTTATAGCGATAGGCCCGGAAATCGGCTTCGCATACAACGAGCTCACTTCTGGAAGCTTCGGCTATTCCGGCGCATACGTGCAGCAGACATGCCTAGCGAACTTGCCTGCCATAATTGCGAGCAGGCCGATAGACCTGCAGAACTTCGAAGCCAACCTCTGCTCCAACGTGGCGTTCTGGACAAACGCGTACGCGGATATAGACATAATACAGCCGCTAGCGTTTACAGTGTTCGCGGCGATAGGCGTTGCCTTCATGCTCGGTTACAAGAAATTCAGGGAGCTGCTCACCATTGCGCTGTGGTTCTTTGCGTTCTTTTTGCTTTACACCTCCTTTTATGCAGGGGGAGTGCTGTACGGCGTGGATTGGAGGTTCATGCTATCGCTCGTTGCGCAGACAAGCATACTCGGAGGTTTCGGAGCGTATGGCTTAATAGAAATTGCAAGGGTAATCAGTAGTGGTGGGAAGAGATGAATAGGGATATGCTGATACAGGCATTCGTACTGGTTTTGATAGTCGCAGTGGTATTGTATTCTTTCTCGCTGCAGATAAACCAGATAGCGATAAAACCCTCTAAGATACTGCAGGCAGGAGGCGCGCGGTTCTATGAGAATTTTGTTTACAACTCAAGCAAGTATATACCAAGCGATTGCGCAGTATTCAGCTACGACCCGGGGCTTTTCAACATCAATAATAAAACTTCGCTGCAGTACAGCTACCTTTACGTCCCAAGCTTTTACAAAGCGGTGGCGCTCAACTACAGCTGCGAGGTCATAGATTACGGATACTGGTGCGGCACTCCCGGAAACATATGCGGGCACGCGTTTACCGAATTCAAAACTGTGCCCATACGGACGGCAACTTATAACTTAACGAATTTCACCTACGGGCTTTACATGATAACCGGCATAAATTCCAGCTCCGGCTAATGGCGTGCGCGCGCTTCAGATGTTCGAGAATATAGTCTTAAGTATTATGTAGCCGTCCCTGAAAGAGTTGAGCTTGCCACGGCCGTTCTCGCGCTTTTTCTCGTAGCTCGGGATCTCTATTATCTTTAAGCCGGCCTTCCAGGCCTTTATGCTTATCTCAGTTTCTATGCCGAAGCCTGTAGAGGTCAGATTCAGCATGCGCGCGGTCTTTTTTGTAAAGCTCCTGTAGCCGTAGCACAGGTCCGAGTAATTCACGTGGTATATTGCGTTTACGAGAAGCACGAATACCTTGTTGCCGAAACGCCTGAATGCCGGCATGTCGTCCGAACCCCCGCCGATAAGGAAACGGGATCCCATGCACACGTCGTACCCGGCTTCTATCGCAGCAGTAAGCAGTTTCAGCTCCTTGGGCCTGTGCGACAGGTCCGCGTCCATTGATATTATTATGTTTCCTCTTGCCGCGTGAAAGCCTTTAATCAGCGCGCTGCCTTTTCCGCCGTCGTCGTAAAGCACCCTGGCTCCCATGCCCCTGGCTATGCTTGCGGTATTGTCTTTTGAGTGCTTGTCTACGACAAGCACCTCGTGCGAATAACCGGACATTTCCTTATTTACCTCAGCAAGCAGGCGCTTTATGTTCTCGGCCTCGTTCAAAGTAGGGATGACTATGCTTACATATGGCTTTTTCATATGATCATTTACCGTTTTGCGATCTTTGCTTTCTCTTGCGGCCGTAAAAAATTGATACGATTATGAGAGCCGCAAGGACTATGAATACCGCAAAAAACACGTATACTATGAAATAACCTGAGAAAATCGAGTGCGTTTTTGAGATGGATGAGCTGTAAACAAAGTTTAGCAACGATGTATGGTATCTGCCGTTGTACATATATGAAAGCGCCAAGCCGGTGCCATAGCTTGCGTTTTCCAACCCTACAAGGTTAGTTTTTGAAATATTAAAGTCAATATTTTTTGCTTTGTCCGGGCTTATAGAAAAGTTTATAGGTGAAGGGGTAAAATGCAATGAGGGAGGGGCTATTATGTAAGCAGTTGCATTAATGCTGCGAGGCGCTAAATTGAAAAATGTTGCGTTTATCCCGTTTTTGACATTATTAACGCCTAATGTACTTACATAAGGGGTAAGGTTCTTGGAATTGAAATAGAAGGTACAGGGGAATACGGCAAAAAAGTTTGAAGACCCTTGGTAATAAGATGTTATTATGCCTATAGCATATTCACCTGGGATGCTCAGACCGCTTATATTGAAGGATGTGATTTTTGTATTGTTAGGGTACAGAGACCCTATATCCTCACTGCTTACATTTATGCCGCTTGCTATGCCATATAGCTTTGGTATTAAAGCGATGCTTGTCGCTGTGCCATTCCCGGAGTTCCGAAGCGTAAAATTAAGCATTACAGTGTTGGACACCGCATAGGGGGTCTGACAGCTTCCGCTCAGCACCACAGTAGAAGCGGAAGACAGCGCCGGAGCTAGCGAGAGCAAAAACAGAAGCAAAAGGATCTTGTATCGCATGCTAAAAACCATTTTCACCTAACAGGTATATAACGCAATACTAATATTGCAGCACATATAATAAAACTTTTGCTGAAAGCCTTTTGATTAAACACTCTATTGATTTGGCATCTTGCCATGGTTGATAATTAAAGTTTGCCTTTATTATATAAATGGAATTAAATTTTTCAGGTGCGAAGATGCAGAATATATACGAAGAGATAGGCAAGGCGGATTCGGAATTGCGCGAGATACAAAAACAGTATGATGCAGCGAATATCTTAGTGAGGGATTTGATAAGAGGCGCCGGCAGGCTGATAACCGCGCTGCACAGGGACGACGACGAAACAGATCAGGCTATGGAGAGCCTTAAGGCCCTGATGTCCAATCTTTTAATTATCAAAGCATTGAACGAAAACGTCAAGCTGCAAGCATTGCAGGAGTATGCGGAAGCTTACATATTTTACAGCATAAAGAAAAATGACAGCTTTCCCGGAATCCTCGAGGTGGGCGTAGGCGAATCCGCATACCTGCTTGGCCTTATGGACGTTGTGGGGGAGCTTAAGCGGGAGGTCCTTGAGTATCTTGGAAGGTCCGAATTGGAAAAAGCAGAACGCTACTCAGACCTGATGAAAAGCATATACGACGCCAGCAGGAGCATACGTTACCAGGAATCTATACTCCCGGGGTTCAGGAGGAAACAGGATGTTGCGAGGATACTGCTTGAGAGCTGCATGAGCGAGATACTGTATTTCAAGGCCCATGCCAGATAAGCCGGCAAATCGCAAGGTCATAATAAGCTGCAATATTTGGATACGCACTTTGTCGACGCCGCATTTTCCACCCAGCGCTCAACATCCTCTGGGCTTGATCCATTAAGTATTTTCAATATTATTTTTTTATGGAGATTTTTAGATTTTACAAAAGCGCACATCCTGAGAACCTTTGCCGAATACCTTTTATGCACATATTTATAAACCGCCGGTTGGGCTATTCCAAGCTTTTTGGCTATGGCTTCCTGCGACATGCCGTATTCTTTGTATAGCGACTCTGATACTGCGGCTCTTATTGCAGGAACGGAGAATTTAGCTATATTTTCGCAAAGCATCTGCATGCGCATCATTCTAATCCGAATAAGTCCTTTAAGTTTTTCTTTATGCCCTTCTTGCCGTCCCAGAGCGCTTCGCCTTTCCCGTCGGCACGGGGCGTGTCCTTATTGTTCAATGACGATATTGATTCTGAGGCACGCTTCAGGATTCCGGGGCTGGGATTCTGCTTCTGCGCTTGGGCCCTTGCGGCTTTAATCCTCTGCGGCGGCCTCTGTTGGGGCTGGTCTGAAACGGACGATGCGCCTCCTTTGAATGCCGCAGCCATATTCTCAAGGCTTTCAGAGTACATGTCAAGTATTATAGTATTCGCCCCGGCCTCTATGGCATCGTTTATCTCATTCGGATCTTTGCAGGCGAACGCATTCACGCCGTCAATTTTATTTGCTTCTATGGTGAGCTTTACCGGCTGGGACATTATTACTACATTTATAGATCCGGAGGCGCAACCCTCCTGCACTTCGCGGAGCGCTCCGTCCGTGTTGTTGATTTCGTTTTCCGATATTATCGGCGTGTTCCCGCTCCTGCTTATGGCGTTTGCGAATTTTATGGCGGCAGCGGAATCGGACGAGATTATGTAAAATTTCAGGCAATCACCAAACTTGGCTTAAAGCTCCGGCATATTCAGCATTAATCGTTGCAGAAAGCCGTGTACGGCTTAATAATTATAAGGAATACATATATTTATTAGTTCATGCAAAATATAAATAGACATACAGGTGTTTGAATTGCGAGGAAAAGAGACATTAGTAATATGCGAATCATGCGGAAGAAAAGTGCCACGGAACAAGGCTATCATATTCGAAAAAGCTATAAAATTTAGCACAGACCTTAAGACTGCTAACGACGTGAGATTTTTCGAAAGGAGGAAGGTCTATTACTGCATAAGCTGCGCCAAACACAGGGGCATCTTCGAGCAGAAAAAACGCCAGGCGATTGAAAGATCCAAGAAAATGATTTGAATGAGTATAGATCCGGACAGCTTGCTGATATTCAAAATGCGGCCGAATATGCAGCAGAACCGGAAGGCACCACCTACAACAACTGCGCAGCAGGCAAAGCCTTATGCCACTGCGACGCAGGCTAATTACAATCCGCAGGGCATGGAAAATCTACAGCAGAAGGTCGAACAGATCGATGAGGCGCAGAGATCCCGGAAAAACATACCCTCTTCGGATAAAAGAAAGCCTGCGCAGGGTTTCCAGGGAACGGAAGAACAGGGGGTTTTTGTGGCGCCGCACGTGGGAAGCGGGTCTGTAGCAGAGGCTGTAGAGCTTGCCGGAGGCGATGTTGAGCAGATAGAGGGCGCAGGAAAAAAAGAGACCAGGGCGGAGCAGGCAAGCAAGGAAGCCGCAATAGGATTGACGTGCGTATGGCATCCGTGGAGGCCGGCGTATGCGGTATGCGACTATTGCCATAGGCCTTTTTGCTTTGAAGACATAATAGAGCAAAAAGGGCATTATTACTGCTTGGAGGACATAGACAAGGTGGCGGAAGGCAGCGCGCTCCCGGAATTCTCTGGCAGATTCAATTATGCAAGCATAGGTTTGATATCCGGAGCGCTGTTTATAGGGGTTTTCTTAGTGTTCCTGATATTCGCAAGCTCATCACTAGCCAGCGTAATAAGCTATTCCAACAGCGTAGGGCTTTTCAGCTTTCTTTCAAGCGCGAGCCTGGCATCCTTATCTGTTATTTTTGGAGGTGTGCTGACGCTGTTATGCTTCATCAGCGGCCTCCTGGTTATGGTGCATTCGAAAGTTTCATCTGTGCTTGGAGGAACAGTAGGAGTGCTCTCGATAATATTATTTACTTATGATTATGTGGCTTATGGCACGCTTTATTCGGTAATAATCGCAGTGCTGGCGATAAGCGCATTGGTCACAATGGTTTATTTTAGGGCAGGAGCTACCAGCGAAGAGGCCATAGAGGAAAAGGCGGCTTCCGAAGAGCCTGCCCCTGAAGTCCAGTTTGCAAACGTAGGGAGGTTCTGAAACCGGATGCATGCGCAATGCTCTGCAGAGCCAATGTGCGCTAATTTTTGGCCCCTGATTCTGTGCCTGCATCAAGAGTGCGCGATTGGTACCTGCCGCGCCTCTCTATGCTTGCTAGCTTCGAAATATTCTCTGAGGAGTTTTTGCAATGCTTAATGTATGCACTGATAAAAACCTTGTACTGCTTCGCACTTATAGCGCGCTTCATCAAAAGCAGGTCGAAGGCCTTGTCCTCTGCTGAAGAAGAAACGCATGCCAGGCCGAAGTCTATTATGGAAACGTGCTTGCCTACAAGCATGTTTGCAGGGGTAAAATCCCCATGCACTATGCTAAGGTTGTGAAGCTTTGCCAAAGCCTCTCCGGCTTCCCTGAAATCCTTCTCTGAAAGCGCAGATGAGGACCCGGGCGTCCCGGGAAGCTTTTCCATGGCTATGCCGTAGCGCGTTACAAAAATCGGCCTCGGCGCATTTATAACTGAGGAGGCTTTTTCAAGCAGCCTTGCTTCTGTTTTGGTCCTTGACTGCCTTATTGATTCATCAAGCTCTTTCTGTATATAAGGCTTCTGCCTGCGGAGCTTGAATACCGCATCAAGCCCAAAAAGCTTTACGGCGTATATGTCGGCCTCCGCTCCTTCAGATATCTTTTTCATAGCCACGATGCATCAACCCTGTCTATCCTGTATTTCTGGTCTACGCCGAGCCTGTCGAATTTCACGCCTTTGCGCCTGTGCATCTTTTCCGCCACATAGGCTATCATCGCGCCGTTATCCGCATTGTACTCGTTCGGAGCGACGAAGAATTTTGCTTTGTGTGAGGCGGCCATGCCTGCTATTATCGACTGCAGGCGCTGGCTCTGCGCGACCCCGCCGCAGAGGATTATGCCCCTGCTCTTTGCCAGGAGCATGGCGCGCTCCGCGGCCTCAGACAGCATTGCGAATGAGGTTTCCTGCAGCGAAAATGCCACATCCTCGACTTTATTCTTCTCCAATGCCTTTATGGCATATGTCAGTATGCCGGTGAATGTGAAATCCATGCCTTTTACTGTATATGGCATGCTTATGTATGATCCGTTTTCAGCCGCTTTGGCTACGGTGGAGCCCCATGCAGGGTTCATGCCGGCGGCCCTGGCGAAGTTGTCCAGCATGTTCCCTATGCCTATGTCAAGGGTTTCCCCGTGCACGTGGTAGTGCTTATATGGATTGCTTATTATGCTTAGTATCTGGGAATTGCCGCCGCTCACATATAATGCGAGAGGATTTTCCATCCTTGATAAGCCGGTGGTTATCTGTATGTGGGCCATCGCGTGGTTCACAGGGTATACAGGCACATTGAGCTTTGATGCAAGGGATATTGCTGACAGCTCGCCGATGCGCAGGCATGGTCCGAGGCCCGGGCCTTTGGTATAGCCTATCGCTTCTATGCCGCTGAGCCCTATGCCTGCATCCGCTATCGCTTTTTCTATAACGCGCTTAGCGTTGGAGGCGTGGAATTCAGCAAGCTTTGAAGGGATCATGCCTTTGTCTGATATTTTGTACATCGCCTTTGCATTGGAAAGTATTTTGCCGTTGCTGGATACGCCTGCGCCGAAAGTATGGGCGCTGCTTTCTATGCCGAGGACTGCCATGCTACCAACCCGTTTTATGCGGAACCATTAGGAATAGCAATGCAAGTTATTTATTATATGGCGGTTCACGCCACGTCTATGTTGGAGTCCTTGTAGCCCATGTTGACCAATATGTGCTTTACCTTAGACTTGTGGTTACCCTGCAGTTCTATGAGATTGTCCTTCGAAGTGCCGCCGCATGCGAGCGTGCGCTTGAGGTCTTTCGTAGCGTCTTCAATTTCATTAGGATTAAGGCCTTCCACTATGGTGACTATCTTATCGAATTTAGCCTTTTTAGTGTATACCTTGATACGGCTCTCTATCTCCTTATCCAGCACATCGCATACGCATAACTCCTTGGGAAGCCCGCATTTAGGACATATGTCTGTCATTTCTTACCTGCACCTCTCCTTTCTGAGAGCACGGTATTTATCCTTGCTATCGTCCGTTTTATATCCCTTATCTTCACCACTTTGCTGGATACGCCTGTTGAAGCCACCTTCCTCCTTTCTATGGCAAGCTCCAAGTTAAGCTCGTTTACCTTGCCCAGAAGCGCGTTATCCTGCATCGCCCTTATGTCTTTCACTTTTATTTTAAACACCTCAAACTTATATATGATATTTCCACCACTAAAATATTAAAAGCTTTGTTTCGGCAGGCTTTGCCCAGCAATTCAGCCGATTTTTGGTAAACCTGAGGCGCTATTTCTTAAAATTATAAAGGCGTGGAGGCCTGTACGAGCTGTTTTGAGGTAATCCCCGGTCTCCTCTACGACCCCGTCATGTATCATTTTTTTCCTGAAGTTGCGGTTGTCATACTTTTCCCCCAAAATTGCCTCATACACATCCTGCAACCTGTTAAGCGGGAACTTGTCTGGCAGAAACTGTTTCGCAATCACGGCGCTTATGTTATTTTTCAGGAACAATTGCGCCTCCAATACAATCTCATTATGGTCGAACGCCATCTGCGGGAGGCTTGAGACTGTGAACCACTTGCTCTTATCTGATATTATGTCTTCAGATACTAGAGCGATATAGCCTAAAGATACAATTCTGCCCTTAGGGTCACGGTCCGGGCTTGCGAACGCCCATGGGGTTCTTTCCTGTTTTTAGGCCTGCATCATTTCCTGCAGCCGCAATTTTGGCTTGTGACATCCTCCAACGACTAAAGGTCGTTGGCTTCCCCTGCAGTTACATGGACTGCATTTGCAGGGTATGTTCTCAGTTCTTCGACATGACTTGCATTCCCTGTTGGAGTGTATTGGTCAATATCTCCCTGAGCGTTACTTCCCCTCTGTCCGAGGGTAGCTCTTTTGAGTATGTTTATCGACGCATTCAGATCCCTATCCTTTGACATGCCACATCTTTGGCAATTGAATGTCCTTTCAGACAGAGGCATATCCTGCACATTTCCGCATTCACTGCATGTCTTCGAGGTATCTCTTGGATTCACACCAACAACCTTGCAACCAGCGCTTCCAGCCTTGTATGAGAGCATCTGGACAAATCTGTTCCATGAAGCATTATGGATTGCACCTGCAAGTCTGTGGTTCTTTACTATGTTCGGGATATGCAGGTCTTCTACCGCAAATGAGGTATATCCTGAATTGACCAATCTGTCTGATAGTTTGTGTGCGAAGTCGTTTGACTGGTTAGTTATTGATTCCCATTCTCTCTGAAGATGCATTTTTGCCTTCTCCCTGCGGTGTGAGCCTTTCTTTCTTTTTGCCACTATCTTCTGCCATTTTACGAGTTTCCTCTTCCTTTCTACCATGAACTTTGGCTTCTTTATCTTTGTTCCATCTGAGAATGTAACGAATGAATTTAGACCTAAATCTATCCCTACTGGATTGGTGTTCTCCCTTTCTGAAATCTTTATATCTGTTATCGTTGTGAAGATTGCGTAGTATTTCCCTGCTTCCCTCTTTATCGTCATCATCTTTATCTTTCCATCTATCTTTCTGTGGACTTCTATCTGCACCCTCCCTATCTTTGAAATCCTCAACATATCCTTTTTCCTATCCTTTTCAATGTTGAATGAGCCGTTATTCTCAATGTAGGTTATTGAATTGAATCTGCCCCTTGACTTAAAACGTGGGAAACCTACTTTTATCTTTGCACCTGTTTTCTTCTGTTTGCATCTCCTAAAGAAGTTTTGATATGTTTTAAGGAGCCTATTCCTTATATCTATTCTGACATGAGAATAGAGTTGCAGGTAATCTTTGCCTTCCTTTGTTATTTCGTTTAGGAATCCATTTATGGTCTTCTGCGACACTTTTGAATTTGGATTCTTTTTGCATGCATCTATGGCCTTTTCGAGGAGTTTGTTATAGAGCCTTTGGGAAAGGAGAATTGAATGGTCTATCGCCTCCTGCCTCTTTTTGTCAGGGGACAGCCTAAACTTATATGCCCTTATGCAGCCCATATCTTTTATACTGCATTCCATGTTTATAC
>JABEBX010000640.1_pt1 | contig 12194 bp, 16 predicted proteins | sample 7245971 | NCBI WGS metagenome assembly JABEBX01 (sample SAMN14506365, study PRJNA622280) | hot springs metagenome | biome: hot spring [ENVO:00000051]|acidic hot spring [ENVO:00002120]; feature: spring [ENVO:00000027]|sediment [ENVO:00002007]; material: sediment environment [ENVO:01001048]...
GAGTTAGATATAGAAAAATGTAAAGATTCTTTATTTAAAAAGTTATTAAAAGAAATATTCCCTAATAGAAAGTTATTTTCACCTAGAGTAATATTAGAGTTATATGGTACAGAATATCGACGAAATCAAGATTTACATTACTGGCATAAATATGTATTTAAAAATGATGGTAAAAGAATTATAATTCCAGATATTAGATTTATAGATGAAAGGAACGAGTGTGACACCGCTATAGTTCTAAGATGTCCTGGTCAAGAAATAATTAGAGATCATGGTAGCGACCTATTATGGAGAGATTCATCTGATCCTGTAATATGGAATTTTCATAAATTTGATCATGTAGGTAATAGATTTTATGTTCAGGGGGTCTAATATGAAATGGTTTTTTTGTTTAAATGCAGCTACATTAAATAGAAAGGGTCATGATTTTAAAACAATGGCTTTAGTAGCTGTTAAGTCATGTATTAAAAATACATCATTAGAACCTAATTTACTATATGATGGTAATCCTGATGACTTTACCATGATTATGGAAAGTTTAGGTGTAAAGATAATTTATCATAGATCTCTTTTATATAATGAGTTATTAGATAAATTTACTAACAATGATTATGGTGAAACTGATTACTTAAATATATCTTTAGGTGCTTTTTTACGATTTGATATTCCATTATTTTGTAATGATAAGTATTATATCTATACAGATACAGATGTGGTATTTTTAAAAGAAGTAGATACTAACCCAGAAATATTATCTATAATTAAGAATTTCATGGTAGCTCCACAGTCGGATAAAGATAATATATATGACGATATAAATAGTGGTGTACTAGTCTGTAATACTGAGCATATGAGAAACTCCTATTATAGTTTAATTGAATATGCTAGATCTAATATACCTACACATAATCAATATTATTTAGATCAAGAAGTACTTAGAGAATTCTATTATAAAGATCATAGTTTACTAAGTTTAAGTTATAACTGGAAACCTTACTGGGGTATTAATGATGATGCTACAATTGTTCATTGGCATGGACCTAAACCCATTGCAATTAGTGAATTACTACGTGGTGTACCAATAGAATCTAGTATGGCTAATAATCAACCTGATTGGATTGAGTTATATAATGCTAATCCAGAAACATATCAACATTACCTAGATATATACGAATCGTATATTCCTGACCCACTACCTAACATTTAAAGGATAATTGTAATGATGGTTAAAACGCCTAGTCAAGTTAAGAGTCTTATTTCACATGCATTTATTAAACTCATGACTGATAAGAAATGGGATACTAGTAGTGCAGTTGAGTATAAGGATGACGATAAACAGTTAAAAGTTATCTTTATTCCTAAAGGTGAAAAGGATAAAAAAGGTACTTGTTTAGTATACAGTATGAAAATTGGTGTATGGATGGCTAGTTTCTCTTTAATGAATGGTAGACTTGGGACTGTGTCATCTCCTAAAAATGTTATGGATTTACCTACAATGAAGAACTATGCTTCTAAAGAAAAACTAATTCCTGGATTAGACTACAATTCTGATCTTTTAAAAACTAAAGATCAAACAAATATGGATGATAATACAGTTACTGGAGATGAGAATGGAACAGAAATTATTGGAAACGGAGATTAATTTAGAATCTCCAACAAGATGTATAAATAAATTAATCTTAGCTGGAGAGTCAATACCTGCTACTACTAGTGTTGTAATGAGCTCATTACCGTCTTTTACGCACTATATAACTGAAAAGGCTACCCAAGTATCAAATACATATTTGAATGCGTCTAAAGCCGTTAAAACGTCCTTCCTGAGCTATTTAAAGAGTGTATCATATAAAGATGTAGAATCTATTAACTTTGTTACTATGAGTACTAGCTCAGTTACAATCCCTGAAGGCTTTCATGGCTCTCTAACAGCCTATAGTGAAGTATGTAATAGATTGTATCCCGAACTAATGGGAATGACTCAGAACTATCTAAATGACTTATCTATAGCTATTTCTAGTGTAGTTACTAATAAGTCAGCAAAGTTAGATACTAAGTCATATGAGAATCTTTATTTAAAATATAAAGAAGTTAGACTGTCTAGCGAAGAACTAATTAATAGTTTCTTTAATAAAACTACTAAGTCTAGAGATACGCTAGGTAATGTAGTTACTAGTAAAAAAGAGCTATTTGATCTATTTCAAAATGTTAAATCTTTGAATAATAATATTCAAACTAAAGCACCTGATCTAATATTGTCTAAAGTAAAAGAAGTTAATGACTTATTAGAAATGCTTTATGACCAAAGTAAAGCTGACCCTAGTTTAAAACTATCTACACAAGTAAGTCATCTGCTAGCAGAAGGTACTTATGAAGCTGGAGCATTTATTGAATTTATCTCTAGTTTTATGTATGACTGCGATGTATTAATTCATGTCACTCAAGAGTTATCTGAGATGGCTATTAGACTACGTTAAACAATGATACTACTGTCCTAATTAAAGGACAGTAGTATCTCTTAATTTTTAATCATCCATGTATTTTAACATTAGACGATTAATGTAAATCACATCTATTATTAAAAATCCTAGAATTATATCAGATGTTAAATCTAGTCCATCGTTATGATAAACCACTAGACCAAAAGTAATAAGAATTAAAAAGAAAAGAAATATACAATTAACAAACATTTTAAAGTCTCTTTTCTTTTCTTCTTTCTTAGTTCTAGGTACATGTGGTAAATTTGATATCACTTTATCAAATAAGCTATCGTTAGTGGTTGACATTTAGATACCCTCCAAGATTACCATACCAGTGTATAAGGCCGTGCTATCTGGTGACACTATAGTAAAGTTGTTAGTACTTATTGTCATTTCTAACTCCATGGTAGTATTTATTAGTGCTGAATTACTAAACCCTACTGGTAAAGTAATTACCTGATTGTTATTGGTATTATTCATATATTGATTAAACATCATTACATACTTAGTTGAACTTCCATTAGTAATGTAATAAATGTTTATGCTACCACTAGATTGACCATTGACTTCGTAGTATGTATTATTATTCAATGTGTCATTAATAAATCCTTCTACTACTAAAACTCCATTAACTGTATTAGAACTACCTTCGAAAGAAATTGAACTTACATCAGACGTAAATGGAATAAAAGCTGTATCATTTACAAATGGATTATAGGTGTATGGGTATGGGAAATTTACTGTCATAGGTGCAGTACTATTATTGACATAATTATTAAAACTAAATATTAGTTTTTGATAAATGGAGTTTTTAATAATTACATATGTTAATGTACCACCATTAGGACCTTGTAAAGTAATAGGATCACTGACTGTATCTTCACTAGTAGTAGATTGTGAAGCTATAGACTTAAATACACTATTAGATCCTTGAATAATCGCTTTATTCTGAGTTATAGCCACGGTATTAATTTGGTTAGCTATATTTGTGAAGTTAGAAGACAGTGTAGTGAATTCACTACTTAATGAATTTGATATAGCTGTATTGCTAAGTAAGGAATTACTTACATTACTATATTGAGCTAATAACGATTGATATTGGGTATTTAGATTACCTATTTGAGTTTGTAAACTAGCTAGTAATGCATTAATAGTACCTGTTTGAGTAGATGTGCTACTAGTTCCAGTATTAGATGTAGTAGGAGTTACAGGTTCAATAAAATTATCATCTATCGTATAATTAGCTTCTACATAATCAGGGAAATAAGAATACATCATAAGTTGTAAAGATTTACTAGATTGAACATTTATCATAGATGAATCAGTTACTGTAAAAGGATCACTTTGATAAAACGAATTAGGTCCTATTGTAACATTTGCTATAGTAGTATTAGCACCATTATCACTAACAATAATACTTACTGTTGCAGATTGGGTACCTAGATTATTCAATAATAAATATATTTGTCCTGTTACAGATGGCCCGTATCCATATGTTCCAGGATTAACAGTATCAGAATATATTAATAACGACATGTTAAATCCTCAGTATCAATGTACAAAAGATTTACACTGACCGTAATAGTCAGTGTAAATCTATATTTTAGAAAAAGTTTTTAAATCCATAAGGATGTATTTCTTCTATTTCAAATTCGTAATCACCTACTCCAATGTCTTTAACAAACGGTTTTTCTCTATGCTGTTCATCTTCAGCCATACCATAAGCTTTAACCATTAAGTTAGAAAATTTAATATGAATAGGATTTTCTTCATTGGTATTGTTAATTAGTAACTGAGCATCGTTATCTACTAGAAATCCATTTAATAATAATGGCTCTATATCACTAAGTGTTTTCATATAAGTATTTAAATCTAATCCACCTCTTAGTCTTATTTCATTTAAAGTAGAATAATCTAGTTCTTTATATCCTCTAATTAGAGAATTAGCTGATAGAGTAATATCCCTGCATATTCGATATTGCCCTGTTAAAATTAAAGGTATCAATGTTTTATCATTAAAATTAATGTACTCAAATGTTTTAATAATAGCATCTGTATCGTCTGATACACCATTACCTACAGCATCAAATAGTTCAGGAGAAACAAATGTAGGCATCATACTTAAGTTTTGTTCATCACTAAGTTTAAACAATCTATCTATTAGTTCAGTATTAAAAGAATATTTCCATCTATTAGATAATGAATCTACAACCATCACTTTAGCAACACCAGTAGATATTCTATCGTTCTCTACTTTAGAATATACTCCAGAAAAACCTTTACCATTAATATCGTTAACAATGGCATACGCTAGATCTTGATTACTATTGTTTTTTAAATCATCGATATCCGTAAATGTTTTTAATTGATCGGTAATACTACTTTTAGTTATGGTAGAATGCATTATCAAACTCTCCATGTTTAAAACTTAGATTGGAAATACCCAAAGATTACAACTATTGCTATAATTAAAACTACAATAGCAATATTTAAATAGTTTATTTGTTTTTTAATACTGTCTCTAGTTCTGATATCTATAAAGTCAGAACTATTTTCTTTATTGTCAGTAAACACTGGATGTAATACTAGTCTTTCATTAGTAGTAGGTACTATTCCACATATTACTAAGAATGAAGTATTAGTATTGATAGTACAAAGATCATCTATTTCAAATCCAAATGGTAAATCCTCATACCATCTACTAACTAACCCATTTCTATTGATAATACCTATATAGGTTTTAGATAGTAATCTACCATCTGTATTATACCCTATGACATATAACTTTTCACCTAGTATACATACACCTGGTTTAGTTAAAGCACTAGGTAAAGGTTTAAGGTCAGTGGATACAAATTGGTCATTAGCTATGTATAACCTAAGTACTCTAGATGTACTATACTGTCCAGTTCTACCACCTATTAAAAAGATACTATCATTATATGAAATTACACTAGTGTCACAGACATGTTCTGGTAATGTATACGCACATTCACCAACATTCTTAATTTTGTTATACTCATCCATTTCTAACTTAATAATTTTATTACTAATATCATCATCAGTTATTTTCCCACCAATGACATATAAGTTTTTATTCAAATAAGCTAAAGAACATGCAGTAATCGGATAAGGTAATCTTTTATTTCGAACTGTTCTCCAGTTACTTAGTGTTCCGTTGTTAAATATTAAACAATAATAGATACTAGTGGTAGGTAACTCATTTACTAAAGAACCTATCATATAAATAGCATTACCTATTAATTGAAATGTAGCTGACCTATAATCTAGGTGTTTTTCCATTGCCACAGATTTCCATACTGACAACGTATCGTCAGGATGAATATCCATTGTATATATTTTGTTTTTATTGTTAGTAGATGAGAATATGTATATTTTGTTACCAAACTTTACACAACCAGAAGGACCTTTTGGAGTATCATAAAACTTTGTCTCCGTTGACCATCGAAGAATTTGCATTAGAGCCACCTAAAAATATTTTAGCAGTTGACATATTAGACCATATTGAGCAAGAATCTGTAGTTTCTATATAAATACAGTACCCAAAAGATTCGCCAGATCTAGGCCAAACAGCTAACTTTACTATAGGTGACTGATTCTCTAATCGCTTTAATATATTTCTAGACGGCATGTCTATACCTAGTATTAAAGGTAGACGAATAACACAACCTTTAATCTTAACATCAGTTATAAAGTTTTTACATCCTACTAATAGTTCTTTACTTAGTACTAGTTTAGGTTTTCCTTTTTTATTTAACTCAGTGCTATAAAACTTAGATGTTAAGTCAATAGTCATAATCTTATTACTTTTAATATCAGATACTACTGTATGTAAGAATTCATAGTGTTCAATAGCTTTAATTAATAATCCTGGTGGATTGATTTCATCTATAATTATTTCTTTATCAGGTAATATAAATCTATTATTTTTAGACTTATTTAAAATTGAGTTGTAGCATATGTTTTTAATACGACCATAATAGTTTTTGGATTTTACTTTAAAAAGATCTAGAATAGAATAAGCTGTACTATTACGAGACTCATAGTACTCTGACTTTATCTCTTCTATAATAGACTCTGGTTCTTTTAAACAAACTATACTATATGTACTTCCGTTATACGGCTTACCAATAGTATCAGCATCTTCATCACTACCAAATAGATAATAAACACCTTCTTCGTTTACACTACCTAGAATCATATTCTTATAGCATAGTAGAGGATGGATATCCACCTTACTACTTACATAGTCATCTGAATTAACTGTTCTAGTAATAGATCTAACTACATTCCTAGTACTTTTATCACGAGCTATATTAGCACTAAAATCAGCTAATACATTACCTAAATTACCATCATGTCCTTTAATCCATGTGATATGTAAATGGTTAACTTTAGATCGAGCTACTAATAATAAGTCATGTATCTCTTCTAATAACTCTATATTTAAGGATAGCTTACCATCAGACTTTATCCAACTATTCTTTTTCCATTTCTCTAAATACTCATTATATAGATTAACAGCATATGATGAATCTGAATAAATTATTACGGAGTTTATATCAAACTCATTATTTATAATATATTCTAAACATAACTTTATAGCTATAATTTCAGCAGTATTATTAGTCCCAGAATCATTAAAGCTTTGACTCATTTCTATAAAATGTGTAGGATTGACTAATATATTTTTATTGGCTTCATAATCGGATATTCTAACATATCCTTTTGTAGTTAAGATGTTATCATATAGGATAAATTGCTCATTTGTAGTTTCTTCGTAAATATACCCATGACAGGCTGATCCAATATTACCTGGATTAGGATTAGCACTACCATCTGAGTAAAGGATAACGTTTAATGTCATTTTTTGTAATTCCTAGTAGGTGGACCCCTATCTTTTAAAATGGGGACTTTCAAGAAACTGTTGAGTACAAATCATGAAGGATTGACATAAAAATAGCACAGAGACTAGTTGTCTCTGTGCTATAATAGTTAACCTATGTGACTTATAATATTGTATAAGTTTAATTTTAATATATATTCATCTTCTATTAATGTACCAATAGTATACCAACCATTGATACTAAACGAATCAGTCATTCTATTAGCCGCTATTTGACTAAACAATGCTCTATAAATAAGAGTGTGTCCTATTTTAGAAACTTGTGTATATGTATGAGCGAATCTTTGTATTTTAGCTTGATTTTTCATTTAATCGTTCTCAAAGACTAAAGTTAATGTAAACTGTTTATGTTTGATGGAGTCAAACTTCATACAATAATCTCCATCAGCATAATACGTCTTTAGATGAATATAACCAGACATATTTAGAACAGTTATAGTACAATCCATAGATTCACATTTATCTAATGTTTTATTTAACTTAGTTAAGTCAAATCTTATTCCATTCTCATTAGATGACACACCTTCAATAGTATTAATGATATCATTATCTGAGAATTTAATATTTAGTCGTATTGATGATGTAGGTTTAACATCAGGTCTTAAGTATTGATGATATGGTAGAATAATAGCCTTTAAAGTAGATTCAATAGGACCTTTAGTATTTTGGGGTATCTTTACTCTACAAGTAATAGGACTTTTAGTAGGTAATGGTAACCACCCTGGTCCTACTTCCTCTATACCTGAAGGAGTATTAACTAAATACTCGCTAGTGTTATATTTCTTTCTATAAGGAGAAGATCTACCTGCTTGATAATATACATTATCTATACCTAAATTTTCATTATAGTAAGGATCGTTGTGTAAGTTAGGACCATGCTTATATCTCATATATATATGGTCTCTAGATAGCCTATATGTTTTCTCATTATCACTTAAGTCATTACCTCGACTTTTAGATTCATAATGATAAAGTTTAGCATGAGGGGTATATACATTCCGAAGATTAGATTCTTTTAATCTAATACATAAATCTACGTCGTTATAAGCTACTGGAAGATTCTTATCCATACCACCAATAGCTTTATAATATTCTAATCTAACTAATAGACACGCCCCAGTTACTGCATAATAGTTTTGAACTAAATGTAATTTACCCCAGTACCCTTGACTAGTTACAGGTAATTTACTATACGCATGATTAGCTAATCCGCATACACCTACTAATACTCCAGCATGTTGAATAGTATTATCTTCATATAGTAGTTGAGCACCTACTGCACCTACAGTTGGATCGATAGCAATACCAACCATCTCACCTAACCAGTTAGGGCTAATGATTTCAATATCATTATTTAATAGACATATATATTCACTTTTAAGTAATTTAGATACTGAATTATACATATCAGCAAAATTAAACTCAAAAGGATATCTATATACAGTAGCCATTTTAGAATGAATAGATTCTAAGTAATCCAAAGTCTCTTTATTAGTAGAATTATTATCTATTATGACTATTTCATAATTGTCATAATTAGTATTCTCTCTAATAGACCCAATACAACTTTTTAATAGTTCTAGATTATCTTTAGTAGGTATCACTATACTGACTAATGGTAAATCGTTAGTGTAAAAGTGTTCTTCATAAAACGTATCAAAATATCCACTATCATTTAGCTTTACGTCTACAGACCTATTAGTCTTAGAAACAGCTTCTTTAATAACAGGAATAAATTTATCCATTTCTGTTCCAACAAAATATGGTAAACTATTGTTAGATTTAATCTTTTTAATAGCTATTAGAGATTCTGGGATATGTTTAATAGCAGATGGATGTAAGCCAGCAGTAAGATCTAATGCTAAAGCCCAGTCACTATTTTCATTTAGATCTCTATGAAATACAGTATGGAGTTTTACATATTCAGTATGATATATAGCAAATCTATTAATATAATTCTGACAATACAATAACTCTAAATCAAAATCACCCTTATAATAGAATTCTACATTTCCATCATCATGTATATATCCTTCATCAGTATATATAATCCTGTACTTCTTTTTATTAGCTTCGTGTTTTAACTTAGGATATATTAATCCATGTGTAAAGCTCTGAGGGTCTAGCATACCAAAATAATCTGTATCACATATATTAAGTAAATTCTTATATACGTTATCTAATGAAGTATCTTCTATTTCTCTCACTAAAGTAATATTCTTATATTCTGTTACAGTAAATGGTAGTTCATTTTTTAAATTATTTAAACATAAATATACTTTGTCAAAAGACCTAAGATTATCTAAGTTTAATTTTAGATTATCGCTGTTTGAATCAATGACATTTAAAAACACTCCAATTGTAGCCATAGTAGTAACACCCTTTTTTAAAAACCGTTTAGATTCTTTGAATCAATAATCGACGAGGACAGACATGTCTATTAACACTAATTTATTATATATAGGTTTATCAGGTATATTTACGTTTTATGCTCCATTTAATACAGCATATTCGTTAGATAGCGACTCATTAACAGTAGAGGCTATAGAATCTATCGGTGAATTAATAGCCTCTAATACAGATATTCAAAAAGTCTATTTTACACCATATGGACTGACACAAACACAATATACCCAGTTTCTACAAAGTAATGGAGTGATTGTTAAATTTAAAGACACTTTAGGTAATAGGTATTCTGTACCTAGTATCTTTATTCAAGGAATGCCAGACCCTAATGGCGTCGAGTATCGAGTATTAGGTTTAAACGTAGTCCTAGGTCCATTACCTGTTAGTTATCCTACTGCTAGTTTAGTAGATGAGCTTACACCTATTATTAGTGGTCTAGTAGGTATTCCAGTAGCTATTAACCCTATCGAGTTATCTAAGATTAAGTTAATACCTACTGACACAGCAGGTCAGTTAGAAACTACTAGAATAAATAATATCACTGACTTTGATACATTAGGATATTATCAGTATCAATTAAATATAGCACAGCAAAAAATAGAATCATTGGAAAACTATATCTTAACTAATTCACCATTGAGTAGTAGTGACGTTTCATTAATAGATACTGGTATCCCATTGACTTATAACGTATTGGAAATTTAAATGTTAGGATTATCTTTACCACTGTTTATTGGGTTTTTAGTTGGAAGTATATTTGTCATAGTAATGACTTTAAAAGATATATATGACAACTGTATTAGAAAAAGTACTAAATCTAGGAAACAATGTACAAGAGAGATAAGTATAATTTCAATTGGTACTTCCATTATAGCTATCTTAGTACTATATGCTGTACTAGCTTTTGTCAATTGGCTATTTTTTAAAAGTATAGGTATTTAAAGGGGTAACTAGATGTCTATTGTGCAATTAATATCAGTTCTTGTAATTACATTCATTCTACTAATCAGTACAATTGAAATTAGTAATAAGCTAGCTAATGATCCTAAGAATAAAAATCATAAAAAACAAATATCTTTTATAGCTACTTTAGTAGCTTCTTTGTTATTATCAGTAGCTTTCGTTTGTGAAATTGTTTGGACATTGTTTAATGTATTTAGATGAGGTAATATAAAATGGTTAAGTTGTTTGATGAGTTAGATCCAGTAATTCCTGTTACTGAAGACTTAGATGTAGCTGAAGAACGTAATAAGCCACCTAAGGGATACCCTCAAGATAGAGAGGCTTACGCTATCCCTGACAAGTATCTATTCCCTATTGACACTAAAGAACACATAAGGGCGGCTGTTTCGATGTTTTCAAGACATCAGTTTGAATCAGATGAAGAAAAGAGGGAGGCTGCCCGTAGAATCATAAATTCTGCCAAGCAGCATGGGATAGAAATTGGGAAGGACACGGAAGTAATGAAGGCTTCTAAAGCATAAACGATAGACTACTGAGACTATTAGGTCTCAGTAGTCTATATCTAAATTTTAATGAGTCATATATTACTATAGTGGTCGTTGTCTTATTAAAGGAAAACTATGGATAATATAAACTTTATCTCTGGAAATAAAAGAATATTCATAAACATTATACTTAATAATAATTTATACGTAAGTAAAGATTGGGATATATATAGATGGACAAAGTACTTTATAAATAAACCTCCAATTACACGTAAGTATAATGGTTTATTTATTACTTTAGTACTGGCTAATAATAAACCTATTGGTGAAATTACATCTCATTACATGCTTTATACTGAAACAGAAACACTTACTTTAAACTTAAACATGTATTTAAGAAAAGAACATAGGAGTAAAGGTATAGGATCTAAAATGTTAGAACATCATTTAAAACATTTACCTAATGAATATAAAAAATGTCCTATATCATTTAACTGTGGCTTAAACAGTAGTATTTTAGTAATTGAACATTTTGAAAAGAAGTACAAGGATATCCGTTTTCACATTCCAGTCAAAGGAGATAATAGTAATGAATCAAACTAATACCATTAATTACATTAGCTATACAACATTTAAAAAGCAATTTGAATTAATAGAAGGTCTAAATATTCATATTGTAAATCATGATCAAATTAAGTTATTTAAGCCATATCCATATAGACGGTCATTAATTGGTCGAGGGTTTACTCTTAAAGACCTTAAAGAAAAAAGAGTAGATAAGGTATTAGGTAATTATGAATATTATTTTTATGATAAATCTTTGAATGATATTTTTCCTGAATCATGCCGTTTAGATAGTTGTAGAGAGACTATAATTAATCATGATAGTTTAAGTGCCCCTGAACAACAAAACTACTACAGAGTTCCAGTATAAGACAT
>JABEBX010000641.1_pt1 | contig 12190 bp, 9 predicted proteins | sample 7245971 | NCBI WGS metagenome assembly JABEBX01 (sample SAMN14506365, study PRJNA622280) | hot springs metagenome | biome: hot spring [ENVO:00000051]|acidic hot spring [ENVO:00002120]; feature: spring [ENVO:00000027]|sediment [ENVO:00002007]; material: sediment environment [ENVO:01001048]...
CACCAGTTCCAACCTCGGCTTGAAATCGGGCGTGGCGCCAGTCGCGGAGATGTTGCGTGCCGGTTGCCGCGTGGCGATGGGGCTGGATGGCATGGCGCTGGATGAGGACGACGATGCCTTGCGCGAAATGCGCCTGGCCTACGCGCTGCATCGCGGCTGGGGTTATGACGTCACCATGACGCGGGCCCAGCTCTGGGCATTTGCTGCGGCGAATGGCGACCGCGTGGTGCGCGGCCCCGATGCGGGGCGCGAATCCCTGGCGGGGCGCATCGCGCCAGGCGCCCCTGCGGATTTGTTGATTCTGGATCACGCCGATCTGGACGATGATGCCCTGTTTTCCGACATCGACCCACTGGACTACGTGCTGGCACGCGCCAAGGGGCGCCACATCGAGCAGGTCATCATTGATGGGCGGACCATCGTCCATCGGGGCAAGGTTCTCAGTCTCGACGAGCCGGCTCTTTATGCCGAACTTCTTGCGCAGGCGCGCTCGCGCCTTGGAAGTCATGCCGAATGCGGACGCTGGCGCGAAGTTGTCATGATGATGGCAGAAGACTTAGGGCCGTTCTACGAGAGCAGGGCCTTTCTGGGTTGCTGCTGATGGCTGCTTTGCCAAAAGGTGCCGCAGGTGCGAATCACGATACGCATTGGAAACTTTCACGGCGTCTCCAGAACGGCAACCCGGGTTCAACGCCGTCGAGGTCGTTCATGAATTAGCGCAAACCGGTCATCCGGCGACTTGAGCCAAGTAGCTGACTCATCTTGGCCCTGATGGGGCGTCATGTGCTGGTGCGCCTGCACTGGCAGGCAGCATGCACGCACCGCAATCGAGCGTATGGATGTGAGGTGCTGGCTTGCTGCGATCAACCCGGCAGAGTTCCGCCGAGGGCTGGACATTGCGTACGCATTGGCACGCAGATTGCATCAAGCTCAATATCCTGACCGTTTGATCAGGTTTGAACTTGAAGCCAGCCGGAGTCGTCAGCGTGTCCTCTCTTCTTTTGCCCGCCGAGCAAGCCGCCGAACTTGCCGCGCGCTTTGCCGATGCCGTTCCGCCGCTGACCGCGACGCAGGCGCTGCTCGAAGCCGAGCGCTGCCTGTATTGCTTTGATGCGCCCTGCGCCCGCGCCTGCCCGACGCAGATCGACATCCCCTCCTTCATCCGCCGCATTGCGGATGCCAATTTGCGTGGCGCGGCGCAAGCCATACTCGACGCCAACCCGCTGGGCGGCATGTGCGCGCGAGTCTGTCCGACCGAAGACCTCTGTGAAAAGGTCTGCGTGCGCAATACCCAGCAGGGCGTGCCCGTGGCCATTGGCCGACTGCAGCGCCACGCGGTCGATGCCTTGATGCGCAGTCCGCGGCCGCAGGTGTTCCAACGCGCGGCACCTGTGGGTCGGCGCGTTGCCGTGATTGGCGCCGGGCCTGCTGGCCTGGCCTGCGCCCACACGCTGGCGCGCCAGGGCTATGACGTGGAGATGTTCGATGCGCGCGCCAAACCCGGCGGCCTGAATGAATATGGTCTGGCGGCCTACAAGACCACAGGCGATTTCGCACAGAAAGAGGTGGCCTGGCTGCTGAGCATTGGCGGCATCACGCTGCACAACGGCTGGCGCCTTGAATCGGCGCTGCAACTTCAGGCCTTGCGCGCGGAGTTCGACGCCGTATTCCTCGCCATCGGCCTGGCCGACACGCACACGCTCGGCATTCCTGGCGAGACGCTGTATGGCGTGGACGACGCGGTGGACTTCATCGCCGCGCTGCGGCAGGCCAGGCATCTGGAGCAGATCCCGATCGGCCGCCGCGTGGTGGTCATCGGCGGCGGCATGACGGCGGTTGACGCCGCCGTGCAGGCCAGCCTGCTCGGGGCGGAGCAGGTGACCATTGTCTACCGCCGGGGCGCGTCCAGCATGTCCGCGTCGAAGGAGGAGCAGGATTGGGCGCAGACGCATGGTGTGACCATCCGCCACTGGCTGGCGCCGGAAGAAGTTCTGGGCGCGCAGGGCAAGGTGCAGGCGGTGCGCCTCGCGCGCCAGACGCTGCGCGAGGGTCGTCTGGCATCCACGGGTGAGACCGAGATGCTGCAGGCCGATATGGTGCTCAAGGCCATCGGCCAGACGCTGGGCAACCCCTGGCTGCGCGATGCCGGGCTGGAACTGGCGCAGGGCCGCATCGTTGCCGATGAGCAGGGCCGCACGGCGTTGCCCGGCGTATGGGCGGGGGGAGACTGCATTGGCGGTCTGGAACTTACCGTCGAGGCGGTGGAACACGGCAAGCGCGCGGCGCACTCCATTCACGCGCAACTGAGCGCTGCGGGAGCTGCCGCCGTCCAACATCGAGGACTTTCCCATGGCTGATCTGCGCATCGACTTTGCGGGCATCCGCAGCCCCAATCCGTTCTGGCTGGCGTCCGCGCCGCCCACCGACAAGGCCGTCAATGTCAACCGCGCCTTCGAGGCCGGCTGGGGCGGGGTGGTGTGGAAGACGCTCGGTGAAGCTGGTCCGCCCGTGGTCAACGTCAATGGCCCGCGCTACGGCGCCTTGCTCACGCCCGACCGCAGGCTGCTGGGTTTCAACAATATCGAACTCATCACGGACCGCGATCTGGAGCTGAACCTGAGCGAAATCACCCAGGTCAAGCGCGACTGGCCCGACCGCGCCATGGTGGTGTCGCTCATGGTGCCGTGCGAGGAGGCAGCGTGGAAAGCCATCCTGCCCCGGGTGGAAGACACCGGCTGCGATGGCATCGAACTCAACTTCGGCTGTCCGCACGGCATGAGCGAGCGCGGCATGGGCGCCGCGGTGGGGCAGGTGCCCGAATACATCGAGATGGTCACCGCCTGGTGCAAGCGCTACAGCCGTCTGCCAGTCATCGTCAAGCTCACGCCCAACATCACCGACGTGCGCCAACCGGCGCGCGCGGCCCGGGCGGGCGGGGCCGACGCGGTTTCGCTGATCAATACCATCAACTCCATCATCGGCGTCGATCCGGCCACGCTCACCATGACGCCGTCGACCGGCGGTCGGGGCTCGCACGGCGGATATTGCGGGCCTGCGGTCAAGCCCATCGCGCTGAACATGGTGGCCGACATTGCGCGCGACCCCAAGACCGCCGGGCTGCCCATTTCCGGCATCGGCGGCATCGGCAACTGGCGCGACGCGCTGGACTTCATCGCCCTGGGTGCGGGTAGTGTGCAGGTCTGCACCGCCGCCATGGTGTATGGCTTCAAGATCGTGCAGGAGATGACGGACGGCCTGTCCAACTATATGGACGAGATGGGCTTTTCCAGCGTGGCGCAGCTCACCGGTAAGGCGCTGCCGAGCGTGACCGACTGGAGATACCTCAACCTCAATCACATATCCAAGGCGGTGATCGACCAGGCGCTGTGTATCCAGTGCGGACGCTGCCACATCGCCTGCGAAGACACTTCGCATCAGGCCATCACCGCCACGGTGGACGGCCAGCGCCGCTTCGTGGTGAAAGAGGAGGACTGCGTGGGTTGCAACCTCTGCGTCAACGTCTGCCCGGTGCCCGACTGCATCACCCTGCGCGACCTAGCGGTGGGCGAGGTGAACCTGCGCACCGGCCAGGCGGTCAGCGCCCAGCCGCTGAACTGGACCGAGCATCCCAACAACGCCGCCTGCGCCTGCCTGAGTGCAGCCTGAACGCAGCCGCCCCATCTACAGCCCCGCCGTTTCAAGGAGATACCCCATGCCCTCATCCCTGCTCATCCGTGGCGCGACCGTGGTCAACGCCGACCGCGCCGAACGTGCCGACGTGCTCTGCCACGACGGCCGCATCGTCGCAGTGGGCGCCGATCTGGGCGTGTCGGCCGGCGCCACGGTCATCGATGGCGGCGGCCAGTACCTCATGCCCGGCGGCATCGATCCGCACACCCATATGCAGCTTCCCTTCATGGGCACGGTCACCATGGACGACTTCTACAGCGGCACCGCAGCGGGGCTGGCCGGGGGCACGACGACCATCATCGACTTCGTCATCCCCGACCCCAAAGAGCCGCTGATGGACGCCTACCGCAAGTGGCGCGGCTGGGCCGAAAAAGCCGCCAGCGACTACAGCTTTCACGTCGCCGTGACCTGGTGGGACGACAGCGTGCACCGCGACATGGGCACGCTGGTGCGCGAGGAAGGCATCAACAGCTTCAAGCATTTCATGGCTTACAAGAACGCCATCATGTGCGACGACGAAACCCTGGTGCGCAGCTTCCGCCGCGCACTGGAGCTCGGCGCCATGCCCACGGTGCACGCCGAGAACGGCGAACTGGTGTTCCTGCTGCAGCAGGAGATGAAGGCGCTGGGCATCACCGGGCCGGAAGGCCACCCGCTGAGCCGTCCGCCTGCGGTGGAGGCCGAAGCGGCGCAACGCGCTATCGCCATCGCCGACGTGCTGGGCGTGCCGATCTATATCGTGCATGTGTCGTGCGCTGAGGCGGCAGAAGCCATCGCCCGCGCCCGCGCCCGCGGCCAACGGGTGTTTGGCGAGGTGCTCGCCGGACATCTGACGGTCGACGACAGCGCCTACCGCAACCCCGACTTCGCCACCGCCGCAGGCCATGTGATGAGCCCGCCCTACCGCGAAAAATCGCATCAGGAGGCGCTGTGGCGCGGCCTGCAGGCCGGGCACCTGCACACCACGGCTACTGACCATTGCACTTTCTGCGCCGCGCAAAAGGCGGCGGGGAAAGACGACTTCACCCGCATTCCCAACGGCTGCGGCGGGGTGGAAGAACGCATGATGGTGATCTGGGATGCCGGGGTAAACAGCGGGAGGCTGACTCCCAGCGAGTTTGTCGCCATCGCCTCGGCCAATGCCGCCAAGCTGTTCAACATCTACCCGCGCAAGGGCTGCATCACCCCCGAGGCCGACGCCGATCTGGTGCTGTGGGATCCCGCCGCGACCCGCACTCTGTCCGTCAAGACGCAGAAGTCGCTGGGCGACTTCAATGTGTTCGAGGGTCGCACCGTCACCGGCGCGCCCACCACCACCATCAGCCAAGGCAAGGTGGTCTATGTCGACGGCGACCTGCGCGCCGAGCGTGGCGCCGGCCGCTATGTGCAACGCCCGGCGTTCAGCCCGCAGTTTGACGCCATGGCCCGCTGGGGCAAGCAGCATGCGCCGGTGGCCGTGCAGCGCTGATGCTCCGCATTTTCTGGAGGATGACCTGATGAACACCCGCACTGATCTTCCGTCGCAGACCGCTGCCGCCGCATTGCGCGTCAATGGCGAGCGCCTGTGGCAATCGCTCATGGAACTGGCGCAGATTGGCGCCACGCCCAAGGGCGGCGTGTGCCGTCTCACCCTGACCGATCTCGACAAACAGGGCCGCGATCTGGTGCTGGCCTGGGCGCGCGAGGCCGGCATGAGCGTGACCATCGACAAGATCGGCAACGGCTTCATGCGCCGCGCCGGCCGCAACAACGCGCTGCCGCCCATCATGACCGGTAGCCACATCGACACCCAGCCGACAGGCGGCAAGTTCGATGGCAACTACGGCGTGCTCGCCGGGCTGGAGGTGGTGCGCACCCTCAACGACCACGGCATCCAGACCGAGGCGCCCATCGAGGTGGCGTTCTGGACCAACGAGGAAGGTTCGCGCTTCGTGCCGGTGATGATGGGCTCTGGCGTGTTCGCCAAGGACTTCACCCTGGAGCACGCCTACGCCGCCACCGACACCGAGGGCAAGACGGTGCGGGGCGAACTGGAGCGCATTGGCTATATCGGTGAGCAGGAGCCGGGCGATCATCCCCTGGGCGCCTACTTCGAGACTCACATCGAACAAGGTCCGGTGCTCGAAGATGCCGAGGTGACCATCGGCGTAGTGCAAGGCGTGCTCGGCATCCGCTGGTTCGACTGCACCGTCACTGGCATGGAGGCGCATGCCGGGCCGACACCGATGGCCCTGCGCAAGGACGCGTTGCAAGTGGCCACGCACTTGATGCAGGAGGTCGTGGCCTGCGCCCTGCGCCACGCGCCGCACGGACGCGGCACCGTGGGCATGGTGCAGGTTCATCCCAACAGCCGCAACGTGATTCCGGGGCGAGTGAAGTTCAGCATTGACCTGCGCAACGGCAGCGACGCCGCAGTTGACCAGATGGCCGACGAGGTCAAGGCCTACGCCCGCAAGCTGGCGCAGGACAGCGGCCTGTCCATCCAGATCGACCTGGTGTCGAGCTATCCAGCACAGGCCTTTCACGCAGACTGCATTAACGCGGTGCAGCGTGCCGCCGCGCAACTGGGCTACTCGAACATGCCTGCAGTTTCCGGCGCCGGGCATGACGCGGTGTACGCCGCGCGCCTGGCCCCCGCCGGGATGATTTTCATCCCCTGCAAAGACGGTATCAGCCACAACGAGATCGAGGACGCCAAGCCCGAGCACATCACCGCCGGGGCCAATGTGCTGCTGCACGCCATGCTCGAGCGTGCGGGCGTGGTGCAGTGATGCGGCACGGGCACACTCCTTGCAACTGTTCTGACCATTTGGTCCATTTGTTCTTCTCGCCGCCTCCGCATGTCTGCCCTGATTGATCCGTTCGCCAAATCGCGCCTCGCCGCCTCCATCAAACCTGCCGTCGAGGTGCGCGGCGCCAGCGTGGTGTATGCCGCGGCCGACGCGCCGGTGCAGGCGCTCAAGGACATTGATCTGCGCATCGGCCAGGGCGAGTTCGTCTCGCTCATCGGTCCGTCGGGCTGCGGCAAGACCACGCTGCTGCGGGTCATTGCCGATCTGGAGTCCATCAGCGCTGGCGAGGTGTGGGTCAACGGCCTGAGCCCCCGGGACGCGCGGCAATCGCGCGCCTACGGCTATGTGTTCCAGGCACCGGCGCTGTTCGCTTGGCGCACGGTGCTGGCTAACGTGATGCTGCCGCTGCGCATCCAGGGCATGCGCAAGGAGCAGGCTGTCGGCGTGGCGCGTGAGCACCTGGCGCGCGTGGGCTTGGCCGCCTTCGAGAACAAGTATCCCTGGCAGTTGTCCGGCGGTATGCAGCAGCGCGTGTCCATCGCCCGCGCTCTGGCCTTCGAGCCGCGCATCCTGATGATGGACGAGCCTTTCGGCGCGCTCGACGAAATCACCCGCGATGATCTCAACGCCCAGTTGCAGGCGCTGTGGCAGCGCGAGCGCCGCACCGTGGTGTTCGTCACCCACTCCATCGCCGAGGCGGTGTACCTGTCCACCCGCATTGTGGTCATGTCGCCTCGGCCCGGGCGCATCGTCGAGGTGATCGAGTCCACCCTGCCCGACGAGCGCACCCTGGAACTGCGCGACACGCCGGAATATGCCGCGCTGGTGCAGGCCGTGCGCAAGGCGCTCAGCGACGGCCACCATTGACCGACACATGGCCTCCATCCCCGGGATCCGATTGGCGCCGCATGAACCCGCAGCGCGCGCACGCCCCGCGTCCCAGGGCAGGACCTTGCCAGTGCTGGCGGTAGGCGCCGTGCTGGTGCTGCTCTGGTATGGCCTGGCTGTGCTGCTCAACGGCCACAGTGCCGAGCAGCAAGTGCTCGCGCCGCTGAACAAGCCGTGGACCTGGAGCGACTGGCTGCTGGCCACCTGGTCGACGCCGCGCCCGGTGCTGCCTGCGCCGCACCAGATCGCCATCACCCTGTGGCAGGGCGTGTTCGACTGGCCCGTCGACTCGCCGCGCAGCCTGCTGCTGCAGACCTGGATCACTGCGCAGGCCACGCTGCTGGGCTTCGTGCTCGGCGGCCTGTTTGGTTGGGTGCTCGCGGCGCTGATGGTGCATGCCCGCACGCCCGAGCGGGCGCTGATGCCCTGGGTTGTGGCCTCGCAGACGGTGCCGGTGCTGGCGTTAGCGCCTATCGTGCTCATTATCCTTGGCAGCTTGGGGCTGAGCGGGCTGCTGCCCAAGGCGGTCATCGCCATGTATCTCTGTTTCTTTCCGGTGACGGTGGCCATGGTGCAGGGCCTGCGCGCGCCGCAGCGCATTGAAACCGAATTGCTGCAGACCTATGCCGCCTCGCGCTGGCAGACGTTCTGGCTACTGCGCATGCCCTCGGCGCTGCCCTATGTGTTTCCGGCGCTGAAAGTCGCCGTGGCCGCGGGGCTGGTGGGGGCGATGGTGGCGGAGGTGTCCACCGGCGCGCAGGGCGGCCTGGGCGCGCGCCTGCTCACCGCGTCTTACTACGGCAACATCCTGCAGATGTGGGCCGCGCTGGTCATGGCCGCGCTGTTGGGACTGGGACTGACTGCGGCGGTGGCGGTGCTGGAGCGTGTGGTGCTGCGCAAACGCGGCGGGAGGGTGCAATGAGCGCAATCGCCATGGCCGCTAGCCCTTCTTCGCTGGCGGGTGGCGCAGTGGCGCCGCGCCGCCGCGCCCCCGGCGGCGTGCTGGCGCTGTGCGCCCTGCTGGCCATTGCGCTGAGCGCCGCCATGCCCTTATTGGCCGATGCACCAGGCGCTCTGGTGCTCGACGCCGCGCAGCAGCCGCGCGCGCTGGCTGCGCTGGGCCTGTTGCTGCTCGCCGCCGTGCGCCTGCTCTGGCCCAGCGGGCGCTGGATGACCTATGGCCTCACCCTGCTGGCGCTCTCTGCCGGGCTGCTGTGGCTGGGCGTGCCGCCGGCTCTGGGCGATGTCCAGGCAGGCAGCGGTTTCTGGCTGGGCTGCGTCGCACTGGGGCTGATCGGTTTGCTCACGGTGCATCGCTGCGCGCATCTCGACGGCTCGCGCCTGGACGCACAGTCCGCCGCCGCAGTCCTCGGCCTGTGGGCCTTGCTGTTCTGGCAACTGGGCGTGACGGCATTCGATGTGCCGCGCGTCATTCTTCCCGCGCCGCAGTGGGTGCTGGCCTCGCTGGTGGAGCGCGCGGGCACGCTCGTGCAAGATGCCATGCAGACCCTGGTGCGCGAGGCGCTGACCGGATGGCTCATCGGCTGCGGCCTGGGCTTTGGCGTGGCGCTCGCCATCGACCGCCACAGTTTTCTGCAGCGCGGCCTGCTGCCCATCGCTTCCATGACCAGTGCCGTGCCGCTGGTGGGCGTCGCCCCTATCGCCGTGATGTGGTTCGGCTTCGGCTGGGAATCCAAGGCCGCCGTCGTGGCGCTGATGACCTTTTTCCCCATGCTGGTGTCCACCCTGGCCGGGCTTCGCGCAGCGGGCAAGCTGGAGGCCGAGCTGATGCAGACCTACGGCGCCAGCCACCGCCAGACCCTATGGCTGCTCAAGCTGCCGTCTGCCGTGCCGCAGATGATCACGGCGCTCAAAATCAACGCCACCCTGGCGCTGATAGGCGCCATCGTCGCTGAGTTTTTCGGCTCGCCCACGGTCGGGCTGGGCTTTCGCATTTCCACCGAGGCGGCGCGCATGAATATGGGCCTGGTCTGGGCCGCGATCACCGTCGCCTCGGTGGCCGGTTCAGCGGCGTATGCCGCGCTGGTACTGCTGGAGCGCCGCGCCGCGTTCTGGCATCCGTCGGTGCGCAGCGCCGCCTGAATTTCTTAATCCCATTTCACCCACCTCGCAAGGAGCGCATCATGAAACTGCTGTCTGGACATATCCGCCACTGGGCTGCCGCCGCCCTCATCGGCCTGGGCGCAAACCACGCCGCGCTCGCCGCGGACAACAAGGTCACGCTGCAGCTCAAGTGGGTGCCGCAGGCGCAGTTCGCCGGGTATTACGTGGCTGCGGCCAAGGGCTATTACAAGGACGAAGGTCTGGACGTGACCATCAAGCCGGGCGGGCCGGACGTGTCGCCAGTACAGGTCATCGCTGGCGGTGGCGCCGACGTGGTGGTGGACTGGATGCCCGACGCGCTGGCTTCGCGCGAGAAGGGCGTACCGCTGGTCAACATCGCCCAGGTGTTCAACCATTCCGGCTTGCTGCTGGTGTGCAAGAAGTCCAGCGGCGTCACCAGCCCGAAAGACTTCAAAGGCAAGACGCTGGGCGTCTGGTTCGGCGGCAATGAATACCCCTTCTTCAACTGGATGAGCAAACTGGGTTACAAGCCGGGCAAGGACATCACCGTGCTCAAGCAGGGTTTCAACGTCGATCCGCTGTTGCAGAACCAGGCCGCCTGCATCTCGGCGATGAATTACAACGAGTACTGGCAGATCATCGACGCCGGGGTGAAGCCCAGCGATCTGGTGGTGTTCTCCTATCAGAAGGAAGGCGTGTCCACGCTGGAAGACGGGCTCTATGTCATGGGCCCCAAGCTCAAGGACAAGGCCTTCGACGAGAAGATGGCCAAGTTCCTCAAGGCCTCCTTCGCCGGGTGGAACTACGCGGTGAAGCACCCTGAAGAAGCCGCCAAGATCGTGGTGGCGCAGGACGCCAGCGGCAGCGCCACGGTGGCCGTGCAGGAGCGCCAGATGAAGAGCATCGCCGAACTCATCACCGACGCCAACACCCCCAAGATCGGCTATCTCTACCCGGCTGACTACGCGCGCACGGTCAAAGTGCTGCTGTCAGGCGGCAGCGATCCGGTGATCAAGACCGATCCCGGCAGGGCAGGGTACAGCCACGCGATCTGGGACATCGCTGCCAAACTGCCCTGGCCACCGGCGAAGTAACCCCTCGGGCATTGCACCCATGAGCGCCGCCCTGGCACCCGCCAGCACCGCAGAGACAGTAGCGCGCTCGGTGCCGGGGCGCGGCTCATCCAGCGGGAAGAAGCGGATGCGCGGGCTCATGCGTGAAGCCAACGAAGCGCTGATCCTCGACGCCGCCGAGCGCGTTTTTGCGGGCGCTGGGTTCGGCGGCGCCACCATGGCTGCGATTGCCGAGGCGGCGGCCCTGCCCAAGGCCAATCTGCACTACTACTTCGGCAACAAGCGCACCCTGTACCGTAGGGTGCTGGCGCGCATCCTGAGCGACTGGCTGATTCCAGTGCATGGCATCGTTCTGGAGGCTGACCCGCGCGCCGCGCTGGAGACCTATATCCGCGACAAAATGCGCATGGCCTTCGCGCGTCCATTGGCCTCCAAGGTGTTCGCCAACGAATTGCTGCACGGCGCCCCTGAAATTGGCGACATGCTCGCCACCACCCTCAACCCGCTGGTGCGCGAGAAGGCTGCGGTGATCGATCAATGGATCGCCCAGGGCCGCATGCACGCGGTGGACAGCACCCACCTGTTCTTCACCATCTGGGCCGCCACCCAGACCTATGCGGATTTCGCCGTGCAGGTGCAGGCCGTGCTGGGCGCTCCCGAGATGGACGCAGCGCAACAACAACGCGCCACCCGCCATGTGCTCGACATGGTGCTGCGCGGCAGCGGCTTACGATGAGCGCGCGCTGCCGCTACTCTGCGGCGCTCATGCAGCCCTTGCCGCAGGAACACGCCTGATGCTCGATCTCATTCTTCGCCACTGCACTCTGCCCGATGGCCGCACCGACATCGACCTCGGCATTGAAGCCGGGCGCATCGTCGCGGTCCAGCCGCAGCTCGCGGCGCAAGCCGCACGCGAGATCGACTGCGCCGGGCAGCTGCTGAGCCCGCCCTTCGTCGACGCGCATTTCCACATGGATTCCACGCTGAGCTACGGCCTGCCGCGCGTCAATCAGAGCGGCACCCTGCTCGAAGGCATTGCGTTGTGGGGCGAGTTGAAGCCGCGGCTCACGCAAGACGCTCTCATTGAGCGCGCCCTGGCCTATTGCGACTGGGCAGTGGCCAAAGGCCTGCTCGCCATCCGCTCGCATGTCGATGTGTGCGACGACCGTCTGCTGGCGGTCGAAGCCCTGCTGCAAGTGCGCGAGCACGTCAGGCCCTACCTCGACCTGCAGCTCGTCGCCTTCCCGCAGGACGGCGTGCTGCGCTCACCGACCGCGCTGCGCAACCTGCAGCGCGCGCTTGACCTGGGCGTGGACGTGGTGGGCGGCATTCCGCATTTCGAGCGCACCATGGCAGACGGCGCAGAGAGCGTGAAGCTGCTGTGCGAACTCGCCGCCGCGCGCGGCCTACCGGTGGACATGCATTGCGACGAGTCCGACGACCCGATGAGTCGCCACATCGAAACCCTGGCCTTCCACACCCAGCGCCTTGGGCTGCAAGGACGGGTGGCCGGCTCGCACCTCACCTCCATGCACAGCATGGACAACTATTACGTCAGCAAGCTGCTGCCGCTGATGGCCGAGAGCGGCGTGGCGGCCATCGCCAACCCGCTGATCAACATCACCCTGCAAGGCCGCCACGACACCTATCCCAAGCGCCGCG
>JABEBX010016725.1_pt1 | contig 12171 bp, 11 predicted proteins | sample 7245971 | NCBI WGS metagenome assembly JABEBX01 (sample SAMN14506365, study PRJNA622280) | hot springs metagenome | biome: hot spring [ENVO:00000051]|acidic hot spring [ENVO:00002120]; feature: spring [ENVO:00000027]|sediment [ENVO:00002007]; material: sediment environment [ENVO:01001048]...
TGAAGACCTTGCTGAAGACCTTGCTGAAGTCCTTGCTCTATTGCTTCTTTTCTTTCTTTTTCAAAAATATCAACGCTGTACATTTTGACCAGCCTCCTCTTTAGTCCTTCTATAAATTCCTTATCGTAAACCGTAGCGCTTATCACAAGTATTGATGTTAAAAGATCGTCTCTTAAATTCACGTCTACATCTATCTGTGCTTCTTCATCTATCAATTCTACTATCGATTCTGTTGTACAATTCTTCATTAAAGGCATCAGAATCATTTCAATCATATTTCCCGATTTCATCTTTGCACGCTCTAAAACTGTTCTTGAATCCATTTGAGCAACTTTTATGAAGCCAGGTTCAAATCTTACCATTTCATTCTGAATTATCTGTCTTGGTACATCTATTTTGCCAAGATATATCACATATGTCTTTATTGACATTTTAAACTGTCGTGTCAAAAGTGCATTATATACGAAAAACCTGTTCAGATCATCGGGCGTCATCTGTTGCTGAAATTCAACGTGAACTATATCTTTATCTATTCTCAAGACAAAATCTGCATGAAAGTCCGATATACGCACATCTTTGATCTCTTCAGAAAGATTTTCAACATCATTAGCATTTATACCGATGAATTTTGCTATTTCATGCGGAGAAATATGAGAAAAATATTTCAAAATCACATCCTTGTATGCCATAAATCACCCTAATTCATTATAACATGAGCAGTTCTTTTTCATTATACTGAAGCTTAAATTCCGAATCTTATCCCCCCTATCCATTCGTCTGTCCTTTGTAAGGCTTATGAAGGCAAAATTGCCCCGACTATTTTGTGCGGGACGTATGGTTCTTCAAGGTATTTTATATCATCCTCTGTGAGTTTTACATTCAGGGCTCCTATGGCGTCGTCTAAATACTTTTCCTTTGTTGCGCCGATTATTGGCGTTGTGCCTTTGGCAAAATGCCACGCAAGGGCGATCTGTGTCATTGTGGCACCGTACTTCTTGGCAAGTTCATTTACGCGGAGCACGATTTTGTAATCTGTTTCTTTTGTACTGTCGTACTTTGAGACTGCCGTTTTGTCCGTTTGGCTTCGTTTGGTATCTGTTTCCCATTCAAGGCGCGAAAGCCTGCCTGCGGCGAGAGGACTGTATGGTGTGAGTGTAACGTTGAATTGCTTGCAAATCGGTATGAGTTCACGTTCATCTTCTCTATAGAGCAAATTGTAATGATTTTGCATCGAGACAAATTTCGTCCATCCATGCTTTTCGGCGGCAATTTGCATGTTGTGAAACTGGTAACCATACATCGCTGATGTGCCAATGGCCCTCACTTTTCCGGATTTGATAAGGGTATCAAGCGCTTCCATCGTTTCTTCTATGGGCGTGTCATAATCGAAGCGGTGAATGATGTACAGATCAACGTAGTCTGTGCCTAATCTTTTCAGCGAGCCGTCAATTTCACGCAATATCGCTTTTTTTGAAAGTTTCCCCTCGTTAAAATAAACTTTGGTTGCTATGACCACTTTGTCACGGGATACATTTTTCTTTATGGCACGACCAAGATACTCTTCACTTGTGCCATTCGAATAAGCATTTGCGGTATCAAAAAAGTTTATGCCCAGATCAAGCGCATGTTTGATTATTTTTTCGCTATCCTCAGTGTTCAGTGTCCATGCATGAAAATTACTCGCAGGATCACCAAAACTCATGCAGCCTAAACAGATACGTGAAACTACAAGATCGGAATTTCCCAATTTCGAATATTCCATATTTTCTCCTCCTCTGCATTAACCTTTTACCATTTTTCAACTTTTCAACGGTTTTCTTTGTCCAAAATTATCGTGCAGTTGGTTTGAAGAGATGAAACGATTAAATTTTCAACTGTAAGGACTCCGAGACCATAAATCAAGTCGAAGGGATTATGTGTGATAAGCAAATCTACCACAACCCCACCGACAACGAACATCTCTATCATTCCAACGGCAGGCGCACTTATGCTCACACTTCCCCACGGATATTCTTTAGAAGACACGATCCACGAAAAAAAATTTCGGTTTATCGAGGAGTTGAGTTTTGTTATTCCATACGGTAGGTCATTCATGTAATTTTGGTTGAATTTGAACACCAAATGCTCAAAATCAAAGGCGGAATAGTGATCCAATATGCCATCCTTAACAACGGAAACGAAATCGACTTTCGTACCAAAGACCGTATGGCTTTCTACGGTGGCAGATAAAGTGTAAGGCAAATTTGACCAAGTTAGATTTGTGCTCGTCGCACTTGCAGTTCCTGCAAAAGATACAATGCTAATAAGTACCACGAAACTGAAAATTATGATACTTTTTTTCACTTTATGACCTCCTTAAAATTCACGATCTTTTTTCCGCTTTGAAGTGAAGATGCATTGATTGATCTACAAGAGCAGGCTCGCTTTTGTATTTTAATTCGTTCTCGACGATTTCTTCAAATTTTGAATGAAGTGTGTCTTCGTAAGGTCCAAAGACGATCATGCCAGATATTTCTAAAACGTCAAAGCCGTGTGTTTCGAGAAATTCGCGAAGTGTTTTTGATGTGAAAAGCCTTGTTTTGAAGGTAAGATTGACGGAAGCATTACCTATGAAAAGGACAGGATTCTTTTCTATCGAGGAAATTTCTGCAAAATCCCCCATTTTTGAAAGATCTTTCAAAAACCAGTATTTTGAATCGGTTGTTCCAACGAAAAGACCGCCAGGCTTTAGCGATTTCCAGATTCTTTGAATCCCTTTGTTTGGATCTTCGAGATAACTCAAAACATCTCCTTGTGCATTGACAAGATCAAATTCTTGTGAAAATTCCATCTTCTCAGCCGTGATCTCTACAAGTTCGATCTTTTTCAAGAAATTTGGTGGTATCTTTTCTTTCATAACGGCAACCATCTCTGGTGATGGTTCGATGGCAGTGACATCAAATCCCATTTCGGCAAAAAAGAGCGTCCATTTTCCAGTTCCGGCGCCGAGATCCATAACTTTTTGGAAAGATCTATTCTTGAGTTCGTCGATAAGAATTCTGCGAATTATCTCATGATGAACATGCCACGTGATTTCATCGTACATTTCATCGTATTTCTGGGCAATTCTCCCGTAAAAATCGTATGATTTTGCCATAGATATCCCCTTCTTTTTTGCCTATAAAACTTTAAGTTCCGAATCTTGGCTCCGACACGCATCCCGTCGGGATCTGTCCTCGCTCCGCTGCGAAGGATCCCTCTGGGGCATCATGTCCTCCGCCGAGATTTTACCTCTCACTAATCCCTAATGTCTAATCTCTGTTCACTGATCACGCGTTACTCATCACTATTTGCCATTCGCCATATGCCATGATACATCGGCTCCGGCAGGTATCCTCTTCGATGTCTGGTCCTCTCTGGCGCTGCGAAGAAACCGGGGGGGAATCCTGCCCTCCGCCATATGCTATACGTCATGTGCTGTTTTCACTATTCCCTAATTGCTTCTTACCTATCTTACAGCGAAAGGCACATGCCACATATTTAGTATAACATGATACGCGTTTTCATCGCCTAAGGTGTATCATAGAATTGTACAATCCATTGTTAAAATTGAGGTGATAAGATGCTTAGGATCGGGATCATAGGAGCAGGAGGAATAGGAGGAGTACATGCCAATTGCTACAAGAGTATTCCAAACGCAAAGGTTGTTGCCGTTGCAGATATCATCCCAGAAAGATCAAAGAAACTTGCAGGCATCTTTGGAGCAGACGCTTACGATAACGCCGAAGATATCATAAAAAGAAAGGACGTAGACGTTGTAGATGTCTGCGTGCCAACTTACCTCCACAGCGAATTCGTGATCAAGGCATCTAACGCAAAGAAGCATGTGCTTTGCGAAAAGCCAATGGCACTGACTTCCGAAGAAGGCTTAAAGATGATAGATGCCGTTGAAAAGAATGGAGTTAAGTTCATGGTGGCACATGTTTTAAGATTCTTCCCAGAATACATAAAGGCGCGTGAAGTGATGAAGGATGGTTCAATCGGACTTCCAAAGATGATAAGGACATACAGGGGAGGACCAAACCCGGCGATTGTCAGAGAATGGTATGGCTATCACGATAAAAGCGGAGGATCAATTCAAGATTCTTTAATTCATGACATAGACTTTCTTGCGTGGTCTTTGGGACCTGTCAAAGAAGTTTATGCGAAAGGCAATATTTTCAAAAGAAAAGAACCATTCGATCCCGAATACGATCTTGTCACGATGGAATTTCACAACGGAGTCATTGCCCATCTTATCTCAGATTGGGCTGGGAATCAAAGGACTCAATTTGGTGCAAAAATAGAGATAGCCGGGACAAAAGGCCTTGTAGAATTCAACAGTTTTAACTCAATTCCTTTGAAATCAAATCTCTTGAATGAAGATAAAGGTCAATCAGAAAGCGTTTCTATTCCTGAGAGTCCACTTTCTCCAGATATAGAACCTTACACAGCGGAGATAAGGGCATTTCTCGAATCGATTGAAAAGCATTTACCGACACCAATTTATCCTCATGAAGCACTCTATGCCTTAAAGGTAGCGCTTACCGTTATAGAGTCGATAAGGCAGAATAAGCCAATGGAGGTGAAATCATGAAGATCGGGATCATAAGTTGTGATCACATGCACGCAGAAAGTTACACCGAAGCACTAAAACACATAGAAAATGTTGAAATAAGTGGAATAGGAGAAGAAAACGAAAAGAAAGGGAAAGATTTTGCCCAAAGGCATGGAATAAGATACTTCAAAGATTACAAGAAGATACTTTCGGATAAATCCGTCGATGCCGTTGTTGTATGCTCGGCAAATGCGAAACATGCGAAGATGGTCATCGATGCGGCCAAGGCGAAAAAGCACGTCATAGTCGAAAAGCCAATTGCCACCACAATAGAAGATGCTCAAAGGATGATAGATGCATGCAAAGAGCACAACGTCAAACTCATGGTATCATTTCCGGTAAGGTACGCGCCTCCAATAAGGCGGATGAAAGAGATAATCGATAACAAAAAGATTGGGAAGATAATCGGCATAAGTGCGACGAACCACGGCACCATGCCTGGAGGATGGTTCATAGACAAAAACCTTTCCGGTGGTGGTGCTGTCATGGATCACACGGTCCATGTTGTGGACATTTTAAGATGGGTGTTGAAATCGGACGTAAAAGAAGTGTACGCAAAGATGGGAACGTTGATAAACGACATACCAGTTGAAGATTGCGGACTTATCTCCATGAAATTCGAAAATGAGATCTTTGCCACTCTGGACACATCATGGTCAAGGCCTAAATCATACCCGACATGGGGAGATGTGACCTTCGAGATAGTCGGGACCAATGGCTCCATAAAGGTTGATGCCTTTGCACAACACGGGATGTTGTACGCCGATGAGATGAAATACAGTAAATACGTGTACTGGGGAGATGACATGGATTACCTCATGATGAAAGACTTTGTAAAGTGCATAGAAGACGATCTTCCAGAGCCAGTTACAGGTGAAGATGGACTTGAGGCGCTTAGAGTTGCTTTAAAAGCTTACGAGTCTGTCGAAAAAGGCAAGGTGGTAAGCGTATGAAAAAAGGTATAAATTGTTGGAGTTTTCCCGCAAGTTACACTGTAAAGGAATGCATCGAACATGCAAAAAAGGCTGGATACGATGGAATAGAGATAAACATGGAAGAAGGAAAAGAAAGTCCTTCTCTAAGACCTGATTCGACGAAAGCGGAGATCGAAGAGATTTTAAAAATTGCACAATTAAACAACATACCAATTTCAAGTGTTGCCACAGGCCTTCATTGGAAATATTCTCTAACTGATGATGATGAAACGGTAAGAAATAAAGGCATTCAAATCGCTGAAAAGATGATAGAGGCTGCAAAAATACTTCATACCGATGCAATTTTAGTTGTGCCTGGAGTTGTAAATGAAAAAGTCTCGTATACCGAAGCGTACAAAAGATCTCAGGAGGCCTTAAAAGTACTTGCCAAGAAGGCTGAAGCACAAAAAGTATACATAGGAATAGAAAATGTCTGGAACAAATTTCTCTTAAGCCCTCTTGAGATGAAAAGATTCATAGACGAAATAGGAAGTCCTTACGTGAGATTTTATTTTGATGTTGGTAACGTGTTGGTCTTTTCGTATCCTCAGTATTGGATAGAAGTGCTTGGCGATTACATAGTAAGAGTTCATATCAAAGATTTTGATACATCCATTGGAAATATCCGTGGGTTTAAGAATTTGTTTGAAGGAGATGTGGATTGGCCAAAGGTCATTAAATCTTTGAAAAAGGCAAATTACGATGGATATTTGACGGTCGAATTAAACCCTTACAAAACGCAGCCGCAAATGCTTGCCTATGATGCATCCAAAAAGGTGGATATACTAAAAACTTTAGGATAATAATCGGCTCCGACATGTACCCCTTCGGAAGGTGTCCGCGCAAAGCTTTGGCTTCTTCAGGGATATCATGTTCTCAATTAATATACTGTTCATTCGTCACTTCTTACTGTTTTTGCCTTTACTGATAACGCGTTACGCGTCGCTGTATTTGTTGTGCTATACGCTATTTGCCACACGCCAGATTAATGGACATTCGACTTTTAAAGTTGAAGCGGTATAAAATGTGATGGAGGCATGAAATGGAATACAAGATGATAGAAGAAATTCACGAAACGCCCCAGGTGGTAGAACATTTGATTTCAAATGAAAGTGAAAAGATAGCGGAAATTGCAAAAACGTTTAAAAAATTATCTCCATGCGTTATGATAGCAGCGGGTCGCGGGACATCGGACAACGCATGCATTCCAATCATCGTCTTTGCACCGGACGATTCGACTTTGAATCTAAGCCTTAAGGTGATAGACAAGATAAAAGAAACAGGCTCACACACGCTTATCGTTTCAGACAACGATGAAATTTTAAAAAGGGGAGATTTGGCATTTAAAATATCTAAAACAAAGAAAGAGTTGTATCCTTTTGAAATGGCACTTTTTATTCAATTGTTTGCTTACAATCTTTCAATTTCTAAGGGTTTAAATCCGGATATTCCGAGATTTTTACACAAAATCAGCAAAATATGAGAGGTGATTTAGATGAGAACGATAGATATAGCCAATGGTGAAATAAGATCTTCTGAAATTGCGCTTGGGTGCATGAGAATTGCCGATATGAGTTTAAAAGATGTTTCGAAGTTGATAAATACGGCAATAGAAGAAGACATAAATTTCTTCGATCACGCTGACATTTATGGCGGTGGAAAGTCGGAAGAAATCTTTGGAAAAGCCTTGAAAGAGATGACGGGAATAAGAGAGAAAATCTTCATCCAGACAAAGTGTGGCATAAGAGAGGGTTACTACGATTTTTCAAAAGAGCATATTTTGGAGGCCGTCGACGGAAGTTTAAAACGTTTAAAAACAGATTACATAGACGTACTTTTACTTCATCGACCCGATGCTCTCGTCGAGCCAGAAGAAGTTGCCGAGGCTTTCTCCATATTGCATGCAACCGGTAAGGTAAGAAATTTTGGGGTCAGCAATCACAATCCAATGCAGATCGAATTGCTCAGTCAGTATCTAAATCAAAGAATCATCGTCAATCAATTACAATTCAGTCTTACCAACACTGGCATGATCGACACAGGGCTAAATGTGAATATGCAAATAGATAAGTCCATCGATCGAGATGGCAGCGTACTCGATTATTGTCGATTGAATGGTATCACAATTCAGGCGTGGTCGCCATTTCAGTACGGATTTTTTGAAGGCGTTTTTTTGGATAATCCAAAGTTCAAAGTTCTCAACGAAGAAATGGATAAAGTTGCTAAAACATACGATATTCCAAAAAATGCCATACCCATTGCTTGGATATTGAGACATCCTGCCAAAATTCAGCCTATTGTGGGAACAACAAATGTAAAGCGCCTAAAAGAGGTATGTAGAGCGTCCGACATAACCTTGACAAAAAAGGAATGGTACGATCTTTACAAAGCGGCCGGAAATAAATTGCCATGAAGATGGCGCATGGCAAATAGTGACGAGTAACGCGTTACGCGTGATCAGTGATAAGAATAGGGATTAGAGATTAGAGATTAGAGATTAGGGATTAGTGGGCGGTAAGTTGGCGAAGGGCAGGATGCCCTCGAGATGGCCTCCGCAGCGCTTATTCGTTTCCCGTCATCCCACACTTGATGTGGGATCGCATTGAAGTTACTAAATACCTGCCGAAGCCGATAAGATCAACATATAAGCGGGCACTTAGCCCGCTTAAAATAACTTTCCTGGATTCATTATTCCATTTGGATCGAAGAGTTCTTTTACCTTTTTCATCAAAATATACTGATCTGGCTTTGTCCTTTCAAGAATTTTCTTTTTTATAAATCCAACGCCATGTTCACCACTTATTGCACCACCGAGTTCGGCCGCCTTGAGTGCTATCTTATCGAGAATTTCTTCGGATAACTCTTTCCATTCCAACGGATCTATTTCCTTCGGCTTCATCGGAGCGGGATGAATATTTCCGTCTGCCGCATGGCCTGCGACGGGAATTTGAACTTTGTAATCTTTGGAAACATCAGATATGTACTGCATTATTTCGGGAATTTTATCAGTTGGTACGACGACATCACCCGTTGGAGCGTAAGGATCAAAGGATTTTATGCCTTCGAGCCAATTTCTTCTAATTCTCCAGAGTTTTTCAGAATTAGTCCTGTTGTCGGCCACAAAAACATCCATGGCACCGCCTGCCATAAGCGCTTTTCCACCGATCTCGTAAAGATCTTCTATTTCCTCTTTTTTCCTGCCTTCGTATTGGATCAAAAGATAAGCGTTGGCTTCATCTTGAAAGGGTAATTTCACGTTGTTGTAGATCGATCCAAGTTTTACAGAGAGTCCATCTATGAACTCTATCGCGCTTGGAAGTGTTTTACTCTCTATCATGAGTTTTCCAACATTTGAGATTGCACTTTCTATATCTTTAAAGGGAGCAAGCAAGTCAACCGTTTTACCGGGCAAGGGAATAAGATTAAGGTAAATCTTCGAGAATATTCCTAACGTTCCTTCAGAACCTACAAGAAGATGGATAAAGTCATATCCCGAAGAATCTTTCCTTCTTTTTCCTCCAAATTCTACGATCTGGCCGTCCGGCATGACGACTTCAAGACCTATTACGTGATGACCCGTATTTCCATACTTTATGACCTTACTTCCACCGGCATTCGTCGCTACGTTGCCGCCTATGAAACTTGTTTCCACGCTCATCGGATACCCTGCGTAATACAGACCAGACTCTGCAACTTTTTTACATAAATCATTTGTAACTACACCTGGCTCAACGACGGCGACGAGGTTATCCTTGTCTATTTCGAGAATCTTGTTCATTCTTTCAAAAGATAAGACTATGCCACCGTAAAGTGGTACAGATGCCCCTGCAAGGCCGCTGCCAGCGCCTCTTGGCGTTATTGGAATATGTTCTGAATTTGCCAGTTTGACGATCTTGGATATTTGATCTGCGCTTTCTACTTTCACGGCAACTTCTGGCATGTGGGCATAATATTCTCCTCCAGCTTCATCGTGTGAGTAATTCTCAAGCGCCTCTTTGTCTTCGTATATGACGGAGGCATCCGAAGTTATCCGCCTTAGTTCCTTTGATATTTTCTCGTCTATTTTTTTGAATTCATTCATCTTCATCACCAAGCGCTTTCAAGAGTTCAGGTAGGATCTCAGTTGCGTCTCCTATTATTCCAAAATCCGCCACGTTAAAAATGGGAGCATCAGGATCTGTGTTGACGGCCACCACGATGTCTGAGGATGACATGCCGGCTATGTGCTGGACTGCACCCGAAATGCCGAAGGCCATGTAAAGATGGGGACTGACGGTTTTCCCCGACAATCCTACCTGGTGGGAATATGGAATCCATCCCATATCCACGGCCGCGCGAGAGGAACCGACGACGCCATTCAACTTTTTGGCGAGTTCGTAGAGCATCTCGAAATTCTTTCCATCTTTCATTCCTCTTCCACCAGATACCACAACCTCTGCTTCCTGAATCGGTAAATCGGTGCTTTGATCTTTTTCAAAATTTATCCATCTGTAAGCGCTTTTAAAGAGTTTATCCTCTATCTTTGGAATTACAACCTTACGCTGACTTTTATCGTACAAAATGGTTTTTTTCGATCTCGGTCTAACCGTTGCCATCTGAGGCTTTGTTTGAGTTCGAATGGTTGCCATGACATTCCCACCTATCGCGGGTCTCGTCTGAAGCAGAGTGCCGTCCTTTATTTCAAGTTTTGTGCAATCGGCCGTAAGACCTGTGTTGAGTTTTGTCGACAAAATTGGCATTACAGTCCTTCCATAAGTCGTCGCCGAGGCTATGATTATTTGGGGATCGTATTCTCTGACAAGAGAAAGCAGAATGTTAGAATAAACATCTGGCAAAAAGTGCTCGACTCTTTTATCATCAACTTTGTAGACAATGTCCGCTCCGTGATCGAAAAGAGAGGCTACTTTACTGATTTCATATCCTATGATCACGCTGGAAAGTTCCACATTTAAAGCGTCAGCAAGTGATCTGCCCCATGCCAAAAGTTCGTAGGAAACAGAATTTATTTCGCCATCTCTAAACTCTGCGAGTGTCCACACACCTGGCATTTAAATTATCTCCTTTGATCTCAGAAATTCCATGAGTTCTTTTACCGTAACTTGTGGATCTTTTGATCTCACGATCTTTCCATTTCTCGTTATTTTGGGATAAAATACATTTACCACTCTTGTCGGAGATCCTCCAAGGCCGATCTTTAACTGATCTGCTTTTATTCCTGCCGCATCTAAAATTTTGACCTCAAAAGATTTTGCCTTTAGTTTTCCGGAAAGATTCGGTATTCTTGGCTCATTTATCTCTTTGACAACGCTGACAAGTGCAGGCAGATCAACCTCAACAGTTTCATGGCCGCCTTCTACGGCCCTCTGGACTCTTACGTGATCATTTGTGAGTTCAACTATCTTACTCACGTAAGTCAGAATTGGAATTTCCATTTGTGCTCCAACTGAAGGTCCAACCTGACCAGTTTCTCCATCCGTTGCGCGCTCTCCACAAAGGATGAGATCGAATCCGCCAATTGCTTTTATCGCCATGGACAAAGTATAAGCCGTGGCCCACGTGTCGGCTCCGGCAAAATGCCTGTCTGTCGAAAGGAAGCCATCATCGCAACCTATTGAAATCGCATCTTTTATGGCATCACCTGCGGCCGGCGGTCCCATCGTTATGGCCGTAACGTGCACATCTTTCATGCGCTCCTTTATCTTAATAGCCTCTTCGATTGCGTACATATCAAGTGGATTCAATTCGGCTTCCATCTCAGATCTGACCATTGTTCCGGTTTTCTCATCCATTCTAACTTTGTCTGTGGCTGGAACTTGTTTTACCAAAACGCCTATTCTCAAATTAAACCTCCGATTTTTTATCCTTTATTTGCTCAATCGCAACACACCTTACGATACACTGATTCACCTTTAAAAGCCGAATGCTCATTTATCTTGCAGAGACTTTCTCCATCCGGCGTGAAATCCTTGCATTGCTTCAAAATTTTCGCGGTTTATGTAAGTCTCTCCGAATTTTATCTCGTTTGCAGCCCTCATGGCAACGTCTATGTTTTGCGTGTATATCGAAGATGTAAGGCCGTATTCAGAATCATTTGCCATCTCTATGGCCTCATCGAGAGTTTTAAATTTGACTATCGGCAGGACTGGACCGAAGATCTCTTTGTGAATTATATCCATATTTTGCACGCAATTGACCAAAAGAGTCGGTTTGTAAAAGAATCCCTTCTTCTTCTCTTCAGCCCTTCCGCCTATTACCATTTTTGCACCCTGTTCTATCGCGTGTTTTACCATGCTGTCCACTGATTTCAAAGCGTTAGAATTTATCAAAGGTCCCATGTCCACATCTTCTCTAAGTGGATCGCCGTAAGTTGTTTCCTTCATTGCCTTTGTCATCTTTTCAACAAATTCGTCGGCAATCTTTTCATGCACGTAGACACGCTCTGCGCAATTGCAAACTTGACCTGTGTTTATAATTCTCGAATCTTTTATTGCCTTAACCGCGAGATCCAGATCCGCATCGTCCGTTACTATGGCAGGCGCTTTCCCTCCAAGTTCCAAAGAG
>JABEBX010022082.1_pt1 | contig 12171 bp, 10 predicted proteins | sample 7245971 | NCBI WGS metagenome assembly JABEBX01 (sample SAMN14506365, study PRJNA622280) | hot springs metagenome | biome: hot spring [ENVO:00000051]|acidic hot spring [ENVO:00002120]; feature: spring [ENVO:00000027]|sediment [ENVO:00002007]; material: sediment environment [ENVO:01001048]...
TCCCTTAGAATTAACAAGCTGGCAGAAAGAAGGTGGATTATTGAAGTAGCTATTGATATAAACATGAGATCCGCTCGGCATTTTATTATAGCTCAGAGGACCTTCTGAGGTCGATCCCGCAGAAACTCCCCCATAGAAACAACCTTCTCCACCCGCGTATACATTGTTATCAAAGCACGTTTGGTTGTTCTGATCATAGCCATAGTCTGTATTGGGATTGTATCCAAATTGGGTTATAAAGTAGGGGTTTGAGTTATTTTGATCAATACCACATGCATCCTCTCCATCAGGCACTGCACAGGGCAGGGATGTCATGGATCCAGAAGTATCCAACAATATGGCAACATCTGGAGGGGGGAGATTGGAAACCGGCGTCAGAAACAGCGACGTATCGTCTCCAACACCTTTTGGTGGCATGGAATCGATCATCAATACCATGATAGCTCCCATGATTATATATTTTATCAGCTTTCTTGTATTCATATTGATCTCCTTTTTGTCTCCTTTCTGGCTCCCTTCTTTTTAATACCCCTCTTAGGTTAAGAGGGGTTAGGGGAGTTATTTTCCGGATCCTTTCTTTGCTCCTCTATAAGCCTTTACTTCGGTGCACCATAATAAACGACCTGCTCGCATTCCATGCTCGCAGTGCCTGCTGTACCTATGACAGGTCCGATGGTATAGGTACTGCCCCCGAATCCGAAGCTCGTGGGCAGTGTGCTTGCCCGTGAACCGCTGACACTGCTCGGGCCGTAGACAGAGGAAAGCTGACTGATGGGCAGATTCGGATCAACCGTCGGCGTGAAGTACCCGACCGCGTAGCTTGAGCCAGCATTGGCCGTCGGTACGGGTGAGCTGTAAATGCCGTTGTAGAACGATGTCTGCGGAGAAGATACCGGCGTATTGATGTAGGTACCATTGATACTGGATGCCACATAATTCAGGTTTCCTGCAACTAAATAGGTGTGGCTGCAGAGGTTTGCCATACCGGTATTGACACCCGCAATGGACGCCTGCTGTGCAGCGATCTGCGTCCTCTGGTTGCCGGACAGGCTCACATCCGTTGTCGCAACCATCATTGCACCCATGCCTGCGATGGTCAGGGCAACGAGCGCGAGCAGGGTGATGATGAGTACATAACCGGCATTGTTGTCATTGCGGGTCGTAGGCGAAACAATCCTTCTGCTTATAGATCGCTTCGTCATTCCATTCCTCGCAATGACCTTGTATCTATTATTTTGTATTTTCATGATATTCTCCTTATAAAACAGCGTTCAGGTACAGCTTGGTATACGTCCTCAGGTTGGGTAGGGGTATGATACCCTGGTACGTCACCCGTTGATAATTTGCCAGGGGACCGAGCGTGGGTGTGGGATACGGTATCTGCGTCGTATTGTGGTCTGCCACCCACGTTTGCGGTGGAGTAGCAACGCTCTGGCTCGGAGAAGAAGACCGCGCAACGATGGTCAGGATCACGGCATTGATGTTCATGGGATTCTGGTGCAGCGGCGGGGATGCACTTGTCGGATCATAATAGTTGTTCGCAAAGGAAGGGAACACCTGAATAGCCTGCGATCCCATAATGTCGGGGTTTGTAGTACTATTGTCATCCATGACAAATTGCACCTGAAAATCCTCGATGTCATCTGCAAGCGGTATGGGCATTTGACCGTTTATCTGCATCATCAGTGTCGGGTGGTTCGGATCCGAGTAGTCAATGTACACGTGCACTACATTGACCTTTTGCACAAAACCGCTATACCCGTTCATCACCGTATTGAACCTTGATGCATATTGCTGCATTGAATCGATTTCGTTATAAAAGCCTGGATTACTTGACAAGGGCACATTGTTTACCGTCGCTGCGGTCGGGTTTACAGCGCCATTTGGCCCTATTGTGGCAAGGGCAGAGGCGAGAAACGTGGGATCTATTAAGAAAACCGTATCAGAAGGCTGTAATCCTATGTAAGGATATATGTTGGTAAAGCCTATGTTAATGGGAACACCCGTTGCATTTACGTTGAGGTTTACCCCCAAATAAGCCGGGTCTCTATATGCAAAGGTAAGGCTGTCCGTTCCATATGGTGTACAAGCGGTCCATCCTCCCTGATTGCACTGTGTTCCGTCTATGGTTGCTGTTTGATACGTATCTGGGACTCCATTGGAATTGCAGGTATAATACTGCGATGGAGCATTGCGATAATAAAAACAAAGTGCCGCAGAATCATGGAATGAGGCAAGTGCCGGGCCAAACGTAAAACCTGGTGGAGCGGTATCTGATTTCGTGATACCGAAGCCTGCATTGGTCAACATGCCGGCAATCGTGTCAAAGGCTGTGCGTGCATTGTCCTGCAGCTCGGTCGACATACGCGTTGCTGTGTACGCCCTGCTCTGCAGAATAAATGTACCCATGACACCTAACAATATAAGTGATGCCAAAACAAGTGCAACAGCCATCTCAACGAGGGTAAATCCCATTACATCCGTTAACATATTTTGTGGCAAGCTCCGGCTTTGAGGCATTGCATGCGACAACCTCCTTGTCTTCTGTGTCAATGACGAATCTTCAGGATGTAACGGGGTAAACCCTTTGTGTTCTTTTGTTCTCATAAAAACTCCTTTTAATAATGGGCTGCCGGAATTGTCAGGCTGAAAGTACCGTTTGCCCAGCTTATGGTTATAGCAATACTCTTAAGATTGTTGGTCGCACCGCTGTTCATGGTCGTGACGTTTTTTACAACCCAGCCTACCTGATAAATATTCCCGACGTTGTTGGCAATGCACTGGCCTGACGAATCCACAGCGACATTACAATTGGCGCAGGACAGGCACGCATCCGAGCTTACACCGTATCCATGGCTGCCGGTTGACAGCGCAGGAGCATTCATGGGCAGTTGTTCGAGCTGAGCTGCAAGTGATTGAGCAAGATAGTTCTCTACGGTATTGTTGTTTCCGATAACAGCACCTCTCGTGGCAAGCACCTGCAGGCCCATCATACCGAGCACACCGATGGTAAACAACAGCATGGAAACAATGACCTCTAAAAGGGTAAATCCCTTTTCATTCTTCATAAAACAACTCCTTTATGAAAGCTGCCATAACGTAGGTCTGGATTCCCGCGTTCGCGGGAATGACGCGCACGGTGAAACTTCTTTGATTTTTCATGGATAATTCCTCCACAGTGTTTTCTTGACTGTCATTGCGGGGCATGAACTGATGCAGCAATCTACCGGTATTGAGGAATTGCTTCGCTTCGCTCGCAATGACCGTATGGAAAAGATATTGTTTTGGGAGTAGCGTTGAAACGTCACTTCCTCGCCATGACTATTAATCTCTCTCTGTATCATCAGTAAAACTCCTTTACTGCACCTGTTAATCCGATGACACCCACAGCGCATTCCCTTCCGCTGTAGTTGCTCGTCACATCGCTGGACGGGATGATCGTGACACTGCCACCGCTCACAACGGTCGAAGCGGGCACTAAGAATTCAGCAGAACCATTGGGCTGGAATGCTATCGCCCCGACATTGCCTTGACAGAAGGTACATGAATTCGGAATCGCACACGGCGGGGTATTTTGTCCCGTGACAAGGCAATAATCGGAAGCAACGGTGAATCCCGATGCCGAGGTCGGGACCAGTGTCGTCGGGAATACAATGGCAGATATCAGGGTGTTGACAACGCCGTTGAATTCTCCTGCCGTAATACCTGCCGGGTCCGGCGTCTGTATGGTGTTATTCTCGTCGTTGATCGTAAAATAACAGTTCGTGCCGGCCACGTTGGTCGGAATATCGGCGATTGTTGCAGGACAGTTGTCAGCCGTATAGAAAAACACTACCTGATTATTGCCGTTTTTTATTGCGTTCATCCTCGCGCTAACCAGGGTATTTGTTATGTTATCACATGCACTGCTTGTCTCGAAATTTAAGTACCAGCTTCGCATATTCGGAGTAGCTATTATGCTGATAATGCCAATCATCACGATAACAACCATTAGTTCTACAAGGGTAAACCCTTTATTCATAAACAGCCTCCGTAATCTTAATATAGCAATAAGCATACCATTGTACGAAAGAAAAATCTACATTAAAATTCAATGTGTTAAGAAAAATGTCCATTAAACATCTTAGATATTATGAATAAAAAGTATGCAAATGTGTGCAAAAAATGCACGATTTTTTGGGTGAAGGAAACAAGGGAACTGGATTCCTGCTCAAGTATACCTTCGAAGAATTTCACGGGCAGGAATGACAGAAAAGGGTGTCATTCTAATAGAGTAAAACGTAGTGAAGGGTCTGACATCAGGGATAGATTCTTCGTTGCTCTTTATTTGACGCAGGCCCTTTACAAAAATTCCTTATTCTTCAATTGCATTTTCGAGTTTAAAGTAACGGGATAGTTCATAAAAGGGAATGAAGTGAATGCTGGTTTTTTTTAAACTGATATCTTTTTTTAATGATAGATTTACTATAAAGGCATTGGCTGGCTGATACTTCAAAATAAAGCTTATCATTGATCTTGGTATTTGGGATCTTGGAACTTGCGAGTCCATAAATGCACTGTACTTTACTTCAACAGGGGTTATTTCCTTTCCATTATCAATAACAAAGTCTACCTCAGCTCCGTCCTTTGTCCGCCAGAAATGAACCTTTGCCGATGTATGTTGCACGGCTTCTTTTATAAGATTAAAGATAAGATTCTGAAAAATAAACCCGCCTTCTGCATGGTTTATATCTCTGCCAAATATACCGAGTGCATAATTCCTTAAACCTATGTCATAAAAATAAAAAATCGGAGATCTCGTGATCTCTTTGCGAAGATTCTTAAAATAGGGGGTTATGATTTGTAAAATAAATGTCTTCTGAAGATACCACAAATATTGCTGGATTGTCTTAACTGAAATTCCTATTGTTGAGGAAAGTTCAGAAAAATTTATCATATTGCCTGTCTGAGAAGCCATTATTTTCAACAAATTTGTAAAAGCCTCTGTCTTTTGAACACCAAGTAGATAAGAAACGTCCTTTTCAAGATAGCTCTGGTAGATCTCATCAATTATATCTATTTTTTCTTTTAGCATGTCTTCCAATACTACCCTTGGATAACCGCCAAATTGGAGATATTCCTGTGTAAGGATTTGCAGTTTTTCTTTATCCAGTTCAAACAAGTTATGAAGCCTTCCCTCATACTTGTAATCTGTCTTGAAGTTAGCAAATTCTTCGAACGAGAGTGTACTAAGTTCAAAAATCCGTTTTCTGCCAACCAGAGATTCGTGGATCTTCTCTTTTAATTCAACGCTGCCAGAACCAGATACCACATATTTATATGGAAGGTTCATATCATAAATGCCCTTCAAAAAAATACCGGCATTTTCTTTTCTCTGAATTTCGTCAATAAATACATAGCCATTTTCTTTTCCTATTTCCAATTGAACCTTTCTTATCAGTGAATCCTGGGATACAAAAAACTGTTTATGGTTTTCAATATCAAGGTTGAGAAAAACTGTTCTTTTTCCTCGCTTTTCAAGTGAATCCTTGAGAAAGAGTATAAGAGTAGTCTTCCCTGATTGCCTCGGTCCAACAATAAAAGTAATCTCTTTTTTTGTGAGATGGTCTGTTAATGCTTTAGTTAGTGTTCTTTTAATCATTTAATTCTACTTTAGCCCGATATTTTAAGAAGTCAAGTGCCAAAAATATCGTGTAGATATAGATATGTTTTTACGATCAGAGTCGAACAATAACAAAGGCGGGCATAAGCCCGCCTTTGTGCAAATCAAAATACATATTCCGAAAGGGATGATACCCTCTCAGAATCGCGTCATTAATACTCCATGCCGCCCATTCCACCCATGCCGCCCATACCACCACCTGGCATTGCCGGCATCTTTTCATCCTTCGGCTTCTCGGTTATCATCACCTCTGTTGTAAGTAGTACAGAAGATACGGATGCTGCATTCTGAAGTGCGGACCTGACAACCTTTGTCGGGTCGATAACACCAGCCTGCATAAGGTCCTCGTACTTTTCTGTAAGTGCGTTAAAACCAAAATTGCCTTTCTCTGCCTTTACATGTTCAACTATAATAGAACCCTCTTTACCTGCATTAGCACTGATCTGCCTGATGGGTTCTTCAAGGGCGTTTTTAACAATCTCAACACCAAGCTGTTCCTCTCTAGCATCAAGTTTTAATTTATCAAGTGCCGGGATCGTTCTCAAAAGTGCAACACCGCCGCCCGGAACGACACCTTCTTCCACCGCAGCCCTTGTTGCATGAAGGGCATCTTCAACCCTTGCCTTCTTTTCCTTCATCTCAGCCTCTGTTGCAGCTCCAACCTTTATAACCGCAACGCCGCCGACAAGCTTTGCGAGCCTTTCCTGGAGCTTCTCTTTGTCGTAATCCGATGTCGATTCCTGAATCTGTGCCCTTATTTGTTTGATCCTGCCGTCTATTTCTGTCTTCTTGCCTTCACCGTCAACGATGGTCGTGTATTCCTTGTCTACGACAATCCTCTTTGCCTTACCGAGGTCCTTAAGCGTTATACTCTCGAGTTTTATACCCATTTCCTCGGCTATCATTCTACCGCCTGAGAGTATTGCAATATCTTCGAGCATGGCCTTCCTTCGGTCACCAAAACCAGGCGCCTTTACTGCACAGCAGTTTAGTGTGCCTCTTAATTTATTTACAACCAGCGTTGCAAGTGCCTCGCCCTCGACATCCTCAGCTATAATGAGCAGGGGTCTACCTGATTTTGCTATCTGTTCGAGCAGCGGAAGCAGCTCCTTCATATTGGAAAGCTTTTTCTCATGAGTAAGTATGTAAGCATCCTCCAAAACAGCTTCCATCCTCTCGGCATCCGTTACAAAGTATGGTGAGAGATATCCACGATCGAACTGCATACCTTCCACAACATCGAGCGTTGTTTCCATGCCCTTTGCCTCTTCCACGGTTATGACACCTTCCTTGCCCACCTTGTCCATTGCCTGAGCTATAATCTTACCTATAGTCTCGTCATTGTTGGCTGATATGGTACCGACCTGTGCTATTTCTTTCTGATCACGGGTCTGCTTACTTACCTTTTTAAGCTCCTCAATAACCACGTCAACAGCCTTATCGATACCGCGCTTTATCAGGATTGGATTATTCCCTGCGGAAACAAGCTTTACACCTTCACGGAATATTGCCTGCGCAAGAACAGTGGCTGTAGTCGTTCCATCGCCTGCAACATCAGATGTTTTGCTTGCCACCTCTTTCACCATCTGAGCTCCCATGTTCTTGAACTTATCCGCTACTTCAATCTCCTTTGCAACAGTTACCCCATCTTTCGTAACCGTAGGTGCGCCGAATGTCTTTTCTATAAGCACATTCCTCCCTCTTGGTCCAAGGGTTGTCTTTACCGCATCCGCAAGGATGTTAACCCCTTCAAGCAGTAAAGCCCTTGCACTTTCACCATATTTTAGTTCCTTTGCCATTTCTTCCTCCTTTTTATAATATTATTGCTTTTCTGCGTAAAAAATTACGATAAACTACCAAAAACAGAGAAAAACACACATATATTAATGTAAAATATAATGAATACTTTTCTGTTATCAAGGGATAATGTATATCAGTCAAGCAAACCGACTACCAGTACATCCCGGCCAGGCGCAAAAACAAAATGTATTATACCATCCTTACCCTCGGCACCCTTCGGCGGATTTGCATCCCATGTTGCCCGCTTACAGGCATCTATGGCAAGGCGATCCCATTCCTGTGAGCCGGACGACTTAAGCAGTTTTACGGAAAGCAATTTGCCCTGTGCATTCATGTTTGCCTCGACATAAGCATACCCTTCCATATTACTCAGATCTTCCTGCGTTACATCACTGCTGCGTACATCGAATATAAACCGATCGAATATCCTGTACGCAACACGCCTTACAAAGCCGGCGTATATAAAACTTTTTGTGTTTAGCAGGGTCACATCCCCTTCTTTAAGCCCTGGGAGATAATTATTATCACCTATGCCCGGCATAGCATTCATCCTTGAATAGGAAGGCAGCATTGAATTGAGAGCAAGCCTCTCATCTTTGCCTGATTGGCTGTTGTTGACAGATTGATTATTATTTTCTCTTTCAGCGGACGTAGTCTTTTGGGGAGCCAAGGAAAGCCCTTCCTGATTAGATTCTAAAGCCTGCTGCTCTCCCAGCAATTGTTTCGCACTATTTTGGGCTTGCTGCATAAGTGTTTGTTTCTGCTGGGCTTGCTCATTACTTGCAGGTGGAACCTTTGGGTTTACGCTGACCTCGAGTGACCTCTGATTGTCAGTACCATAGCCACCGCCTTTATGCCTGCTGACCATCTCTTCTTTTACACTCTCGTTCCAATTGGAAAGATATGCTGTTTTTTTCGGCTCCTGCTGAACAAGAGGCTTTGGAATGTCCACGATCTGATTCTTGATAACAAGCGGCTGCTGCTTTTCTTTTGCAATCGTCTTATTTTCTCTCTTTGCCGCTTGCCCTTGCGTGATCTCCTTGAGAGCCTGAGGCGGAACTGTACTAAGCTGCATGTAATCGTTCTTTGGCGTGCTCACGGAAGGAACACTTAGGCTGTTCAGCCTGAAAGCATACAAGATCATTATATGCAGCAAAGCTGATATAAAAATTGCTATTTCGAGATTTCTTGTACCCTGCTTATTCATCTATGATTATTGTATGCCAAAACAAAAAACTTTCAAGTACTCTTTAACCCGAAAACTGCAATAAGGAAGTTTACTCCTTGTATTTTCCAGCCTAATTATCGGACAACCTGTTCTAAAACCGATACGGATAGGGTTTCATTTATTTACGATATATGCCTTGTTGATGCCCACGTATCCTCCCCCGGGAAAGGGTGTGAAATTGTTGAGGCGATCCCGCATCGCTGTTATGTCCTTCATATACCAGAGGCTAACATAAGGCAGGTCATCTGCAACAATATCCTGAATATGCTTGTAGATGGGCAGTGACGCATCTATGCTGAGGATGCTCCTTGCCTGTTTGAGCAGTTGATCAACCTCGGGGTTTATGTAGTATCCCCTATTGGCACCGTACGGAGGGATTGAATGGGAGTCAAAGGCATAATACAGAATATCCGGGTCCATGACGCCGACCCACCGCAGGGTATAGATTTGGAAATTTCCATGGCGGATGTCATTGTAGAACGTGGCCCATTCATAGGATCGAAGATTTACCTTTATGCCGACCTGCTCAAGTTGATAGGCAATGGCCTGAGCAACCCTGATTGACAGTGGATTATCAGATGTTTTGAAATCAAGCGTAAACCTATATCCATGTTTTTCGGTAAACCCGGCCCTGTCCAGTAAATGCTCGGCCTCAGCCGGATCATAGCCATACTGTTTTACGTTTCCATTATATGCCTTATTCCATGGCGGGAGTATACCTGTTGCAGGCTCTGCCTGATCGAATAATACATATCGAATAATTGCCTGTCTATTTATGGCGTATGCTATTGCTTGACGAACATCTTTTATACGTAATATCGGGTCCCTCATATTGAAACCAAGGTATTCGTAATCATTACCATGTCCAGTTATAATGCGAATATGCTTATCATGTGCAAGACCGCTAACTGCATCTGGCGGCACCGCATTGACAAGCAGGTCGAGGCTGCCCTTTTCGAGTTCGAGCACACGGGTAAGATCATTGGGGATGATCCTGAATACAAGCCTCTTTATATGCGGGGGGCCGTCCCGGTAACCATTGTAAGCTTTAAGCTCTACAAAACGAGACTGGCTATACCTATAAAGCCTGTAAGGCCCCGTACCGATGAGTCTGTCCAGAGGCAGTTCTTTTTCTTCGGCAAGCGTATGCGGCATAATGCCTATGGTCAGGGCCGAAAGTATAGGTGCATAGGGCTCTTTAAGACGGATAACAAGTTTGTAAGGCCCCTTCAAAATTACATCTTTAACATGCGACAGGGCTTCACTGTAGGGTGAATATGTTTGTGAGTTCAAAATTCTGTATATCGTAGCAGCGACATCCTCGGATGTGAAAGAAGAACCGTCCTGGAATTTTATTCCCTTTTTTAAAATAAAGAATATATTTTTATTATCTTGTATAGAAAAGCTCACTGCAAGCTGTGGTACAATCACCCCTTTTCTGTTAAACCTCAACAATCCTTCGAAGCAAAGCCTTGAGATCTGCGTTGAATAGGCGTCTGTTGCATAACCTGGATCAAGATTCGTAGGGGCACCTTCAATCCCTATGATCAAAGTCGAAACATCGGATGATCTGCGATAACAGGAGTTCAACAGCAAAGGTATAAGCAAAATAAATGCGAACAGTGATTTCTTCATTTCGATCTTTTATAACGGCGGTATATGGTCTGTCAATTTCAAAAAACTATTTTAGAATTCTTCGACTGTTCCTTAACCCAAAAAATGCAATAAGGGAATTTTTTCATTCGCTCAATCCTACGATCCATCTGATATCGTTGAGTTTTCTTATAGAAACGAGGCCTTAGTCCTGCATCCTGATAAAGTTTGTTTACATTATAACGGTAAATCATTTACGTATCAGGATGTCCTTGATTTATCTTTAAAGGCAGCTTCTTTTTTTCAATCATTAGGTATAAATAAGGGAGATAAAATCTCAATTATGAGTCAAAACACTCCTGATTTTGTAGTTGCATTATATGGAAGCTGGTTTGCGGGAGCTACTGTAGTACCAATTAATCATAAACTAATGCCGCCGGAAGCTGGCTATATTCTGGAACATAGTGAGTCAAAAATATTTTTATTTGACGGATCTCTATCTAATATAGCTGAAAAATTATCATTTAATATTCAAAAAATAGCGTTAGATACAGAAGTTAATGGATTTGAATTTTTTAACAACAAATTAAAATCACAGAAGCAACCAAAACCAGTTAAAATTAGTGATGATGATTATGCAGAAATTTTATATACATCCGGAACTACTGGAAAACCAAAGGGTTGTCTACATAGCCATAGGAATGTAGTGATGGCTGGAGTTACAGGTGTTATTGCTACGAAAATGGATAGTGAAGATGTATTATTAATGGCAATGCCAATATGGCATTCTTCACCTTTAAATAACTGGTTTGCAGGGATACAATTTGTAGGTGGGACAACAGTATTATTGCGCGAATATCATCCAGTACATTTTGTTCAGGCAATAAAAAATCAAAAGTGTACTATATACTTTGGGGCACCTATTTCTTATACCATGCCAGTTCAAATAATTCCAAATTTTGATTCATTTGATCTGACATCGATGAGAGCCTGGATATATGGTGGTGGTCCTATAAGTTCAGATGTGGCAAAAATGCTTATTGAAAAGTATAAAACCAATAATTTTTATCAGGTATATGGTATGACAGAATCAGGCCCAGCAGGTACTGTTTTATTACCTAAAGAGCAACTTAAAAAAGCTGGTTCAATTGGGAAAACTGGTTTACCGGGATGTGATATAAGAATAGTAAAAAATGACGGTAAGGATGCTAAACCAGGAGAAACTGGCGAAATCTGGTTGCGTGCTGATAGTATGATGAAAGGTTATTATAAAAATTCTGAAGCTACAAAAGATGCTTTTGAAGATGATTGGTATAAAACAGGAGATGTTGCAAAAATTGATGAAGATGGATATCTTTTCATAGTTGATAGAATAAAAGATATGATAGTCACAGGTGGAGAAAATGTATATTCTAAAGAGGTAGAAGATGTTATTATAACAATACCAGGAATCGTTGGTGTAGCTGTTATTGGTTTGCCATATCTTGAATGGGGTGAAACTGTTGCTGCGTTTATAATGAAATCAAAAGATAGCGATGTAACAAAAGAATTAATACAGGAATATCTATCTGATAAGTTGGCAAAATATAAAATTCCCAGACAAATATTTTTTGTAGATAACTTGCCTTATACCCCTAGTGGGAAGGTTATGAAATATAAATTAAGAGAACAGTATAAGGATTATAAAGCAAGTCAATAATGCGAAAAGCTTTTGGGCAACCAATAGCTAATTTTGAAGCAGTAGGATTTAAAGTAGCTGATAGTGTAATTTTGTTAGATGCTATACGATCACTGGTATATAGTACTGCATTAGCTATCGATTCAGGCAAAGTGCACCCAGGTAGAATTAGAAGAATGGTTTCTGAATCCAAAAAGTTTGTTACTGAAT
>JABEBX010019882.1_pt1 | contig 12167 bp, 9 predicted proteins | sample 7245971 | NCBI WGS metagenome assembly JABEBX01 (sample SAMN14506365, study PRJNA622280) | hot springs metagenome | biome: hot spring [ENVO:00000051]|acidic hot spring [ENVO:00002120]; feature: spring [ENVO:00000027]|sediment [ENVO:00002007]; material: sediment environment [ENVO:01001048]...
GGGCTCGGAGATGTGTATAAGAGACAGGTATGCCGCCGGCCCTGCACATCCATGGCGGCTTTGCCGTTAATCAGCCATTTCAGCAGCACCGTGCGTGCCGACCACGGCGGCTCAAAACGCCCCTTGGAAACAAAGGAGTGTTGTGCGCTGCGCAGGGCCAGCGGCACACCATGCAGCGGCTCATCATGCGGGCTCTCCACCGCGGTGCCTCCAACGCGCCGGGCGATTAATTCCGCTCCATCCACATCCGGCGGTTTTTTTGCACCCATCACATTGCTTTCTCTATACAGCCGGTCGGGATATTTATGCCCCGCGTCATATCCCGATCATCTTCCGGCCCTGCCATAAGCAACCAAACTAAAATCAATTGTTACAAAAGTACAATAAGTGGTGACAAAAGTCTAATTGTCAAACGGCCAAATTGTAGTATGGTGGTGTTATGGGCGGGTAACATCATACAAACTCCGCATTCCCCGCCCAATATTTTGTCAGCCTGGTGTCAGCCTGGTTTTTCATGCCGAACCAATATGGTGGGGTCTGAAAAGCGATGCAACAAGGACCGTTTTCTTGACACCCCCGGTGGATGTAGGACAAGCCATCCGCCTGGGGCTTTTTATCGGTGCATCCAAAGCCAATTTGCTGTTTTAATGTAACCGCAAATTATTTTCACGCCTTAATCAAATCCAGCGGCTTAAATCCGTGGACCGGAAATGCGAACGGTTAGGATTGGGGTACCCCACGCCCAGAATCGCGCCCATTTCCCCGTCATCATAAAGTGATTTCATCCCCTTCATCGCCGGGTGCCGCCAGGGTCCCCGCAGATGCTGGCCGATGCCATTGACCACGCGCAAGTTACCAAGGCGCAACTGGCCAAAATACTCCCCGCGGTAATGGACTTCTCCACAGCACTGCTGAAAACGCGGCAACAGATTGCGCAACTGCGCCAAAAACGCAGACAATTCAATGGCAACTTCCGCCGGTCAGTTCGCACCACACTGGATCAACTGCGAAAATCCGCCACAGAATTAACCACCTCCCTGCATCGTTGGCTCAATGATCGGCAATCCCGGATAATTCTCTCCGCGATTGATCGCGGCCAACTCCGCCGCGTGTTTGGAACAACAGCAACGGTAAGGTGAACAGGGATACGCATGGACTCATGCCGTCCTATGGTATAAAGCCGCCTACTATATGCGGATGTCAACGGTTACCGGTCACGTACACCGGAAATCACGATGGTCTTATAATAATGGCATTATTAATGCAACAGGCCATAAATCCAGAGAATGTTGATTTTGAGGTTGCATTTTGTGGAGGGTCTAGCGCATAATGCTTTCGGCGGAGGCTGGTCCGAGGTAGATAAAGGCCGGCTTCTATGTTTCATGGTTATCAGATTGATGGGCTTTTCGATGAAATGTTCGAAAAGCCAGAGCGGCCCAGGCCGCATTATTCCGAGTTGTTCTCCCGTTTGCATGACTTGGGCATGACGGCCCTGCAGCACCGCAGCCGTATGGCGGACCTGTGCTTTCGCAACCAGGGCATCACGTTCACCGTGTACAAAGACACGCAGGGCGTGGAAAAAATATTCCCCTTTGATTTAATTCCCCGCATTATTCCCGATCGGGAGTGGGCGCATCTGGAACGCGGATTAATTCAACGCATTACCGCGCTAAACCTCTTCTGCCACGATATTTATCATCAGCAGGCCATTCTGCGTGAAAAGATTATTGATGCGGAATTGATCTACGGCGCCAAGATGTTCCGCCGGGAGATGATCGGTGTAAATATTCCACGGGATATTTACATCACGATTTGTGGAACGGATTTAATCCGCGACGCCCAGGGCAATTATCTGGTGCTGGAAGATAATTGCCGCACGCCCAGCGGGGTCAGCTATGTTCTGGAAAACCGGGCGGTGATGAAGCGGGTTTTTCCGGCGTTGTTTCAGGCCGCCAGGGTGCGGCCCATTGAAGATTATCCGCATAATTTACTGCGTTGTCTCAAGCATCTCTCCCCGCCGGAAGTGGAAGAGCCGTGCATAGTTGTGCTAACTCCCGGAGTATTTAACTCGGCTTATTTTGAGCACAGCTTTCTGGCGCGGCAAATGGGTGTGGAACTTGTGGAAGGCCGGGACCTGCTGGTGGAGGATAATTACATATACATGCGCACCACCGCGGGCCTGCGTCGCGTGGATGTGATTTATCGGCGCGTGGATGATGATTTTCTTGATCCGTTGTGCTTTCGGCCGGATTCCATGCTGGGAATCGCCGGGCTTATGAATGTTTACCGCTTGGGCCATGTGGCGCTGGCTAATTCCGTGGGCACCGGTGTGGCGGATGATAAAGCCATATACCCCTTTGTGCCCGACATGATCCGCTTTTATCTGGCCGAAGAACCGATTCTGCAAGGTGTACCAACCTACATTTGCAGCCGGCCCGATGATCGCAAATATGTTCTTGAACATCTGGATCAACTGGTGGTGAAAGCCACCAATGAGGCCGGCGGATATGGCATGCTCATGGGCCATCAAGCTGATGCGGCGGAGCGGGATGAGTTTGCCCATAAAATCCGCGATAACCCCAGAAATTTCATCGCCCAGCCGGTGGTGCAATTAAGCCAGCAGCCCAGCTTGGTTGATGGGGCGTTGCGCGGGCGGCGAATTGATCTGCGGCCTTATATTCTCTTCGGAGAAAAAATCACGGTCATGCCCGGCGGATTAACGCGCGTGGCGTTACGTGAAGGGAGCTTGGTGGTCAATAGTTCGCAAGGTGGCGGCAGCAAAGATACATGGGTGCTTGAACCGGAGGCCAAACGATGAGTCGGGCAGCTTTATTAACACCATCTCAGGCGGCTTCGCCGCGATTGCCGCGGGCGCTTTTAGCCCGCGTGGCCGATGCCAGCTATTGGATGAGCCGCTACATTGAACGTGCTGAACACATAGCACGGATCCTCATGGTCAGTTTGGATTCGTTAACCGGTGCGGGGGAATTGGAAGAAGAGCTCTCGCATCAGGCGGTGGTGGATGTGCTGAAAATCACCTGGCAGGAACATAAGCTGCCGGAATTGGTGCGGCCCGATCAGACCCCCATGCAGGCCCTGATGGTGGTTGCCAAATACATGGCTCTGGACCCTTCAAACCCGATCAGCCTGATGAGTTGCCTGACTAAGGCGCGGGAAAATGCCCGGTCCATCCGCGAGAGTATTTCCAATGAAATGTGGGAACAGCTTAACACGCTGTACTGGTCATTGCGGGCCGATGACGCCATGAGCCGGTTTGATGATTCACCACAGGAATTTTTCCGCCAAATGATGACCGGATCCCTTCTCTTGCAGGGTTTGGCGGATCAGACCATTGATCACGGGCAGGTGTGGCTGTTTATTCAATTGTCAAAATATCTGGAACGCGCGGATATGACATGCCGGATTCTGCTGGCAAAATTTCATACGCTGCATCGCATGGACGCTCTGGTATCCGTTGATCCAGCCGGGCGGGTGATACATTGGATGGCGTTGCTGCGGACGTGCTGCTCCATTGAAGCCTATCGCCGGGCCAACGTTGGGGAAATTGATCCTGGCCTGGTGGCGGGCTTTATTCTTTTTGAACCCACATTTCCGCGCAGTGTTCATTTTTGTATTCATCATGCGCTGGAATCGGTGGATCGGATTCGCTCCGTTCTAGCGGCGGATGCCGGGCGGGACGCACAGCGCCGGCTGGGGCGGCTTTTTGCGGAATTGCAATATTCACGCGCCGCTCCCACACAGGATAAGGGCTTATTGGCGTTTCTTGAGCAGATACGCAATTCCGCCGCCGATGCATCCATTGCCGTGCAGGAGCAATGGCTGATGCGCTCCGGCGATCAGGCCGGGCGGATAGAGTTGGCAATGGGATAAAAACCGATGGTCGTGGATGAGATTGTAAAGTTGGGTTACACCGGCGGTGCGAGTTGCGCCGTCGATTGGAGTGCGTGAATGCTTGTTCAGGTCAGTCATGTTACGGAGTTGGATTACGCCGCGCTGATCAGCGAAACGGTCATGGAATTGCGCATGGCTCCGCGGCAGGAGCGCTTGCAGCATCGCCTGTCTTTTGTGCTGGGCATTGGCCCGGCCTCACAGGTTCACAGCTATTTTGACTGGCTGGGTAACACGGTGCATACCTTTGCCATTAACAGCCTGCATCGCAGCGTGAAAATTTCCGCCGTCAGCGTGGTGCAAACTTATGACCGGGACCGCATCGCTCTGCATCCCGGTGATCTGTGGCCGTTGAATCCACCAACTGATCACAACCTGTTTGATCTGCTGCGGCTTGATGCGCCCGTGGTGGACTGCCCGGCGTTGGCAGAGCTGGCTGAAACAATAAAGCCGCGCGGACGGGAATCACTGGCGCGCGTGGCGATGAACATCATGGACAAAATCAATGAAGATTTTGTTTATGAAAAGGGCATTACCAGCGCCTCGAGCACCATTGCGGAGGTACTGGAGCATAAGCGCGGCGTATGTCAGGATTTCACACATCTGATGATCGGCCTGGCCCGGAAACTTCATATCCCGGCCCGGTATGTCAGTGGATTTATTCATGCCGGAAATCAGCAGTTTCGCGGTGCCGCGGAGACCCATGCGTGGTGCGAATTGTATTTCCCCAGTGTCGGCTGGATCGGTTATGATCCCACAAACAACTGCGAAGTGAAGGATAATTTTGTAAAAATGGCGGTCGGCCGACATTACAATGATGTGCCGCCGCACAAAGGCGTCTATCGCGGTAACGCCAAAGAAACCATGAATGTGGAAGTCCATACCATGGAATTGCCGGAGATTTCCGGCAATCTCGTCGGTGAGCGTACCAGCCCGCTGAATGTCCCGGTCTTCGGCAACACCGGCCGCGGCGGCGTGGTGCCATGGATTCTCGAAGAACAAGTGCAGCAGCAACAGCAGCAACAGCAAGGCTAATGGCCCATAGGGTCCGGTATTGCCTTGCTGTTTGTTTCCAGGGATACTGATCGGTGCGTGTTCGGCAGGAGATAATTCCATGATTCGCAAAGCATTAGTCATGTCCATCCATCCTGGAATGGAAGAGGAATATCAGCGCCGGCATAACCCGGTGTGGCGGGAACTGCTGGATACACTGAAACAACACGGCGCACACAATTACAGCATTTTTCTAAACCCCGAAACGCGGCAGCTTTTTGGCTATGTGGAAATTGAAGATGAAGCGCGGTGGAACGCGGTTGCCAATACGCCAATATGCCGGAAATGGTGGAAGCACATGACCGACATCATGCCCTGCAATCCGGATAACAGCCCGGTGTCCGCGGGGCTGCAGGAAGTTTTTCATCTGGATTAAAAAAACGTGTCCAGCGGTTTGGCGATGCGGCGAAAATCGGCGGTGGGGAGATGCACCGTGCCCCATGCTTCCGACCGTGCCCGCATGTGTTCGCGGTAATCGGTGATTCCAATGGCCAGCATTCCGTACCAGCGTTGCTGAAACTGGAACAGATCGGCAAATGGCGATTTCTCCGGCTCGGCGGGCCAGTGGTACATGAACACAAACATGGCGGTAAAACCAGCGCCGAAAATTTCCTGCCATTGCCGCAGATCGTCGATATCCTCGCGCGTGGCCCAGTTGGGCAGAGAGGTTGCGGATTTGGCCGGGCGGCACGCGCGGCCTTTCACATCCACCAACAGATTCTTGCCACGCGGATGATACACCACAAAATCAAAACTCTTGAGTTTGGCTCCCGCGAATAAGGCGCGCTTTGCCTCATCCACGGCAATGTAGGGCACCCCATTGCGGCGCAGGTAATCCTCAAAGGCGGCTTCATAATGACTGGTGCGCTTACTGCGTGGACCCATTATCCAACTCCCTCAAAGACATATTGTAAATTGCAGTTCATGTTGTCATTAACTCATGTACACGTTCCAATACCTCGCCCAATGGAATCTCCCGTTCACCGCGATCCGCGAGCGTTTTTAATTTCAACATTCCGCGGGACACTTCATCCGGAGCTAAAATCAAGGCGATGCGCGCTCCGCAACCGGATGCTTCCTGCAAAAGTTTACCGATATTGCGCGTGCTGCGGTAGCTGGTTTGCACATTCAGGCCGGGGCGCGTCATGGCGGTTTGATCCGCATTCCATTGCGACCGCCGCAATTGCGCGATCAGCCGATCCGCCGTGGCCGGGTCTTCCATGACATTGATGACAAACACATCCGCCGGCGGCATGAGTTGGGCGGGCAGTTTGTTGCGTTCACGCAAAAGAATTTCCAGCACCACGTCTCCCATGCCAAAACCCACCGCGGGCATGGCCGGCCCGCCGAACATTTCAATAAGTTTGTCGTAGCGTCCGCCACCGGCGATGGCCCGGTTTTTCCCCTGCGCGTCTCCAACTTCAAAAACAAATCCGGTGTAATACGCCAATCCGCGTACCACACTTAAATCAAAGCGGCATATCTCGGCTAGGCCGGCGTCAGCGAGACGTTTTTCAAATGCCGCAATGGCATCCTTGACATCTGCGGGCCAGGAATCCATCCAGGCGGAAAGTTGCACCGGGGAATTACCCTCCGCCGCGATGCGCTCAAAATGTTCGCGTTCCTTTTGTGTACATTGCTGTTCCTGGTACAACGCCTGGCGGGCGGCGGCATCATATTTTTGCAGCCGATCCAGAATGTAATAGGCGTTGCCAATGCGTTCAGGTTCTACAAATGTGCTTTCCAGAGCGCGGGTAAGCAACGCCCGGTGATTCCAGCCGATGTGAATGTCCGCCGCCGTCAGGCCGCATTCCATCAACGCATCAACGCATACCGCTAGACATTCCCGATCCGCCCGGTCTGAAGCATCACCGATGAAATCCACATTCCATTGGATAAATTCCCGCAGGCGGCCCTTCTGCGGCTGCTCGGCACGGTAGCAGCGGGGAATGGAAAACCATTTTATGGGGCGCGGCAGGCCGGCGGCTTTTTGCGCCACCATACGCGCCAGTGTGGGGGTAAACTCCGGCCGTAGGGCCAGATCACGTTCGCCACGATCAATAAAGGAAAAAAGCTGGGAGACAATTTCATCTCCGCTTTTGACCTTATAAAGTTCCAGCGATTCAAAAGTCGGGCCATCCACCTCCTGAAATCCGTGGCGGATGGAGACCTTGCGCCAAATATCTTCCATATACCGCCGCACCGCCATATCGGAGGGATAAAAATCGCGTGTTCCTTTGGGTGCTTGAAAATTCAATGTCATGACGGGAAGTTTAAGCGAAGATTCAACTTTATTGAAGCGCCAGGATTGTACCAACGCGGGCGATGCGCTGCTGGGTGTCGCTGCTGGGATGCGAAAATATTGTGATTCGCGCATAATAGCCGGGGATTCACCGCGTTTCCAACGGGTGCAGGGCGGCGGATTGTTGCAGGAGTGTTATGGCTGTTTATCGCATTGAAATTCATCCAGAAAATCCCGCTGATGATCCGACGGGCCACGCGGTACTCGCGGAGATTCGGCAGCTTGGCGTGGCGGAGGTGCATGGCGTACAGACGGCGCGGGTATTTTTACTCCAGGGCGCGCCGGAAATTCTCACCCATTCCCAGATTCATAAAATTGCCGGCACATTGCTGGCGGATCCTGTCACCGAGCGCGTGGTCATGGGCCATGAAACCGTCGGAGCGGGAAGGCTGGTGGAGGTGCATCTGAAGCCCGGGGTGATGGATCCTGTGGCCGCCAGCGCGGAAATGGCCATCGCGGATATGCTGGATCTTCCCCGGCAACCGGCGGCGGTGCTGGTGCGCACGGGCCGGCGATATGTATTGTCTGGACACCTCACGGCGGAAACATCGGCCTTGATCGCCCGGCGTCTGCTGGCCAACGATTCCATTGAACAGATTCATGATGAGCCGTTTACCCCGGCGGAATTTCCGCGCGGCAAAGCCTATCAATTTCAACGCATTGAAATACCCATACGCAATCATACCGATGAACAGCTTCAGCGGCTTTCAAGGAGCGGACATCTGTTTCTGGATCTGGCGGAAATGAAAGCCATTCAGGAACACTTCCGCAAGCTGAATCGTGAACCCACCGATGCGGAACTTGAAACACTGGCCCAGACATGGAGCGAACATTGTGTCCATAAAACGCTCAAGGCGCAAGTGCATTTTTCCCATCATCCCGCGGGTGAAGTGCAAAAAGATATGCATGAACACCACACCGCCGGCGATCAGATGGAAGTTATTGACAACCTGGTGAAATCAACAATTTTCCGCGCCACCAAGGAACTCAATTTGCCCTGGACGCTTAGCGTGTTTAAGGATAACGCGGGGGTGATCGCACTGGATGACCAGTGGGCCGTGTGCATGAAAGTTGAAACGCACAATCGCCCGTCCGCCATTGAACCCTACGGCGGCGCGGCCACCGGCATTGGCGGATGTATACGCGATGTCATTGCCACCGGAGGCGGAGCCAAGCCCATCGCCAACACGGATATTTTCTGTTTTGCCGATCCGTCCACCCCGATGGATCAGGTGCCCGCCGGCGTGCTGCATCCGCGCCGCATCGCACAGCGGGTGGTGGCCGGGGTGCGGGATTACGGCAACCGCATGGGCATACCCACGGTGAATGGCGCGGTTTATTTTGATCAACGATATATCGGCAATCCGCTGGTGTTCTGCGGTTCCGTGGGTTTGCTGCCCCGGCGCCTGACGGAAAAGCGGGAAGCCCAGGCGGGTGATCGCATCATCCTCATCGGCGGGCGCACCGGGCGCGATGGTATTCATGGAGCCACATTTTCCAGCGATGTGCTCACGGATAAACATGGCGACGAATTCAGCCATGCTGTGCAGATCGGCAATGCGATCACGGAAAAAAAGATGCTGGATGTCATTTTGCAGGCGCGGGACTGCGTCAATGGGCCATTGTATAACGCCATTACCGATTGCGGCGCCGGCGGTTTATCCAGCGCTGTGGGTGAAATGGGATCACAAACCGGCGCCACGGTGGAATTGGATAAAGTGCCGCTGAAATATAGCGGCCTGAATTATGCGGAAATCTGGATCAGCGAAGCGCAGGAGAGAATTGTACTGTCCGTGGGGCGGGACAATGTGGCGGCACTTCTGGCTCTGGCGGCGGCGGAAGATGTAGAAGCCATTGATATAGGTGTATTTGATGGTTCCGGCAAATTAACGCTTCTGTATCAGGGCCAGAATGTCGGTTCCATGGATATGGACTTCATTCACGACGGCCTGCCAAGTCCGATCCGGCAGGCGGTGTGGCAGGAGCCGGTGCTGCCCAAAGCCACCGTCACCGAGCCATCGGATTACGCGCAGACATTATGCCGCCTGCTGGCTATGCCGACCCTGGCGAGCAAGCATTGGATCATCCGGCAGTATGATCACGAAGTGCAGGGGGCGACGGTGATTAAGCCGCTCATTGGCCCCGGCGGCGATGGCCCCGGTGATGCCGCGGTTATTGCCCCCATTCCCGGCAGCAAGCGCGGAGTGGCGCTGGCCAATGGATGCCAGCCGCGGTTGGGTGATCTGGATCCTTATCAAATGACATTAAGCGGAATGGATGAAGCGCTTCGGAATATTGTCTGCGTCGGAGGTGATCCGGAAACCACCGCGCTGTTGGATAATTTCTGCTGGCCCAAATGTTCCGATCGCATGCACCTTGGCGCGCTGGTGCGGGCGTGCCAGGCCTGTTATGACGGGGCCATGGCTTTTCGCACACCGTTTATTTCCGGCAAAGATTCCCTTTCCAATGAGTTTATCACCGATGAAGGCCAACGAATCTGCATTCCCTATACGCTTTTGATCAGTGCCATCAGCGTTGTCCCGGACGTTTCACGCTGTATTACCATGGAGGCCAAGGCCGCGGGCAATTATCTGCTGCTGGTGGGCCAAACCCATCGGCACATGGGCGGATCATGGTATTACGCTCTGCACAATCAAAATGGCCGCAGCATACCGGCCGTGGACCTGACCACTGCGCCGGGCGCGCATCGGACCATCGCCGGATTAATCGCCGATGGCCTGGTGGCGTCCGCCCATGATCCGTCCGAGGGCGGCTTGGCGGTGGCATTGGCGGAGATGCTTTTTGCCGGGCGGTTGGGAGCGGCCATTGATCTTACCGGCGTGCCGCATGACCACGATGTGGATCGTGATGATATCCTGTTATTTTCAGAATCTCCCACACGCTATGTGCTGGAGGTAAAACCCGAACACCTTGATGACGTGTTGCACCGCTTGCGCGGGCTGGCCTTCGGCATTCTGGGAAGAGTTACTGTGGAACCGCAACTGGTGGTGCAATCCATCGGCGGAAAAACCATTATCAACACCCCCGTGGAACAATTCCGCCAGGCATGGCTTAAACCGCTGGATTGGTGAGCGGATGTGGTAAAATAATAGGTTGGATAAGTTGATTTTTCTGGAGAATGCAATGGCTGCTGGATCAGATATTTCAACGCAAGGTGCCGGTGTCGCAGGTGAATATTTTGTTGCCGCCGAATTGTCGCGAAGAGGATATATCGCGGTGGGATCACTGCAGTATCCTTTTATTCTACGTGTTCTTCATATTCGGCAATAATGCTTTCATTTGTATGAGCCAAGTGAGCTAAAGCATTTATTTTCTCCACGTTTTCGTACGAGAGGAAAGAGCTCTTATGATATAAGGGCCCGCCCTCCAGCACCGAAAAAACAGGCCGCTTCATCTCCGTAAAAACTTTATCGCGCCGTTCATCTGGAGCCACAATATGCAGCCGAATATCAATGTTTGGCTGGAGAGCAAGCAAATCAGCCATCCTCAACAGTCCCGAATAGACTGCGGTCGTCTGCTCTACTTCAAAGGCCCGAAAAATCGCGCTTCTCTTTAACCACAATACATCAATCTGCTCGATTGTGTATATAGTGGTGTTATCGAAATTCAACGGAAGTTCCTGCAGCAACGCAGCCTGTTCTGTTGTAGTCAATAGCGCGCTGACTCTGCCCCTGTCAGACTGCGGAATCCAAACCTTGAATCCCATTATCGCGCCAATTCGCGCCAATTTAGCTTGTATCTGAATGGATTGGCGCTCTTGGCCAGCCTTGGCCCCTGCGGGAGTAGCATCTTTTTCTTCATTCTCATTTTGATCTCGTGGCACTGTAACTTCAACATCGCCCTTTTCCGTCTTTATTATCTGATCGTCAGACCATCGCTCTTTCAAGGGCATTTCGTAGAAATCCAATACGGCTGTTGGTTGCTGCGCTTGGAGATGGGCTCGAAGATCCGCCAGTTTCTCATCGACCTGACGGTCATTCCACGCATCTACCTCTTGCGCTGTTCCAGAACCTAATGTTTTGAGAATCTTCCGGCGATCGTGATCAGAGGAAATCCGCTCTACGCGGTCTGGAAAGGCGAAGTATCGCAATATATGCCGGAATTGCCGCCGGCCTTTGCATGGCACCGCTTCAATCCAATCAAAAAAAGCGTCGTAGTCGGTAAGGATATGCCGCCGTTCTGATTCGTTCTTTTCTTTCAGATCGCGCGCTAACGCAATTAGATATGCCAACTCATTGTAACGGTAACTGTTAAATCCAAGCCCGCCGGAACCAATACCGCATGTCACATGATCGTTCAGCAGCGGGTGATTCTCCGCGAGCGTCTGTCCCGATAGTGCCCAGATGACATGCACTTGCTGCCTTTTGGTGCCGGCCTTCATATTGGATGGGAAGAGCAAAAGAGCCCACAGCATTTCAGCCATGAGTCGTTTTGCGGCTTGCGATGTATTCTTCATTTGTCCCTTCAGTTTTGTCATGAAGTCGTCTTCACTTATATCCGGATGTTCAACAAATGCACTGTAGACTTCGACAATAAGCGAGGATGTCCATAGTGAGCCCTCAGAAAAGACCGATTGGTCTGCAATAAGGCATTTCTGAATCCACTGATCTGCCGCTGCGAGCACAAATGAAATATCCCGGTTGTTAAGCTTTCGCGCCATGGATGCACCTTTCTTTAAAGCTTGATCATCTGCTATTCGGTGGGGGCACTACCCATTCTAATGCAACAATATGCAATGTAGCGTATCAGCAGTTCGATACCCTGTCCACCACTTGCCTATCTGGTGTCGTACCAAAGTTGTAATGTCCTGTTTGGCCAAAGTTAAAATGTCCTCTTTTAGAAGAAAGAGGATGACATGTGCCAAGAGGAATTACTGTTGATG
>JABEBX010019883.1_pt1 | contig 12165 bp, 6 predicted proteins | sample 7245971 | NCBI WGS metagenome assembly JABEBX01 (sample SAMN14506365, study PRJNA622280) | hot springs metagenome | biome: hot spring [ENVO:00000051]|acidic hot spring [ENVO:00002120]; feature: spring [ENVO:00000027]|sediment [ENVO:00002007]; material: sediment environment [ENVO:01001048]...
ACTTTACAAACTTAAAACCCGCCTCACGCAGCATTGCCGCTGCACGTAATGAACGTACACCACTGCGACAATAGACCACCACCGGCTTAAAACGCCACGACTCCAATTCCGCCAGGCGTTCGAGAAGTGAGTCCAGAGGAATCAATGTGGCGCCGGAAATATTTGCTATATCCCATTCCACTTCGTGCCTCACATCCAGAAGCAACAGTGATTCACTCTCTTGCCGAGCTCTATGCACTTCTTGAGGGTGTACCTCCCAGATCGGATCAATGGTACTCGTCTCATTCGCACATTCTTCTGCTATTAGATTCATAACGCATCCTTCGCGTAAAACTCACAACATGAGTATAGCTTGTAGTATAACATTATAAAAATAAATGGCACCTATATATATAATAAGAAAATGTTATGAGCCTTTGTACGAAAGGCCCATTACTGCAAGCGAACAAAATGTGCACAATCCCGGGAGGCCATTTCTCTCGCACGACAACGCAGAGTTATCGTAAACCCAGGTAGTCTGTCCTGCGCACAGCGTGCATTGGTTTCTGTTCAACGGTTATACGGCATCGGGCATACATTGGGTGCCGTTGGCTTCGTTGATCGCTCCTTACAGACCATCTGGCGATGTATGCTCGTCGCTGGCACCTCGTCGGCGGCCAAAACTCCTGCACCAGAAAATGAGAAATTATTGTTTCACAATCCTTCAGCAAAAAATGCGGGGTGTGGCCATATTTTTTGGCAACTCTATTTGAAAGAGGATAGTAGACGCGGCGTCCCGCCGCGTTTTAAAACGGCTGGAAACCGCTTCTACTATAGGTTGCCAAAAAATATGGCCACGCCCAAAATGCGGCATACTCCGGTGTCCGCTTGCTCAAGAAGTGGTTTGTGAATAACATCACAAGGTAGTGAGTCATGGGTGATGTGCCTGTTGCAGGCCGCCCGGGCCAGGCGGGCCGCCAGTGCCGGCCCGGTCAAAGCTGTGCTGGAGTTTCGGACATGCCATACACGATGGAAAAGGGAGTCGCCATGCTGATGGATGACCCCATGACAACCCCTCAACTATCAGAAAATTCCAATCTTTGGACGCTTAATTTCGGCCCTCAGCATCCGGCTACGCACACGGTCATCCGCCTGGTGATGGAAATTGATGGCGAGCGGGTGGTTAAAGTGGTGCCGATCATTGGCTATCTGCACAGTGGTTTTGAAAAAAATGCGGAAGTGCTGGATTTCAATCAGTACATGACCATCGTCAATCGCATGGATTATCTGGCTCCCATGGGCAATGAAATGGCCTGGATTCGCGCCGTGGAAACACTTTTTGGTGTGGATCCCACACCCCGCTGCAAAGTCTATCGCACCATTTTAGGTGAGCTGGCCCGCATTCAAAGCCATCTTTTGTGCGTGGGTGCGGCGGCTTTGGATCTCGGAGGGTTCACCGCTTTTCTCTTTGGGTTTAATGAACGTGAACGTGTCTATGACATCATGGAATATGTCACCGGTTCGCGCTTTCATACCAGTTGGAATCGCGTGGGCGGGGTGATGAAGGATGCGGATGACAATGTGTTTCGCCCCCTGGTCAAGCAGTTTATTAATGAATCTCTGCCCCGGGCCATTGAAGATGTTGAAAAACTCCTCAATCGGCTGCGAATATTTATAGATCGCACGCAGGGCATCGGCATTATTTCCCGCGAAGAAGCCATTAACTGGAGCTTAAGCGGCCCGCTGGCCCGGGCCAGCGGCGTCATACGCGATGTCCGTAAGGATGATCCCTATTTCTGCTTTCAGGATAACTGGGATGGAAAAGGCGCGCCGGCGGTAAAATTCAAAGTTCCCATCATGAAAACCGGCGATGTGCTGGCGCGATACCTGGTGCGCATTGAAGAAATGAAACAATCCATTGAAATCATCCGCCAGCTCATTGATGATATTCCAGGCGGTTCAATGAATGTCAGCTCCCAAGGCAAGGATATTCTGCCGCCAAAGTCGGATGTTTACGGCTCCATTGAAGGGTTGATTCAGCACTTTGAGCTTGTGATGACCAATCGTGGCTTTAAGCCGCCCGTTGGTGAAGTGTATGCTTGCAGTGAAACCGCCAATGGGGAACAGGGCTTTTATATTGTCAGCGACGGTGGTAAAAATCCGTGGCGGGCACGGTGCCGTCCTCCATCATTTATCCATTTAAGCGTGCTGCCCAAGATGATGGAAGGGCACACCATTTCGGATGTTGTGGCGGTTTTGGGCAGTTTGAATATTATCGCCGCGGAATTGGATCGTTAAACGCAAGGAACGTTATGGCCTGGATTGTTGAAGACCGCCTGAAGCAGTACCAACCTACTCGGTCGGAGCCATATCTCACCGCAGAGATAAAGGCAAATATTGAACAGAAATATTTTCCGCGCTATCCGCGCAAACGGGCGGCGCTTTTACCCCTGTTTCATACCATCATGCATACCTATGGCTATATCGCTCCTCAGGCCATGGATGAGGCGGCGGAGTTTCTGGGTATCTCCCGCGCCGAGGTGCAGGATGCCGTGACTTTTTATGAAGAGTTCCGCCTGCAGCCCTCCGGCCGTTATGTAGTGAACGTATGCCGGTCGATTTCATGTGAACTTTGCGGCCATCAGGCGGTGCTGGATAAGCTTCGCACGGTTTTTGGAATTGAACCCGGTGAAACCACAGATGATAACAAATTGACCCTTATTGAAGTGGAATGCCTTGGCGCCTGTGAACAGGCTCCCTGCGCATTGGTCAATGAGAACCTGCATGGCTGCATCGAACCTGATGCGTTTGCCGCGCAGTTGCGGGCATTGCCGGATCATCCGGCGGGGCATTGATATCCGGCCTGATGGAGTAAAACGCGATCGGAAATGGATCGCCTTTGATCGAAAGGTTTTTTTATGGCGTTTGCCGGCCCAGTTCTGCTGAAGCGCATTTCGGATGATCCCGCGAAGCGCAAGCTTATTAACATCAATGAATATATCGCCACCGGTGGCTATGAATCGCTCCGTAAGGCCCAGGGTATGACACCGGATCAGTTGATTCAACTGGTCATTGATTCCGGTCTGCGTGGGCGCGGCGGAGCGGGCTTCCCCTGCGGCGCCAAATGGAAGTTTCTGCCCAAGGACATTCATCCCCGTTATCTGGCGGTGAATTTTGATGAATCCGAACCCGGCACCTTCAAAGACCGCTATCTGACGGATTATGATCCGCATGTGCTGCTGGAGGGCATTGCCATTGCGGCGTATGCCAACCGCATTACCACCAGTTATATTTACATACGTGGTGAATATCACCGGCAGGCCAAAATTCTCGAAAAGGCGATTGAAGAGGCGTATGCGAAGGGAATCTTCGGGCAGAAAATCCCCGGTACGGATGTTGTCCATAACTGTTATGTCCATCGCGGGGCGGGGGCCTATATCTGCGGTGAAGAAACCGGGCTGCTGGAATCTCTGGAGGGCAAGCGCGGCTGGCCGCGGATCAAGCCGCCGTTCCCGGCCATCGCCGGTGCTTTTGCCAAGCCCACGATCATTAATAATGTTGAAACGCTGGCCTGCCTGTCCCATATCGTGGAACATGGCTCCGACTGGTTCAAAACCATGGGTACGCCATCCTCCGCCGGCCCTAAACTCTTTGGCGTCAGCGGACTGGTCAACAAGCCGGGCGTTTACGAAGAAGAACTGGGCATCAAGATGTCCACACTTATTGAAAAATATGCCGGCGGTGTTAAAGGTGGAAAATACCGGGCGGCGATTCCGGGTGGTATTTCCATGGGTATTCTGGGCACCGATCAATATCATGCGGAACTTGATTTTGACATTGGCCGCAAATACAACGTCTTGGGCCTGGGCACCGCGGGCGTGATTGTCATGAATGACAAAACCGATCTCGTGGTGATGCTGCGGAATATCGTCCGCTTTTTTGCGCATGAAAGTTGTGGCCAATGCACGCCCTGCCGTGAGGGCACCGCCTGGATGCACAAAATGCTCAACCGCATCGTGGCCGGGTATGGCAAACCCCGGGATTTTGATATGCTCATGGAAATCGGCCTAAGCATGGGGTCCATGCCCGGGACCACAATCTGTGGCCTGGCTGATGGTGCCAACTGGGCGGTTCGGACGTTCCTCCAGAAGTTCCCCGAAGATTTCAAGGCCCGGTTAAAATCGGATCAGGTGCAAGGTGTAACGCTCAATGCCGAGGCGGTAGCCGCGGTGTAATGATGTCCCGCAGCGCGGGAGACTTCATCCGCGGATAACCGCGGAAACAATGCAACAAAGGTATGAATTCTATGCCCACAATGAATGTTGACGGAAAGAACATTGCCTGGGATGGCAAAAAAATGATTCTTCAGGCCTGCCTGGACGCCGGCATGGAGATACCGCATTATTGCTATCATCAAGGCCTTTCAATTGTTGCAAGCTGCAGAATCTGCCTGGTGGAAATTGAATCACCGGATCCCAAAGATCCCGCCAAACTTGTCAAAGTCCCCAAGCTTGTGCCAAGCTGTCAGACCCCCGCCGTCGACGGCATGAAAGTGCATAGCATTTCCCCCAAGTCCGTGGCCAATCAAAAGGCGGTGATGGAATTTCTGCTGCTGAATCATCCGCTGGATTGCCCGGTGTGCGATCAAGCTGGTGAATGTCACCTGCAGGATTACAGTTATCAGTATGGCCGTTCAGAGAGCCGCTTTGAAGAAGATAAAGCCAAGAAACCTAAAAAAGAAATCGGCAAGCATGTGCTGCTGTACAGTGATCGCTGTATTATGTGTACGCGGTGCGTACGTTTCACGCGGGAAATTTCCGGCACGGGGGAGTTGGGCGTATTTGGCCGCGGCCATCGTGAGGAAATTGATGTTTTTCAGGGCAAGTCTCTGGATAACCCGCTTTCCGGCAATGTAATTGATATCTGCCCGGTGGGGGCCTTGCTGGACAAGGATTTTCTCTTCACGCAGAGAGTCTGGTTTTTAAAAAAGACCGCCAGCATTTCGCCGTTTTCCAGCGGCGGGGAGAATATTTTTATAGAGCATAATCAGGGCCGCGTGTATCGCATCAAGCCCCGCTTTAATGCGGATGTCAACAAGTGGTGGATTTCCGATGATATCCGCTATGGCTGGGATTTCATCCATAACAATCGCCTGCAGGCTCCCGCGGCAAAAGGTCTGCCCCAGGAATTAACCGCCGGGCAGAGCATCGGCCAGCTTAATCAAATCATCAAAAATGCCGCCGCCACTGCATCCGCTTCCACCGTGCTGGTGTTAAGCCCTTATGATTCCACCGAAGAAATGTTCCTTGCCGCACTATGGATTCGCCGGGTGGATCCGCAGGCGTGGCTGGTGTTGAACCCGCCAAAAGTCGACGGGCAGGATCAGATATTCAAAAATCCCTCAACCGGTGCGGTTACATACACACTTCATGCTGAAAAAGCGCCCAATCACAAAGGCGCGGAAAAAGTGCTGGCGAAACTGTCTGGAAATATCTGCACACTTGCTGATCTGCCGGGCAAAATCCAGTCTGGTAAGATTCACGCCGGCATCGTGATGGCCGATCCTTTGGCCCATAGTGATGCCGCACTTGAAGCGGCTTTGGGCGCCCTTGAAAACCTCGTGGTGCTAAGCACCCGGCCGGATGGCCTGGCGGCCCGCGTGGCATTGGCGCTGCCGGTTTGCACCTGGGCGGAAAAATCCGGTGTGTTTGAAAACGCCGCCGGACGTATTCAGGCTTTTCAGCAGGCCATTGCCCCCTTGGAAAATACCCGCTCATCGGGCGGTATTTTCTGGGATCTCATGGATTTAGCCGGTACATACGATCCCGTGGCGGTCCGCCGGATGATGACGGAACTGGGCTTGACGGAATACGCCAATGTGGCCATTCCGGAGCACCATGAAAAAATTGAGTTAATGCAGTTCACAGAATTGTAATACTTTCTTGGCGGAGATGTTATGGTGAATCAGAATCGTGCGGCTATCTGCCTGGCGGCGTCGGGTAAACTCGCCAAGGCGGAGACCTCTACAATCAGTGCGGTTGTTGGATTGGATGGTTTTGTTGATGAAATCGCCCAGGTTGTTGACAAACGCTCCACCGCCACTGAATTTGAACGCATCCCCACTATTGAAAAATTTGCCGCCCGTGTGCGGGAAGCCAGCGGCCAAAGTGCCAATCTCGAAGTCGTTGTGAAGCTTCAGAAGCTCGGCGGTAACGGCCCCATTATGGCCAATGCTCTTGTCGCCATGGGGCTGGCCGTCACGTATATTGGCACCCTCGGCTACCCTGATATTCATCCGGTGTTTCATGATCTGGCAAAAAAGGCCCGCATCTTCAGCATCGCGGAACCGTGTCATACCGACGCCCTTGAATTTGACGATGGCAAAATCATGCTCGGAAAACTTACGCCCACCGCCGAAATTACATGGGAAAATATTGTTGCCCGCGTTGGTGTTGATGAAATGGTCAGTCTCGCGGCTTCCGCCAGCCTTATCGGCATGGTCAACTGGACCATGCTTCCTTATATGAATGATATCTGGCTTCGTCTTTCGGAAGACGTGCTCTCTGATCTGCCGGCCAAAGACCGCATTTTATTTATTGATCTGGCTGACCCGGAAAAGCGCACCCGGAAAGACCTCCAGTCCGGTTTAAAAATGCTGGATGTCCTGAAACCTTACGTCCATGTGATCCTTGGGTTGAATCTCAAAGAGGCCATGCAGGTGGCCGCGGCGTTGGGTATTCCGGTTTCCGCCAATCCGGAAAAAGAAATTGCATCCATGGCCGCGGACATAAGGAAAAAATTAGACATCGGAACCGTGGTTATTCATCCGCGTGCCGGAGCTGCCGCCGCGGACGCCGGCGGATCAGCTTATTTTGCCGGGCCATTTGTTAAACATCCCAAAATCAGCACTGGTGCTGGCGACCACTTTAACGCCGGCTTTGTGGCCGGGCGGCTTCTGGGATTGAATCTCGCCGAAGCGCTGTGCATGGGCACCGCCACCAGCGGCTTTTATGTCCGCAGTGCCGCCAGCCCCACCATTTCCGACCTGGTGGAATTCATCCGCAACCTCCCGGCCCCTCAGTAATCCTACACGGATCTCGGAGCCGCGGCCCTGATAGGAAGCGCGTCAACGATTCTGGGATGGCGGGTTGGGTTAGGTCCGGGCGGTATGGGCGTTACCAGCGAACTACCGTATGCAGGGGTTCATCCGCACTGGATGAACCGACCGCGATCCGATAATTTCCCGGAGGAACTTCCCAATTTTTACCGGCGGTGTTGTAATAGGCGAAATCACGCCAATCCAGTTTCATCGTCACCGTTTTACTTTGGCGTGGCTGTAACTTCACCCGCGCGAAAGCTAGGCATGATTGTTTTCCATGCCCTTGACCATTTTATTTGTTCGCCATGATACATTCATCCACCGTCTATACCATCACTGGTTCCCAATACACTTTAACGCAATCCAAGTTGACCATGCCGGTGTTTTCCTGATCCCGGCGAACCGTGATCGTATTATTCCCCGCCACCAGCGGAAGATACATGTTCAATTCTTCCCACATATCCCAATTTTGCATACCAGGGATATTCAACGTTCCATATAAAGTTCCATTGACATACACATGCAACGTCTGAATTTGCACGGGATCGCCGTTGGCCACGCGGAATGTGGTCGAGTACGTCCCAGCTCGGCGGCGGCGGAGATAAAATGTGGCTCCAGCTCCGGCGGTGCCAAAACCCGCAATGAAGCCGGCACCGGTATAACCGGGATGGTTATCAGCAAGCACCATCCGTGTCTGGGGCGTGGATCCGAATAGGGATGCCTCATCCGCGGTCAGCACCTCTAATGTTTTATGCGCCGCCTGGTGTCCGTTGAGCACAAGGTTCATTGCGTGGATGGTCCCAGCCGGGACTTTGATTACCGTCACCGGGCCGTAAACATCCACATCCGTGTACCACCCCATGGGTACTCTGGATAACGCGATGGAATCCGGCAACGGAGCCGCCACCGCACCGCCAATATGCACGTCCTGGGCCGCCTGCCCATGCAGACGAATCACAAAATGAGCGACTGTTGATAAATATGAACCCTGTTTGCCGGTCAGCGCGACCCAAGTCTTCGCCCCCCGCCGATGGGCGGTAATAACTTGGCGGTGAAAATTCCCTTTTTCATAGTTAAAACTCTCGCCGTCGTCGTCGTAGAATATCCCCGCAGACTGCCTTTCGGATGGAAATATATCCAGATAAACCACTGCTGGCCTGGCCGTATGAATGGCCGGTACTGGCGGTGTCGTAGGAATAATGGCCCCCTCTTTGATAAACAACGGCCAATCCATCCACGTCGACGGATTTAGTTTATACTCAATCCATTGACCACCTTTGTAGCGGTTGCCCCGGAAATAATCCGTCCATTCTCCCTGCGACAGGTAGATTTTCTGTATGAGACTTTCGTCTTTGGCCACTCCTAACTTGCGAAGCACCGGGGCGGCGAGAATCCAATCGCCGAACATCCATTGATCGGTCATCGTAGCGACATTGGGGTCATCGGGATAATCAAACAGTAACGGGCGCACAATGCCCACTCCGGTTTGGGTACATCCGGTGTGTTCAAGGGCGTAGGTATAAAAAAACCAGGCGTAGCGTTGGCGAATGGCGAGTTTAACGGTTTCGCAGGCCTGTTCGCCAAAAAGCCAGGGCTGGCGTGGATCCTCGGCCGAGTGAGTCCGCAGAATCGGGCATACGGCGCTGAATTGAAACCACCGCGTATAGAGTTCCGGTGTGGGGTGTCCATAAAACCCGCCGGTATCCTGCGCCCAGCGCATCTGACCGAGATTGATGGTGCTAAGCATGTGCATGGCTTGCAGCCGCATGGACTCAAATCCGCCGAGAATATCTCCGGACCATGTGGCATAAGCATAGCGCTGCGAACCGATATAAAAATTGCGATTCAGCGACCATATCCGCCGGTTGGGAATGGTCTGCCGCTGTCCTTCATAAAATGCCTGCTGCATGTGCAGAAATTCAAAATTACCCAGATCGGGTCCGTCCGCTTCATCGTTCCAGAACCCGGCGATTCCCTGCTGCATGCACTGGTGGACCCAGGTAGCATGCCAAAACCACTGCCGGCACTGGAGTTTGTAATAATCCAGATTGACGGATGTCGGATGCTCCCAACTGTTATTGAGTTCACCTTCCGCGGATGGCCTTTCGCCAGGAAACCATAATCCCAGCCGCTGGGATGCCGCCCCTTGCGTGGTCATCGGTGCATTTTTCTCCAGGGTGTTGGTAACAATAATGCGCGGTTTCATGATGCCGACGATTTTGCATTCCAATTGCCGTGTCCAGTTGATTAGCGCGTCGGGATTATCTTTCGGATAAAGGGCTTGGGAGAATCGCGCCGGACTCCATCGAAATTCACCATAGTGGCCGGCTCCCCAATCATGCCATTGGAAGTCCAATATAAACATATCAATGGGAATATCTCTGGCCCGGTAGGTTTCCAGAACCTGCCGCAACGGAGCCTGGTTAATTCGCCATTGGGAATTGGAAAAGCCATAGCCCCATTTGGGAAACATCGGCATTTTGCCGGACGCCAGCGCCAGACCGCGGAAAATATCCGGCGGCGTCCCGATGAATATAAACATCGTCAGACTATTGGGGCGAAAATAATGACGGCCATAATTTGTCGGCGATGGATTGCCATACTTAAACCCGATCTCACCGGATTTGATTTGAAAATAGCCTCCATCCGAATCCACCAGAATACCATAACCCGCCGTGGTCCATGCAAATGGCGCTCCACCGCCACCTTCCAGAGACGCCTTGATTTCATACGTATCGCTGGGCGGCACGAACGTATATCGCGTGGTGGCTTGGCCCGGAGCCGTAACTGCATCTACAACATCGTAGGGCTGAATATGATCATTCGCGCCGGCTTTGAGCATGGGCATCGGATAGACCTGATACTGGAATGGTGCGGAGGCATAACATCCGGAGTTCCGAATACCATAAAAATTATCATGCTTTCCGTGGCGGAATGAAAAACCCGTATTTCCCTGCTGCTTTGGATCGACATGCAGGCTTTGATTGTCGCTTTGATCCAGAAGCACCTTGCCGGACTGGTCTAAAATGGTCAACCGGCACGGACGACGGCTGATTCGTACTTCAAAGCTATGCGTCTGAATACGGATCGGATCGCCGGTGGCATTTATTTTCGCTGATGGATCGCCAGGATATTGCGCATTGGTATCCAATACCGGCGTATGTGGATCACTTTTACCATCCGCCAGAAGGTCCAGGCGCAGCACGCCAGGCGCAGCGACTCGCACACTTAGAACGTACGTCCCGATGTGAATGTACAGCACCCCGGCGTTTTCCGACACGCCGGAAACATCACCCAAAGCCGGTATGTCGGCCAACGACACCTGCCGATCCAGTAAAGAAGCGGTTGTAACCGCAGCAGCCATCTTCAGTACCTTGCGTCTATTTAGCATCATATCTCCTGCTTAATAAGGGGACTGAAAAGAAACAAAAGGTCGCGACGACCTCCATTTCTTTAATAAAACATTCACGCCGTTGCCCATGCTCACGCCCGGACTTACACCGGAACGCACAGAGTATACTACCCCGATGTCGCTTCTTTTGCGTGCTTTCGCAGTACGGTAAAAATAGTTGCCCCAGACTATTTCAGTCGGGCTTCAAGCGTTTACCGCGGTTTTGAAAGCGTGACGGTTGCCATTTTTACAGGGCCTCCGTCTGAATCGGTCCGCAGATCGCCCGGTGCGGGTATGATTTCCACGCTGAAAGCTTTGCTGGCAACGCTATATTGCAAGGCCCGCATCGTGCCATCTTGTACCTGTACCTGCGGCCTGAAATCGGCAAATCCGTGCAGGGTGATCGAATGTTCTCCCTTAGCGAACATGACCGATGCCACGATACCCCGATCTGAGTCCGACAAGGTTGGAATGCGGGCCATACCAGTTCCAACGTATTGATTCAGATCCCCCATGAAGGCAATTCCTGATTGCCCCATTGCCGCACATACATAATATGCAGCCCGTTCCGGCCCCAGCCGCCCCTGAAAGGTTCCTCCGGCGGCCACTCTTACACCGTGATGCGTGAAGTAATTGTAGACATACACGGGACCACGCAAGCCGAAGTGGGCCGGTGTGAAACGCACGGTGCGGTGATAATGGGCGTAGATCTTGGAATAAGGAACCGTTGGTATAAAATAGGCTCCGTGGCCTAGATCCGTCGTCCCCAAAATCCCTAACTTAAAGGGAACTTTATACATGCTTGCGCCATCGAAGGCAAATACGTAAACGGTACGTACACCGCTCTGGTCCGTATAGGTGCGGGCAATGATCGGACGGTGTGGGTGCCGCACCTGGTTGACATAACTCCTGCCGGTGGGAACCAGCGATACTGCGGGTTTGACGATAACTCCGTCACTGCGCACCGCCGGCATAATGTTGGCGGCGTTTTCACGGCCCCGCAAATCCCCAAAGCCCATCATGCCCGCGGAAAGCGTTTGCAACAGCATACCGTAGCGGCTGGTGCTGAGGCATGCATCCGCCCATGGCCATATTCCCATGGCACTGGCCAACCGAGAAGTGAAAACAAACTCCCACCAGCGCGGGCGGATAAAGAAATCATTGCTGACGCGGCAGGTGGTGACATTGGAATATTTAGACCCCTGCATCATTTCGCAGGGCGTTGCCATGCAGTACATAATGGACAAGTGTTGGCCTGCCATAGACCGGGCCATTTGATCAAAAAAACGATCTCCCCGGAAGAGATGTGCGGCCCAATGAAACTTTTTATACTGGCTGCTCAGCCAATCGCACTCATACGCCACGCCCCCACGCTCTCGAAGCCTTTTGGCCCAGTGATTCCATTGCTGGCCATACTGTGGGCCGGCGACGTTGTTGCCATACAGCACACCATACGTGAATAAGGGAATGCCAAGCTTTTGGTGAAATGCCTTCAAACCCGCCGGAAAATAAGTTCGATCTACTTGCTTGGCGGCGGCGTTCAACCAGCCATCCAATTGCAAATAGCGCACGGGAATATGATGGGCTTGAAGAGACCTTATTTCCCGCGTCAAAGTGCCGGCGTAGCCGAGTTGGTGATTATAGTTCAGGAAATATCCACAACCGTTGCCAGTCCAATAACCAAGGTAACGCAAGC
>JABEBX010016996.1_pt1 | contig 12149 bp, 13 predicted proteins | sample 7245971 | NCBI WGS metagenome assembly JABEBX01 (sample SAMN14506365, study PRJNA622280) | hot springs metagenome | biome: hot spring [ENVO:00000051]|acidic hot spring [ENVO:00002120]; feature: spring [ENVO:00000027]|sediment [ENVO:00002007]; material: sediment environment [ENVO:01001048]...
TGGCTCCTGAGGTAGGACTCGAACCTACAACCCTTCGGTTAACAGCCGAATGCTCTGCCATTGAGCTACTCAGGATCGCGTGGAGAACGCTGGCAACCGAACGGTTGCTCCTCTTCCTTTATAGCAAATGCGTGCAGGCGGGTCAAAGAAGGGCTCTCCTGTCGCCTGGCTTTGAGGAACTCCCCCCCTTGTCCGGAAAAGGAACCTCACTACTTCGTCACTTCGTCGCGTCGCGTGGCGCCAGGATGGCGTTCACCTGGGCGTCGGTGAGCGAATCATTGAAGAATGTCCTATAAAATCCCTTGGATTCCTTCACAATGTCCATCGACTTGAACCTCTCTGGATAGAGAGTCTTCGCGGCCCATTGGATCTCAGGAGCCTCTTCAGGGATGATGCCCCGATAGATAGAGATGCATACCCCGCGCGGACACCGCCCTCACCACCCGGAACACCTAGAACCCCAGTATTTGAGCGATTTCCCTGTCGATGGGTATCCCGAAAAGGTGTTCCGTGGCGATTTCATTGGAGGAAACGCCCATGGAAGTCGAGGCATCGGGTACACCTACACTGAAGATGCTCTAAGCAAGTTGCAGCATGGTATCGGTCCACAGCATAGCCTCTTCGTAGCAGCGTTGCAGTTCCTCTGCGGCGACCCCGCACTTCTCCGCAGTCAGATCACAGAGTTCCCAATTGCCGTGTTCATGCCCCTCCAGCCAGCACAACGGTGCGCGTTCCGGTACGTGCTCGCCAAGCAGAGCCCGGCGAATCTCCTGGCGAAGTGGTAGTGAATTTACCAATTCGATGATGGAAACACGCAGCATAGCCGGCAGAAGGCTCATCAATCCAAGCAGGTATTGCTCCCTCTGGTCCAGTCGAGCCAGCGTAGCCGTCAACTCGCAGAATCGCGCCCGTATAAACGCCACGCGCAGCAATTCGACGGGCTGCCCGGTATTCATCTCGCTGGCAATTGCCAGTGTAGCCAGACGACGAAACGCGTCTTCCCCAATACCGATCAGCGCCGTCAGGACACTCCGCACTTCTATCTGCGTTGAGTAAACGGGCGAATTGATCAGGCGCAGAACCCGATAGGTGAGCGAAGGGTCGCGCTCAATCGCGCGAGCGAGTTTGTTCATGTCCATCGGGTCTTCATGCATCAGCCGGAGAACTTCCATCTGCGACAACCGGTTCGACGGCGCCTTCCTGTTCTCCAGCAGTTTTGGCCGGCAAAAGTAATACCCTTGAACCAGCTTGAAGCCCTCCCTCCGAGCCTCGTCGAACTGTTCCTCGGTCTCCACCTTCTCTGCAAGCAGCGTCGCCCTCGTAGCGCCAATCCGCTGGAGCAAGTCGCGCCGTTCCCTGGGGCCATGGGCCAGAAAATCCACCTTGATGTAATCCACCAGCTTCACCAGCGGTTCTATACCCGGCCTCCATTCAAAGTCATCCAGCGCCAGCCTGAACCCCTCCGCCTTCAATCCATAGCACGCGTCGACCACCTCGGGTGTCGGATCGATCGTCTCCAGAATCTCCAGCACCACCATGCCCGCAGGGAGTAGACGAACAGAGTCCCCGGTCAACGTCTCCGCCGTACAGTTCACAAATGCGGGCAGGCCGCCTGTCAACCGGCGCAGGCCAAAGAGTACGGCGTTGTCCAGCATGGTGTGTGCGGCAACATCAACGTCGCCGCTGAACTGTGTCTCATACCCTTCGCGAGATAGCAATTCATACCCATGCACCCTTCCTTGCAGATCCAGAATTGCCTGACGCGCCACAAAGCGCACTCCGCCCAGCCGCCCGCTATCGACGGACAGATCGCCGGAGTCTTGCAACGTTGTTTCCATCGATGTGCCTCGGAGGTGTTTATCGACCGGATTCTCCGGCACTTGAGAGCGAGCTTTGGGCAACAGAGCGATATGCGCGCGACGGAGCGATCTCGCGGCAGGGCAGCCCGCCGAGATGGCGATGGACAAGACACTGCCAGCCGCAATGAGGCATTTTCCGTGTTGATGGGCACCGCGGAGAGGGTGTGCGGGACGTCTTCATTGGAGGAAACGCTCATGGAAGCCGAGGCGTCGGGTACACCCACACTGAAGATGCCCTGGCGTAAGCCGCGCAAACACACCGCCTGACCACCCGCGTATCACCTCTGTTTTTGCTCGACGTCTACTCGACGAACCGTCCGTGAAAGATGCTTCCCGTCCGATCCCCCGCCTCGTTGAACACATTGAAGTTCGCCGGTGTTCCCGGCTTGAGCTGCGTCAGATGCGTCATCCCCATCATCCGCGCTGGATTGCGGGACGCAAGCCGGACCGCAACCTCCAGCGAGGCTCCCGTAAAGCGCCTCACATTCGCAACCGCCCGGTCCATCGTCAGCACACTTCCCGCCAGCGTATTGCCGGCCAGACACACGCCGTTCTTCACCACCACATCGAAGTCCCCTAGCCGATAGGTTCCATCGGGAACTCCCGTAGCCGAGATCCCATCCGTCATCAGGATGGCTCTCTCCTCGCCCTTGATCTTCAACCACAGCCGAATAATCGCCGGATGGACATGCACACCATCGCAGATCGCCTCCGCATAGACATCGTCGCGGTCAAGAATCGTCCCCACAACTCCGGGCTCACGATGATCCAGAGCGCGCATCGCATTGAAGAGATGCGTAGAACTCGTTGCTCCCGCGGCAATCGCCGCCAGCGTCTCTTCCATCGTTGCCATGCTGTGTCCCATGGTCACGCGCACGCCCGCGGCCGTCACATGCTGTATCAGCTCCAGCGCATGCGGCAGTTCCGGCGCCATCGTCATCAACCGGATGTGCCCTCTCGCCGCCGTTTGAAACCGGTCAAACAACTCCACGCTCGGCTCACGAAGACTCACCTCCGGGTGCACCCCACGCTTCCCATGCGAAACAAAGGGTCCCTCCAGATGGATCCCCACCGGCGTCGCGGTGGCAGCGCCGGACGCATGGACCTGCGGATGCTCGATCGCTTCGGCCAGATGCTCCAATGCCCTCAGGGTCAGGTCCAGCGGCGCAGTCACCGTCGTCGGAAGATAGTGTGCGACCCCCCGGGACGCCAGAAACCGTCCTACCTCTGCAATACCCTGTGGATCGGCCGCCATGAAATCAATGGATCGGCCGCCATGCACATGAACGTCGAAGAAGGCTGCGGTCAGGGTCTCCGTCGCCCCATTCGCCGGTCCCTGTTCCATGCTGACGATGTTGCCATCCTCCACCGACACCACCGGATACTCTACCTGTCCGGTGTCGGTGATCAATCTTCGCGCGGTGAGTGTCGTACGCATCGTTACCTACCTTCCACCTGTTCTCCAGGCACCTGTCTTCTCTTCCGTCAGGATCCTCTAACGCTGTAACGCTCCAGCCTCTAAGACGGAGCGCACTCCCAGGTCAACGTTATGCTCTAAACTCTCGACCTGTATCGCGAGGGTATTCTCGCCGACACATCGTCTGGAATCGTCTTGCTCCCGAAGGCCGCAAACCCGAAGGTTCTAAAGGATGAACCCCAAAGAGCCGTTGCCAATGCTTGCGATAGTATGTTTCCGTAAACTACGATAGCTCACAATAGTGAGCACTTCAAGATAAAACAATCAATTTGCGCAAAAGTCTTCAGGGCGTTTTCGCTGAGCACCGTTGATGTGCGCCCCACGCATGCCTGGAGCCGTCTGTCCCATGGTTCGCATCTCCTTTGCGATGGGTGGGGAGCATAGCTTCCCTCTGAGCCCCTCATTCACAGGGAAAATCCTTTAGAATACTGAAAGCCTTTACATATCCTGTTGAGGTCTCACCGATAGAGCGTGTTGAACGGTTTGACTTGGCGCCCATGAACATCAAAGCTGTTGCAAAACTCGCTCAGGTGTCAACCGCCACCGTGTCGCGCACGATCAACGATTCGACGAAAGTGACTCCGGAGACAGCCAAACGGGTGCGCGAGGCGATAGAAGCACTTAACTTCTATCCGGATACGAATGCGCGAGCTTTGGGTTCCGGACGCAGCAATCTGTACGGTCTCATCATCTCCGACATTACGAACCCATTCTTCCCTGAGCTAGTGAAGTCGTTTGAAGATATCGCGGTAGAGCACGGGCAAGAGGTGCTGATCGGGAATACCAACTACGATCCGGAACGGATGAAGATCTGCGTGCGGCGAATGCTGCAGCGCAGAGTGGACGGCGTTGCGATCATGACGTCCGAGATGGACAACCACCTGATCAAGGACTTCAGCCGCAGAAATATCCCCCTCGTATTTCTGGATACGGGCAAGCCTGCGCCGCCGGAGCAAGACCAACCGCAGTGCTGGCGTCCAATGACTTGACGGCGATAGGAGCGATGGGGGCGATTGCGGAGGCGGGTCTCCATGTGCCAGAGGACATCTCCATCGTGGGGTACGACGATATTCAGTTGAGCGCGTTTACACAGCCCCCCTTGACCACCGTGAGCCTGTCGCGAACAGAGATTGCAAACGCGGCGTTTCAGGCGTTGCTGAACGCCAGGCTGTCAGAGGAACCGCAGCCGGTGATGGGGAGGGAATACCTCGTGTTTCCTACGTTTGTACCTCGCAAGTCAACCGGCCCGGCACCGAAACAGAACCAGGAATAGGGCATTTTCAGTGTTGATGGGCACCCCGGAGAGTGCGTGCAGTGGAGCGATTTCCCTGTTGCCGGGTATCCCGGAAAGGTGTTCAATGGCGTTTTCATTGGGGAAAACACCCCTCGAAGTCGAGGCGTCGGGTACACCTACACTGAAAATGCCTAGCTTCAACTCTCCGCAGTTTTCCCCGTGTAATCAACGCCTGATAGCCTCACAGGTCGGAGGACCATTTCAGACCAAAGCCTCTGCGCAGGCACGTTCCGCTGCCCTGGCCCTCGGCAGCACAAACAGGTGTCTGGATCGTCCATGCAAGAGTTCCTTCCCGTTCCCGTTCTTGCGAAGTCCACGGCAGGTCTGTTATAAGTAGGTGTTTTTATTTTCATGTAAACGGTTGCAGCGAACACGTCTCCGCGTACTCCAGTGCTTCCGCCCCAGCCTTCGGATGCATGGACATTGCGCCGTGTGCGGGGATGTTTCGATCTTCCATTTCGGTCTGAAGGAGTTTATTGATGCGGTCTGTCCTGCGTAGTCTCGTCGCCGTCTTTGCGGTTGGCACCCTTGCGGTTGGCTCCCTTGCACTCGCGCAAACAGCGTCTGCAACCACTCTTGCGTCAACCCCACCCATGGGATGGAACTCCTGGAACTGGTTTGCCGGCAAGGTGACGGACAAAGACATCCGCCAGGCGGCGGACATCCTGGTCTCCTCCGGCATGCGCGATGCAGGCTACGTCTACGTAAACATCGACGACACGTGGGAGGGACAACGCGACGCCAACGGAGTGCTGCACTCCAACAGTAAGTTCCCAGATATGAAGGCCCTCGCGGACTATGTCCACAGCAAGGGTTTGAAGCTTGGCATCTACAGTTCGCCAGGAGACAAGACCTGCGGGGGGTACGCGGGAAGCCTTGGACATGAGCAGCAAGATGCCGATCTCTACGCGTCCTGGGGCATCGACTACGTCAAGTACGATCTGTGCAGCTTCAGCAAGTACATGAACCAACATGCGCCGGGCGACCGTTTGAAGCAGTATGCCTTGATGCGTGCGGCCTATTTGAAGATGCATCGGGCGATCCTGAAGACCGGACGCCCCATGGTGTCGCCAAATATGCCGGCCCCGGCCACTGGAACGATCCCGACATGCTGGAGGTTGGCAACGGCAAGCTCACACTCGATGAAGACCGCACCCACATGGGTATGTGGGCCATGCTGGCGGCTCCGCTTCTGGCTGGAAACAATCTTTCCGAACTGACCCCGGCAGTCACGGCGATTCTTACCAATCATGATGTCATCGCGATCGATCAGGACCCACTTGGCAGGGAGGCGAATCGCATCTTCGCCGAGGGCCCTATCGAGATCTGGGCTCGTCCCCTGGCAAACGGCGACGTAGCCCTGGCCGTCTTCAACTTCGGCAACGCTGAGAACTTCCTTCGCGGCATCAGCCTTCACCTGCGGGAAGCCGGCGCAGCCAATGGATGGAAGGCGCGCAATCTATGGACAGGGCAAGACCTCGGCAGGATCGACGACAACGATACGTTCCCGCTGCGGCGCCACGCTTCCCTGCTGCTTCGTCTCTCGCGCTAGAGCATTTTCCCTGTAGGTATAGCTTGGGGCTTCGATATTCATGGGCGTTTTCCCCCAAGGAAAACGCCGCTGCACGCCCTCTGCGGCTTCCCCATCAACACGGAAGATGCTCCAAGAGACTTTTTCATCCGGGAAAAGCCACCTCTACGCGAGAATCACCTCGATACCCCGCTCCGTCAGTTCGTCATGGATCTCCTTGGGCAGGTTCGTATCCGTCACCAGCATGTGGATTGCGGAGATCGGGCAGATCAATGCTGGACTCACCTGCCCCATCTTCTTCGAATCCGCCACCACAATCACTCGCTTCGCATTGCGGATCATCGCCAGTGAGACGGCTGCCTCTTCCGACTCCAGCGTCGTAATCCCACGCTCCAGATCGAAGCCTGTAACGCCGATGAACGCCTTGTCCAGATAGGTGTCCCGCAGGAAGTTCAGTGCCGGCTGTCCTGCCAGCGCAAACGTCCATGCCCAGGCCATGGTTCCCCCGGTCAGCATCGTCTTGATCGCCGGTTGATTGCAAAGCTCCATCCCAATGTTCACCGCATTGGTGATCACGGAGATCCCGCGCCGGTGACGCAACGATCGCCCAATCTGCGTGGTCGTCGTCCCCGCGGTCAGCCCAATCGTCTCGTGCTCGCCGATCAGTTCGCTCGCCGCAACCCCAATCCGGCGTTTCGCCTCCGCCGACCGTAACTCCCTCGCCTGAAAGGACGTATCATGACGGAAGGGCTCATATAGCAGAGGCTCTACCAGCGTTGCTCCACCGTGTGTGCGCAGCACCAGACCCCGCTTCTCCAGCCGCGCCAGATCCCGCCGAATGCTGGGCGCCGACGTACCCAACTGCTCCACCAGCTCGTGAACAGAGATGTCCCCGGCCCGCAGCAGAGGATCGCCGCGTAGATCTGTCTTCGTTGACATAGAAATCGAATAAATCCGTCTGTATCTACTAAAACCAATTCACATGCATCTACTGTAGAACAGATTACGACGCAATCTCTCCTTGCAATAGCGCTAAATGCGCTCTATTCTGATCGCATATAGCATATATGATCAGAATAGGGAGGGCAGATCCACCGTGCCAACGTCTCAACAGCCTGCTCCATTCGCTCACTGGATGCTCCGCGAGATATTCGAACAGCCCTCCACCCTCGCCGCAACCGTTGGTTGTTACATGGATCATGGTGAACTCCGCGCCACCTCCTGCGCCCCCGTGCTCACCTGGCTCGATCATGTCCAGAACAAGATCGTCATCGCGGCCAGCGGCTCCAGTCGCCACGCCGGACAGCTCGCTGAGCTCATCATCGAGGATCTCAGCGGCATTCCCGTCGATGTCGAGTACTCGAGCGAGTACTCCTACCGCTGCGAGAAGGCCCTCGCCAACACCGCCGTCATGGTCATCTCGCAATCCGGGGAGACCGCCGACACGCTGGCCGCGCTCCGCAAAGCCAACCTCGTCGGCAACGAGACCCTCGCCATCGTCAACGTCGACAACTCCACCATGGAGCGTGAAGCCACCGTCTCCTTCCCCACTGTCGCCGGCCGCGAGCGTGCTATCCCAGCCACCAAGAGCTTCACCGCGCAGCTCCTCAACCTTTATCTTCTCGCCCTCATGAGCGCCGTCTCGCGCAACGTGATGGATACCGCTGAACGCAAGCTTCGACTCTCTGAAGTTGCAGCACTCCCCGGCCAGATCGAGTTGCAGCTCCGCTCCTGGGAGGAGACGATGCACCGGATCGCCGATCAATATCGCGAGGCCAGGAACTTCCTCTTCCTGGGCCGTGGAATCCACTATCCCATCGCGAGAGAGGGCGCCCTCAAGCTCAAGGAGTCCGCCTACCTCCACGCCGAGGGCTATCCCAGCGGCGAGCTGAAACATGGTCCCAACGCGCTCGTCTCCGAAACCACACCCCTGGTCATGATCGCTACCGTCGACCACTCCGATCCTAACTCTGTCCAGCGCTACGAGAAGGTTCTCCAACTGATGCGCGACATGCGTGAGCAGAACGCCAGCATCCTCGCCATCGCCAACCAAGGGGATGACATCGTCGCCGCCTTGGCCAGCCACACCGTCTTTGTAGCCGAGATGCGCGAGCCGCTGCTGGCCATTTGTGAGACCATTCCTTTGCAGCTATTCTCCTACTGGATGGCGATCAATCATGGTATCAACGTGGATCATCCGCGCAATCTCACCAAGGCTGTTCTCGCAGAGTAAGAACAAACGGAGTAGCAGACCGTATGCCGTACTATCTGGCGATTGATATCGGCGGCACAAAAACGGATTACCTCCTCGCCGACGAAACGCGTGAACTAGCTCGTGTCCGCACGGGAACGATCAAGCGCATGCGCACCGGCGCAGACAGCGCCGCTGCCAACCTCGACCACGCGCTCACCGAGCTGACCGCTGCCACCGGCGTTGCCATGCGCGCCATCGCGCGCACCTGCATCGGAACGGCGGGTGTAACCGTTCCGCTCGTTACCGGATGGCTCCGTGAAGCCTTCGCCTCCCGCGTCTCCGGTGAGCTGATCCTTATCGGCGATGTCGAGATCGCACTCGACGCAGCCTTTCAGGGCGGCGCCGGCGTACTCGTCCTGGCTGGCACCGGCTCCAACGTAGCCGGCCGCATGCCGGGCGGCGCCCTCGTGACTGCCGGCGGCTGGGGCCCTGAGCTCGCCGATCAAGGTTCCGGTCACATGATCGGCCGCGAAGGCCTGCGCGCCGCATTTCTCGCTCGCGACGAGGGCCGCCCCACGCTCCTTCTCGATGCCGTGCTCGCGTTCTGGCAGCTCGCCTCGCTCGATCTCCTCGTCGAGTTCGCAAACTCCCGCCCTGCTCCAGACTTCTCCCGCCTCACTGAAGTCATTCTTAACTGCGCCAATCGAGGCGACGCCGTAGCCTCCGAAGTCCTTGGCAAGGAAGGCGAGAGCCTCGCATGGCTGGTTCGCATTGTCCTTCGTCATCTGCGGGCGGCTGCTCCCTCCGTGGCGGGGGAAACGCAATCTCCACTGCCCCGCATCGCCTTCACCGGCTCGATCATGGAAAAGGTTCCACCCGTGCGCGAAGCCCTCATCGCCGCTGTCCGCACCGAATTCCCCACCATTCACACCCTCGATGGCGTCATCGATCCAATCGTCGGCGCGCTTTGGCGCGCCCGCACCAGCTCACCCAACTCGGTCTAGTCCGCAAACAGGGATTGGAGACCAGGGAACCTCTGAATAAGGCCGCGTTTTGAAAGGGAGGGACTTTCGTCCTGAAGGGTACGGGCTTTAGCCCGTACATAAAGGCAACAGAATCAAAGGGCTTTAGCCCCTGAGGGAATGCGGTTGGGCGGATTCCGACCGAACGCAAGGCCATTTTCCGCAACCTCTTTAAATTAAACTCTCATGGAACGTCTGTTCAGCTTCAGACATTCCCTCAGCGGCTGAAGCCGCGACTGCCTTGCCCGCTCCCGCGGCGCGGCTAAAGCCGCGCCCTTTCAAGGCAAGAGACTCCCTCCGCAAGATCTTAAACAGGCTCTTCGGATAGCTGCTTGCGGCTCGCGCCGCCGATGCATCTCGACTCTCTTATCCCAGTCTTTAAGGCTTTACTCCAAACGTGAACACTGTCTCGGAGTGCATCGTCTGCCCCGGCATCAGCAGCGTCGATGGAAAGTTGGGATGATTCGGCGAGTCTGGGAAGTGCTGTGTCTCCAGGGCGAGCCCCGAGTGCTCCTCGTAGGTCACGCCATACTTGCCCTTCTGCGTTCCGTTCAGAAAGTTGCCCGAGTAAAACTGCACGCCCGGCTGCGTTGTCGTCACCGTCAACGTGCGTCCACTTCTCGGGTCATAGACCTTGGCCGCAAGGTGCAGACGATCGCCCGCATCGTTCAGTACCCAGTTGATGTCATACCCTCCGGCAATCTTCAACTGCTCATTGTCCTCGTCGATTCGCGCTCCAATCACCGTCGGCTGGCGAAAATCAAACGGAGTTCCAGCCACCGACGCCAACTCGCCGGTAGGAATCAGTGTCGCATCCACGGGAGTATAGCGGTTGGCCGGAATCATCAACACATCCTCCAGAATCGAGTCTCTTGCATCGCCCGACAGATTGAAGTAGCTGTGATTGGTCAGGTTCACCACCGTCGGTTTCGTCGTCGTCGCACTGTAATGAATCCGCAGCGAGCGGCCCACCACGGTATAGCGCACATGCGCCGTAAGCGTTCCCGGAAACCCCATATCCCCATCCGGGCTCACCAGCGTCATCTCCACCCCATCGGGAATCTGCTTGCCTGTCCAAACCCTGGTGCTGAATCCCTCGGGGCCGCCGTGCAACGCGTTGCCATCATCGTTGGGTGGAATGTGATACGTCTTTCCATCGAGCGTGAACGTTCCCTTGGCAATACGATTTCCATAACGCCCCACAATGGCTCCAAAGTACGTGCTGGCGTCTCGCTCATACTGCTCCACATCGTCATATCCCAGCACCACATCGGCCATTTTGCCCGCGCGGTCCGGTGCTTCAAGGCTCACCACGCGCGCACCAAACGTCGTAATACGTACCTTCAGGTCATGATCGCTGAGCGTATAGATCCGCACCGCCGTGCCATCGGCCGTCTTGCCCCACGGAGCCCTGGTGACAGTCACAGGCGCACTCGCAGCCTCGGTCGCACTCACCCCCTTGTTTACACTCGCACCCGCCGGCGAACCGATCAGCATCACTGCAACTCCCACCATCGCATGTTTAAACATCCTCTGATCTCCTTTACGATTGAATCGCTTTAAATAGGTTGTTGATCATTCATTGTGATTCTTTCGCACGTGTGCTAGTTTTGTCCATAGGTAGCATTCCCGCCATGCTTGCGCAGATAGTGCCGGTCCAGCAGCGCCTGCGAAACCTCACCCGCGCTGGGCTTCAGGGTCAGCGTGCGATATGCCATCTTCGCTATCGCCTCCAGTACCACCGCATGGTAGGCCGCTTCCGCGGCACTCTTCCCCCACACAAACGGCGCGTGTCCTGCTACCAGGCACGCCGGCACAGCCATGGGATCGATGGCCGGACTTCCCTGGAACCGTGCCACAATCGCCAGACCCGTCTCATGGACATACCGTCCATGGATCGCCTCATCGGTCAGCGGTAAACTCACCGGCACCGGCCCATGAAAGTAGTCCGCATGCGTCGTTCCAAACGCTGGAATCTCCATCCCTGCCTGTGCGAAGCCCGTCGCGAACTCTGAGTGCGTATGCACCACCCCACCGATCTTCACAAATTCTCTGTACAGCAGCGTGTGCGTATCCAGGTCAGACGACGGCCTCAGCGTTCCCTCCACCACCCTCCCATTGAGGTCCGTCACCACCATGTCCTCAGCCTTCAACACGTCATAGTCCACGCCCGAGGGCTTAATCACCACCAACCCCTGCTCCCTGTCCACGCCCGATGCATTCCCGAACGTGTATAGCACAAGGCCTTTGCGTACCAACTCCAGGTTGGCCTCCAACACCTCTTCTCGCAACCTCTTCAGCAGCATCGAACTCACCTCATCGTTGCCAAACGTCTTTAACAACCTCTTGAAAAGCCAGTTTCAGGCCCGCAAGCGTACCCCTGCGATAACGCCCGCGAGGATGCTCAGACAAGGTACGGCACGGGCTCATCCGTGCCGTACAGGCTCCACGTGGAAAGGCGCTTCAGCCCTGAGGCAACTTGTCTTTCTCCTCCGCACATCCGAGTCAACACCTCTCCGAAGCCAAACCTCAACCTCGAGCCTCTCGCACGTCAGCCGCAATCCTGCGCAACTCGGGCAACACATCGCCCATGGAAGCCGCCTCACTCTTCCGCTCGCCAAACGCAAAGTACAGCTTGCGATACAAACCGAACAACTCGTTATACCTCGCCACAGCCGCGGCCTGCGGTTCATAGGTCTTGAAGGGCAGGCACATCTTCTCCTGCGCCTCTTCGATGGTCTTGAAGACTCCCGCCGCCACCAGCGCAAAGAT
>JABEBX010023837.1_pt1 | contig 12134 bp, 13 predicted proteins | sample 7245971 | NCBI WGS metagenome assembly JABEBX01 (sample SAMN14506365, study PRJNA622280) | hot springs metagenome | biome: hot spring [ENVO:00000051]|acidic hot spring [ENVO:00002120]; feature: spring [ENVO:00000027]|sediment [ENVO:00002007]; material: sediment environment [ENVO:01001048]...
ATATAATTTTCTTGATTGGTGATTATCAGGGTCTTTCAAACGAAGGGCAGTTTGAGTTGTCTTACGAAATTTTGAATTATGTAAAGAAATATAATGTAAAATTGCTATACACGCTCGGTGGCTATGGAATGGGGCAGTTAGTAGAGGAGCCAAGAACTTTTGGTGCAGCTACAAATATAGCCCTGGTTGAAAAATTTAAAAAATATAATATGATATTTTCAGAGGGTGAGCCCAGCAACGGAATTGTAGGTGCTGCAGGATTGTTGCTGGGAATAGGTTCTAATTTCTTCAATATGAATGGAGTGTGCTTAATGGGAGAGACATCTGGCTATTTTTCAGATTCAAAAAGTGCAAAGAAGATACTCGAGATCCTTGTTAAAGATTTAAAGCTTAAGATTGATTTTGCCGGATTGGATAAAAGAATAAGCACGATGAACGAGCTGACTACCAAATTTCAGCAACAGATAGAAGCAAAATCAGAAAAGAAAGAAGACCTAAATTATATTGGCTAAATCTGGCAAGATAGACAAAATATTTGCGCAAGAAGGTAAATGAGATGAATAGTGTAGGTTTTATTGGAATTGGAAAGATGGGACTTCCTATCTGCAAAAACCTGATTAACTCAGGATTGAAAGTGAACGTATATAATAGAACGCAGAGTAAGGCTCAAGAACTTAAAGAGCTAGGAGCCAGACTAGTAAATAGCCCTGCAAACGTAGCAGAACACTCGGACCTAATATTTTTGATGTTGACTGACTCTAGAGCGGTAGAATCTATTTTCTTTGATGATAATGGATTGTTTGAAAAGATTAAAAAAGGTCAGATTATAGTTGATCTCAGCACAATTTATCCGTATGACTCTATTAAGATTGCTAAGAGAGTAAGTGAAAAAGGTGCATATTATTTTGACGCTCCCGTCATAGGCAGTGTTTCAGCGGCAGAGAGCAGAACACTGAGCATTGTAGTAGGTGGAGACAAAGAAATTTTCGAGAACATTAAAAATATTCTCGCGTTAATTGGAAAAAATGTGTATTATTTAGGTGAAAATGGCAGAGGCCTTTACATGAAAATGGTAAACAATCTTATAATGGGCTCCAATATGGCAATATTGGCAGAGGGGTTGACACTGAGTCAAAAACTTGAGATTGACACAAATTTAGCGCTTGAGATATTAAGTACCGGCGGTGCAAATTCAAGAATATTAGAGCTCAAAAAGACAAAGATTCTGGCTGAAGATTTTAAACCTCAGTTTACGCTTTCACATCAGCTGAAAGATTTGTTTTATGCAGTGCAGTTATCCAAAGAAGTGGGCGCATCGGTACCAATAACGGGAATCGTAACTCAGCTTTATCTATCAGGGCTTTCCAGCAATCTGGGAGATGAGGATCTATCGGCAATTATTAAAATTTTTAAGAAATTAAATAGCATTGATTAAAGACAAAAAATTATGTTAGCTACGCGAGGAGAGGGATTCGAACCCTCGCATCCTTACGGATAACGGCTTAGCAGGCCGTCGCCATACCGCTAGGCTATCCTCGCAACAATGTAGATTATTGTGTTTTATATTAAAAAGATTTCTATGATTATAAGGTAAAAAAAATAATGTTTTATTAAAAGATCAACTGTTCGATTTTTAAAATATGAAAACCAATCCTTGACTCTTGCCTGCTATGCATAATATTATGTATATTGTCTCCATTTGCCATACAGATTTCATAATTTGTCCACCATATTTTTCCAAGTTGCCAGTCAAAATTAGTACAATGTCCGACACCTGAATTTAGGCAAATTTTCATATATTATAATCTATTTAACGAATAAAATATGCATTTTTATTATATTTATATTGTATTACAAATAATAATAAAATACCTTATTTTTTAGAAAAGTATAAATATAGATATTGCCATACATTTTTCTAATGGAAACTAAAAGGGACTTGGTATGTATAACTAGCAAAGAGAGGTGAAAGAAAAATGAAGAGCGACTCTAAGATAACCATTCGCGTAAACAGCCTGGAACTTGACGAAATTGACGACTTTTTAGCAAGAAGTGCAGAGTATAAAAATAGGTCTGACTTGATTAGAGATGCCACAATGAAATTCTTGAAAATGCAGGAAAAAGAAAGAAGCATTGAGTTAAACGAAACTGTTGTTTCACTGAACCCCAGAACCTTGAGCATTCTTGAAAACCTTGTAGAACTTAAATTTTTTAATTCTGTAAATGAAGCTTTGAATCATATACTTATAAAAGCAACTACAGAAAGATACATACCTAAAATCGTACATGAATTATTGTCGTCCCAAGGTGAACTTAACAGAGAATTTGAAGAATTCAAACAGAATGATCAATTATATAAAACAGAAAAGAGCTATAAGAAAGGTGATACAAAATGAAGTTAGACGAGCTTATGCCAGAGTTTAAAGATACCCTCTTTTGTGATCTGGGCCCCTCCACAAACATATGTGCAATTGGTATCGGTTCTGCAGGCGCAATAATAATAGATCAGATTTTCAATGAACAGATTCAAAACGTAACAACAATAAGTATAAACACAGAACAGAACAATCTCTCTGCAAACTACTTTTTCAAGTTACAAAACGGTACTCTAGGAGAATATGCAAATGCCGAAGGAAGAGTCAAGATAGGTGAACAGTTGATCGACGACCTAATAAGTAAAAACAATCTTAAGAACATAATTGAAAAATATGATTATATATTTTTAATAGCCGCGATTGGCGGTGGTTTAGGAACTGGCGGACTACTTGAAATGTTAAATAATCTAAAAGATGATGATGCATACATCGTTACTATCTCGATATTGCCATTCGAAATCGAAAATAGAAACTTGAATTATATGCAGGAGATAAAAAAGAGATCTGAGAGACTAATACTTGTAAAAAACGATGATTACATAAATTCTCCGAACGACATATTCAAGGATGTTTTGCTGAGAGCCAATGATCATGTAGTAGAATTAATATCCAGGGCAAGCAAGGTCTTAAACGAACTCAAAGATGATCAAATAAACAATCTTTTTGAGGATGTTAATTTTGAGCCTTCTAAAGCTTTAAAATTAATAACACCTCAACAAAATTTTTAAACTTTTATCTCTTTTATTTTTATTTAATACATTATTAGATCTTTCTGATTCTGATAGTTTCCAGACCTCTCATCATAGCCCTTATATGCACCATTCTCAAGCTTGAAGAACACTATTTGGGCAAATCTATCTTCTGTACTGATTTCAACATACTTTTCTGATGCATTAAACGCGAAGAAATTTAGAGTTCCTTCAAATCCTGCATCAATTATTCCAAAGCTAGATAGAATCCCCCTTCTAGCCCACGAGGTCCTGATCCATATTTCTCCAACTATTTTCTTACTGAACTTAAAATATTCTTTTGTGTTGATTGCAAACCTGGTGATTGGTGGAACTATGGCTTTGCCACTTTTAATCGTTGTGTTTGATAAAGGTATCGTGATCTCGCCTATAGTTACATCATAGCCGTTAGGTGTGATATTTTTGGCATTGAAATTTGTAATTTCCAGGATCTTGTCGTTAATAGCACTTATAATTTCTGAATCTGATAACATCAGAAATCGTATGTTCAAGGTATTTATTAACTTTATTCTTATTAATTCATAAAAAATTTTATTTTAAAAGAATTTTATGTTTTTCACGATAGAAAATATCATAAATAGAAATAACAAATTTATTTAAGATGTAGATATTTAAGTATTAACTAGGGTCCGTGGGGTAGTTAGGATTATCCTGAGGGACTTCGGATCCCTTGACCCGGGTTCAAATCCCGGCGGACCCGTTATATTTCATAATCTTTAATATGTGTATTTGTAATCTCTAATTCAAAGAGTGTATATTCATATTTTGAAAATTCATCTTTAATTTCAGATCCATGATGTGTTAGCTATATTGACTTTAAAAAACCAAGCAATTTATCATAACGGTTACTTGATTGAGTATCTCTCTTAAAGTTTTTTAAATTTTGATCTTCTATTTTCTGAGATTTTACGATGTTAAATTAAAAATGTAGGGTGAATATGAGTAAATTTAATTTCTTTGTGAAATCACAAAATTTAATAGGCTTTTTATATATTGCACTATAAATTACAGAGGTGATAAATTATGCCGATAGTACACGTATATGTATGGAGTGGTTTCTCAAATGAGGCTAAGAAGAACGTAATAGCTGGTGTAACTAAAGTCTTCACTAATATGGACATTCCGGCTGAAGCGGTAGAAATTGTAATACATGATATTCCAAAGGAAAATTGGGGTGTGAGCGGAAAACAGGCCAGTGAGAAATTCAAACAAGTTGACATACCATAAAAGCGAAGAAAATAAAAACGAGATCAAAATGCTTGAACATCAAATAGCTAAAGAAAAAATTAAGAATTAGCAAAAATGCACTTTACAGTCTGCAATTAAGCATTAGTGTCTAGTAACCATTTCCACAAAGGTATAATGTTTATCTTTAATTTTTCTGCCATTTTTGATACTGTTTCATTGGGTTCAGCATAGGTTATCAAGGTAGCGGTATGTTTATTAAACTCTTTCATCGCCTTTGCTAGCGATCCTAGTTCTCTTTCTACCGTATTTGGATCTTTCAATTCATAGCTAACCTGTATTAAAGCATAATCTTTATTTTTTGCAACAACAAAATCTACTTCTTTGTTTGTCTGTGCATCTTTCCAGTAATAAAAATCCTCATTTCTCCTCTTTAGCTCGATCGCTACAATATTTTCTAATAGTGCACCTTTTCCAATAGTCACATTAAACCCTGCTACATAAGTTAGGCCATTGTCTATTGCATAAACCTTTCTTGGACTATTTTCTTGCGCTTTTATAGAAAAAGAAAACCTATTTACAAAAAAGAGCATATAAGCACTTTCCAGATATTCAGAAAATCTCTGCAATGTTTTTACAGGGATCTTAGTAAACTTTTCTATGCTGTTATATGTTATTGGTGATGATATGTTTGTTAGATAAAACTTAGTCAAAAGTCTAAGCTTATTTACCTCTCTTATGTGATATCTCTGTATTATATCCTTGACTATTATGGTATCAAAATAACTGCTTAATAACTCTCTTTTATTTGTTGCAAGTACAATGGCCGGATAGCCACCTAACGTTAAGTATTCATCAAGATTCGCTTTTATATCAGTCATATTTTTGGCTATGTCTAGGTTTGATTTTATCTCTATACCTTTAAATTTCAAATATTCAAAAAAGCTCAGTGGCATAATATTAACTACCACATGCCTCCCTGAAAGTAGTGTCGAAAATTCAGAGCTCAGCAATTTTGAAGATGAGCCAGTTACTATAAATTTAACATTTTCACGTTCACTTAACCCTCTTACAAATTTTTCCCAGCCATCGATCTCTTGCGGCTCATCTATTATTACGATCTGCAAACCTTCTGGTTTTAGATTCTTTTTGTAAGCAGCATATATGTCCATAAGTAACGAGTAGTCTTTTGAAAAGTAACGTTCATCATTTAAGTTTATAATTAACGTGTTTTGTTTTTCGTATCCTTTTTTTAAAAGCGATGTTAATGCTTGAATGGCAATAAATGATTTGCCACATCTTCTGATCCCGATTTCTGCCACTACATTGGTATCATTCAATAGTGAGAGTATCTTGTTTACATAACAGTCTCTAAATATTCCATTATTCAACTCTCTGGTCCACAAATTCCAATCCGTTAATATAGCCAATAACTCTTCTTCTCTCATAATTTGTCATATATGACAAATAAATATATAAATTTATGTTTTTTATGTCCAGATTATATGATTATCCAGAACTGAGTAGAAGAATTACCTCTGCTGAATATTTGAAAATACTTGATTATGCAAGGAACACTAGGTTTGCATCATGGTTTTAGTCTTTAACTAAACGATCAGCTCATTCTATAATCTGAACATTGCACTGATAAAGATATTAGTAATTCTATAAAAAAGTTCAAATCTATGTATTAATATATAGCTAATTTATATCTATTATTATAAAGAGTATCAAAGAGAAGGGTGTTAAAAAGAGATTATTTCTCTTTTCAGCAATTATTATAGTTTTTCTTATGGTATCAGAGGTAGCATCTTCATTGGTTGCTGGATCAAGTATAACCACTAAAACCATAATGGGTAAAAGTGCAGATGAAAGTGATATAACTCCATTTACAAATTATAGCTCTTCAAATGCAGGATATGTATTATACACATTATTCTTAGGTATTAACACATTATTCTACAGAAACGTCATTGGTCCTAAATTGGAAGCATGATCTTTGCCAGAAGTAGAAACAGCAAGGGCTGTGGCATACGACAGTGCTAACAATTACCTTTATGTTGCTAACGAGAATTCAAGTAATGTGAGCGTGATCAACGGTGCAATTAATGCTATAATAGGAAATATTAGGGTAGGGTATCTTCCCGACGCAATAGCCTACGATCCGTCAAATAGAAATATTTATGTTGCAAATTTGGGGATGAGTGCTAATATGGGAAGCATATCTGTAATAGTTTTCAATAATACATCACATGAACCATTTAATATCCATGGATCATTGTTGCAATTGTAATAGTGGTTGTAATAGCAGTGCTAGATAGTGTTCTGGTAATGAGAAGAGGAAATAAAAAAGGTGGACCTAAACAATGGCAAGAGCCGCCAAAAGAAAAAACAGAAGAAGAAAAGAAATAAATTCTAAATTTTTTTATCTTTATTAATAATAGGTTTATTTTCACTTTGTTCGTTATATTTAGTTAATATTATAAGCCATATAATTAAGATAAGTATGTGTATGATTACGATAGTGTACTAAATTTGCTGTAAAATTGAAAAGATCCTGCACTATTCACGATATGAGAAGGTGAAAAAATGCAGGGCCAATTAGATATAATAAAAGAAATAATAAATAGTTTCCTGAAAGATAGCATGTATAGATAGAAAATATCTCTTTTTTAGACAATTTCTGCAATGTTTCTTAAAGCACAGAATACTGCAAGGTACACAGGAGCATCTAGTATCTCAGATTCTTTAAGATCAAAATTTTCATCATTAATCTTGATTTGCAGAGGCTGTAACATCCTAATTTTCATAGATCTGTTTATGAAAACTGGTGCTATTGCATCGATAAGTGGTTCAAAATGATCTAAATCTCTATACTTAACAGCAGTTACCACAAAACCAGTCTTTCCGTGCAATGAGCCTGGCAACCTTATAAGTCTGTGTATATCCGTAGTGACCGGTTCGTCAATCTCGCCTTTCATGCCGGCAAACACTTTTGTTTCCAGCAGATCCGACAAAAATTTTGCAGTTTTGTAGCTTAATACATCAAATGAGCCAGTATTAATTATCATTTTTATTTTTTTACCATTGTCTTCAAACAGTTCTTTAAACCCTGAATCTGAAATTTCCTGATTGATAGAAAGCTGATCTTTTATTTTTTCTATATTTCCAGATTCATAATCTGCCAGAATAGCGTTAAGATACTCTCTGGACTGTTTTGCAAATTTACCGCTCCAACCGTATTCAGAGCTGGATAAGAAAGAAATGCTTTTTTCTCCTTTTTTATTTTTAACATGTTCTGAAAACAGGTCAGACCTTGTTAGTCCTGTGCCTCGTATGTAAGAGACTATTTCTCTTCGTTCCTTACTTTTTAAGGCTATAAAATCCTCTTTTCTTATATGAATATGATATCCCCTGCCACCTGAAAAAAAAATGTTTATTGCATTCTCATTCAATCCAAAATCTGAGATCAGAAAATTATTGATTAGCTTTTTAAGTTCTTCTTTTATGTTATCGAGCATCTGGTTATATGTTTTGTCTTTTGCAGAAGGAACGTGGTCAGCATCGAGATCAAATACAAGGTCTGCGCCGAGCCATAGTTTTTCATCCATGTTGTTTGCGTCAGGCATTTTGTAATAAGCAGTAGAATAATAAGCATGTGAAGGAACTCTCTTTATCAAAAAATCTCTAACCTCAACCTCTCTGCTAAACTTGATGTGTCTAGAAACATAATCTTTGTCAAAAAACATGAACCCGAACTCTCTCGCTGTAAATCTAGGAGGCAGATGCACCTTTAAATTTTTATAATAATTTTCAAATTCTTTAATAACTTCTGGATACACATGCAAATAAATGAATTTTTAATACATTAATATTTCTATTTTATAGAATTTAATAAATTAAAAATCTTACAATAATATAAATAAAAATTAAAACTTTTTTTAAAGCAGTATTAAATGTATAAAAACAATATTTATTTATAACAAATGACGAATATATTTACTTGTATATACGGCATTCGTATCGGAAAGTTTTTAATAACATAATATGATGATATAATTTTATGAAAAACGAAACAAAAAAAGAGGAAGAAATAGAAGAAAATGGAACATTGCCTACCAATCAGATACATACCCCCTCCTCTGAGCGTTATCGTTCGGTGATAAAAAAATCTATGGAAAATCCAGAAGAATTCTGGAGCGATGCAGCTCAAATAATAACATGGTATAAAAAATGGGATAAAGTCTTAGACGAATCTAATCCCCCCTTTATAGATGGTTTACAGGTGGAAAATTGAACGTTAGTTACAATGCTCTTGACAGGCATGTAAATAGCGGGAAAAGAAATATCGCTGCATATATATGGATTGCAGAAGATGGAACGGAACAGATAGTTACTTATGAAGGGCTATACCATAGAGTAAACACATTTGCTAAAGCTCTGCTAGACATGGGCATGAAAAGAGGAGATGTTGTTCTCATATATCTGCCAATGATCTTGGAGCTGCCAGTGGCAATGCTTGCTGCTGCAAGAATAGGTGTAACTTTTTCGGTAGTATATTCAGGATTTGGAGCACAGGCTATAGCGGATAGGATAAAAGACTCAGGAGCGAAACTTGTGATAACAGCAGATGGTGGGTACAGGCGAGGAAAGATAATAGAATTGAAGAAAATTGTAGATGAGGCACTGACCTATACTTCTACCATTCAACAAGTGATCGTTGTGAAAAGAACTGGCAAGGATATAAACATAGTAGAAGGCAGAGATTATTGGTGGGACGATGTATCAAACGATATCAATGCGAAGGTAACTCCAGAAGAGATGGACTCTAATGATCCTTTATACATACTCTACACCTCAGGAACTACCGGCAAACCAAAAGGAGCTATACACAGTACAGGTGGATATGCTGTATACGTTGCAAATACTCTGAAATGGGCGTTTGATCCAAAACCTGATGATAGATGGTGGTGTGCCGCAGACATAGGATGGGTTACAGGGCATAGTTACATTGTATTTGCACCGCTTATTCTTGGACTGACCTCAATCATGTACGAAGGTGCAATAGACTTTCCAGAACCTGATCGAATGTGGGCAATAATTGAAAAATACAAAGTGAACATACTTTACACTACCCCAACAGCTCTGAGAATGCTAATGAAATTTGGCGATAACTATCCTCTCAGACATAACCTAGACTCATTACGAGTGTTAGGAACTGTAGGTGAACCAATTAACCCCGCAGCTTGGCAATGGTATTATAAAGTGATAGGGAAATCAAAGTGTCCGATTGTAGATACATATTGGCAGACCGAGACCGGAGGCTTTGTTATATCTCCGGCAGTAGCATTTGGATTCGAGTCTTTAAAATCTGGTTCAGCCACATATCCTATGCCTGGAATAGACCCTGTAATATTGGATGAGAATGGCAAAGAGGTTCCTACAGGATCGAAGGGTTATCTGGTATTCAAAAGGCCATGGCCAGGGCTGATGTTGACCATTAATAAAGATCCAGAACGCTTTAAAAATGTCTATTTTTCAAAGTTCCCGGGAATGTATATGACTGGAGACTATGCAATGAAAGATGAAGATGGATATTTCTGGTTATTGGGCAGAGCTGACGAGGTATTAAAAGTATCAGGGCACAGAATAGGCACTATAGAGATAGAAGATGCACTTGTAGGGATCAGTAATATTGCTGAAGCTGCAGTATTCGGCAAACCAGATCAGATAAAGGGTGATGCAATAGTAGCATTTGTAACTTTGAAAACTGGCGCAGACTTTACTCCCAACATAGTTAATGAGATTAAGTCGCAGATCCGAGAGAGATTAGGACCAATAATGGTACCTGAGGAGATACATCCAGTAAAGTTATTGCCTAAAACAAGGAGCGGAAAAATAATGAGAAGAGTAGTTAAAGCAGTGTATCTAAACAATCTTCCAGGTGACATTACTACGCTGGAAGATGGAGCATCACTGGACGAGATAAAATCTGCAATAGAATCATTTAAGAAAGAGGTGACATAATGGCTGAAAAAGAGCTTGCAAATCCGGCACCGTTAGGACTCGCAGGATTTGCTCTGACTACAATAATATTGAGCCTGTATAATGCAAAGATTTTGCCGGCGGCTGGCGTAGGAGTTGTGGTTCCAATCGCTTTTGCATATGGCGGCATGGCACAGATATTTGCAGGGATGTGGGAGATGAAGTCTGGGAACACGTTTGGTTACGTGGCATTCTCCACATACGGTACGTTCTGGATAGCTTATGCACTGTTAGTATGGACTCTTGGAGCAGGGATACTGAGCATAGGTGGTGGTTCAGCGGCAAGCGATGCAGTAGCAATATTTCTGACAATGTTCGGAGTGTTCACATTCTACATGTGGATTGCTTCGTTCAAAACTAACTGGGCATTATGGACCGTATTCTTGCTGCTATGGATCGCGTTTTTCCTCCTTGGAATCGGCAACTTTGAGAATTCAAGCAATGTTGTAGTTGCAGGTGGGTATGTAGGGATACTGACTGCAATAGCTGCATTCTATACCTCTGCAGCGCTGGTTATAAACTCAACATTCGGAAAATCTGTAGCGCCTGTCGGCGGAAAACCTATAAAAGATTAATTTTTTTCTTTTTTTTATATTTTACCAGGCAAAAAATAAATAGCAACATCTCAATCACAGGGTAAATGAACAATAACAGAGATTCTAATGCAGGTACTGAAACATTGCTGTTTCTTTTTATGGCCAGTTTCTGGGCTTTGAATTTTCCGCTGGTCAAGATTGCTTTAAACTATGAGCCTCCTATGTATCTGCTGCTGTTCAGAATTATTTTAGGGTTTGCTACCTCTTTTTTATTGTTCCGGCATGTAAGAATTCCAAGAGACCTGAAATCAAATGTTTTTATATTTCTCGTGTCAATTTTCAATCTTGTGATATTGATGGGGTTCTGGTTTATTGGAGAGACCACTGAATCTTCATCCATATCTGCAATTTTGATATACACATACCCGCTCTTCAATATCCTGTTCGCATACATCTTTTTACATGAAAAATTATCTTATTTGAGCGTAACAGGAACACTGATAGGATTTGCAGGCATAGTCCTGATCTTCTCTCATGGTCTCGTAATCGAGCATAGTACAGGCATAATCTTGCTGTTGATAGCAGCGGTCAGCTGGGCTACAGGCACGGTCATATACAAAAAATATTTGTCACCCAGAGTAGACGCTGCCACAGTGAACACATTTCAGTTTCTGTATGCGATACCGGTAATACTGGTCTGGGCGCTCGCAACTGAAAAATTAAATTTTTCAGGATTTACAGTTTCATTCATCATGATAATCACATATATGGGCGTTCTCGGAACTGGTGTAGCATACTTTATTTACTTTTATCTGTACCGGAAATATAACATCTCTTCAATATCCTCCTATTTTTTTATTGTGCCTGCACTATCCATACTTTTCGCATTCTTGATCCTTGGCGAAGTTGAATCTTATATTACCTATGCAGGGTTTTTGCTGGTTGCGGCAGGTATATATCTCTCTTCTAAAAACAATAAACATAAAGACGAAAAATAGAATATTATAATCAATATATTTTAAAAAATTTACTATTTACATTAATTTATGTTAAAAATTAGTTTTATAATTTTGATTAATTTTCACAAATATTAAAGAATATAAAAAAATGTTTAAATACTTGATTGAAATATCTGAAATCAGTGATAGATATATGGGAAACAAAGTATCAATAATAATATTTAGTGGCACGACAGACAAGTTAATGGCAGCGGGCGTGTTGAGTCAGGCTTATGCAGCTATGGG
>JABEBX010022076.1_pt1 | contig 12132 bp, 7 predicted proteins | sample 7245971 | NCBI WGS metagenome assembly JABEBX01 (sample SAMN14506365, study PRJNA622280) | hot springs metagenome | biome: hot spring [ENVO:00000051]|acidic hot spring [ENVO:00002120]; feature: spring [ENVO:00000027]|sediment [ENVO:00002007]; material: sediment environment [ENVO:01001048]...
ACGTTACACAGAGGTTTTGTCCGTTCCCAGCATATAAAGCCCATGTCGCATGAGGTGAACTCTGGACCGTGGCAGCATAGGGACCTGCGCCCGCAAGCGCAAAACCCTGTCCTGCTGCAAATATCTCTGCAGTTGGTTCATGAACATCCGTTGCTGAACTTGCTAAGGCTGCTGCTGACGATGTACCTGTAAAGCTTAAAGCATACTGAATAGCCGTATTTGGATTGGATACCCCGTCACTATGACACATGGTACATATTGCACCTGCACCAACATTTGTAAGTGTAAAGCTGCCTCCTGCAACTGCCTCAGAACCGTAGAGCCTGAGCTGGTTGGGATTTGCTGCACTGTGCGGGTCATGGCACGCCACACAGTTTATCGGGAATGGATTCGTTACTACTGTCGGCTGCATGCCTTCGAAATTCACGGCAACTATCTCTTGAGAAACATGACACCTAACACAGTCGAGATCCCTTGTTACCAGTCCGTTTTCTGCTGTCAGGCTCTGTGCATGGGCAGAGGTTCTCCATTCGTTTGCAGTGTCCTCATCATCCGTATCATCGTGACATTGGAAACATACCGACTGATTGTAACTGAGTGAGCCGGTATGTACGCTACCAGGTCCATGACAATTTTCGCACTGTATATTGCTCATATTTTTTAATGACTGTGGCATATTGTTCCAATTGTTGTAGTTTATTGCGTAGCTGTAATTATTCGCTACGAACGGGAATACCCATCCAGAGGCCACATAGGCGCTCCACCATCCGTTACTTGAAACCGTTTGCTCTGGAGTATCTCCCAGCGTATGACAGCCTGCACAGTGCAGCGTATAGTTGTCATCATCCTGATAATTGCCGTTGATCATCTTGGTAAAAATAGTCGCATGCTTTGTTCCAAGCCATGGACTAACAGTAACATACGTAACAGGCATAGCCACGTTGCCATTATGGCATTGGGCACACTCCTGCCATCCAACATAGGTACCTGCATTTACTGTGAGCTCCTGACCAGACACACCTTCGAGAAGAACATATTGTCCTGTAAGATCAGGGGTAAAGCTCGGTGTCTCTGAAGTTGGATTCGTCAAAGCCGTAACATCAGATCCAACCGGTGTGGAAAGGACCTGCCAGTTCCATGTTGTTTGTTTTCCACCGTTTGTTCCGCCATCAAGGTACTGGGTAATACCAATGGGAACATTTTTTAAACCGCTGGTCATGGACGCAGGGGCTATATAAACTGTCGTAGTCGAGGTATTCGTACCATCGGAAACAGTAAGCTGAAAAGCAAAATCATTGCTGTTTGCATAATTACCTGCTCCAAGCCAGGCCGAGATACCAAGCATACCAAACCTGTCTGGTATCTGTACAGGTACGTCGAGGGATGAAAAGAATTGCTGTAAGGTCGGCAACTGTACTTCCAGTGTCTCGCTTGTCATACCGTTAATAAATGTTACCGGTGCTGCTATCAGTTGTCCTCCATAGTTCGGAACCTGTGTCCATGTATACGTTAAAGGCTTGCCCGATGCACTTGTACTTGCGCTTCCATCTATTGTCACAATAGAGCCATATCCTACATCCCACTGATCCGGTCCTGCATTAGCGACCACGGGAACGGACAGGGATGCGGATAGTTTAAATGGTATGTTCATGGTTTTACCGGCCACTATGGAAACATATCCTGTCGTTTGCGAGATGTAGCTGCTAAAAGATGCGGTTATCTGATAGATTCCAATAGGCACATTCTGAATATAAAAATCGCCATTTGCATCTGTTGTAGTGGAAAACAAAGCAGGTGAAACCGTTATCAACGCCCCTGCCAAAGGCTCGTTCGTTGCAGTATCTACAACATTTCCTGTGATAGTACCGGAGCTGAGTCCTGCAGAACCCGTTGACCCCTTACAACCTGCCAATATAAGACTTACGAATAGCCCTGCAATAAATAGATATATATATTGTTTTGAAGCTATTTTTATGGCTTTTTCTCCTGATTTTATATTTTTAAGAATAATATCTTAAATAAAAAACTTCTGCAATAAGATTTTTATACCGAAAATGTATCAAAACACATATTACCTTTTGTTTTGCTTTCAATACAGATTTCGGGTATAAACCGCTTCATGAAGAAACTATATAATACATTCATTTTATTTATTGCGACAGGTATGTTTGTCGGATACATACCATTTGCTCCTGGCACGTTCGGCAGTATAATAGGTATCGTAATTTATTATGCTGCTTCACTGTACCTTGATACACTTCAGTCCCTTATTGTACTTATAGTGCTGTTTTTGATCGGTACGTTTGCAGCAGGCAAGGCAGAAAAGATACTGCATGAACAGGACAGCGGTAAAATTGTAATAGATGAGATCGTCGGCATGTATATAACGATGTTTTTAATTCCATTAAATTTGGTAAACGTTTTAATAGGTTTTATATTTTTCCGGACCCTTGATATAATCAAGCCTTATCCAATTTCATATATCGACAAACATGTCCACCGGGGTATAGGAATTATGCTTGATGACGTGGCCGCGGGGGTATCAGCCAATATTTTTTCTCGCATCATAATCTTTTTATTCGAGATAATCATAGGTCGATCATTATGATGAGGGCATTCATTGCAATACCTGTAGAAGATGCCGCAATTTTGGCTATAATAAAAATAATTGACGCACTAAAGTCCTTTTCAGGTGGTACAGGAGGAGACACAAAGTGGGTCGAAGAGAATAACATACATCTCACGCTCAAGTTTCTCGGAACTATAGACGAACAACAGACGGAACGGGTAAAAGAGGCTATGAATTCACTCAGCGATATGAAGCCATTCAGGATGGACTTTAATGAAATAGGTGCATTTCCGTCTATTTCAAGACCACGGGTTTTATGGATAGGTATAAAGCAACAAGAACAGGTAAAGGCATTGTTTGATAAAATAGAAACACACATAAATGATATCCATAGTGAAGACAGACCGTTTGCCGCGCACATAACCATTGGACGGGTTAAGGGAAGGTTTAATGGTCAGGGGCTTGAAAAAATTAAAAAGTTATGGAATGATAAAATCATAAGTAGTTCTTTTGTTGACAGAATAGTGCTTTTTCAAAGTATACTAAGTCCCAAAGGGGCTGTTTATCGCTCTTTATATACTGTATGCCTGAAGAAGGAGGTATTATGACAGTTATTGATGTTCAGAGTAAAAAGAAGGCCCTTGATATGGCCCTTGCAAATATTGAAAAACAATTCGGCAAGGGTAGTATCATGAAACTTGGAACAACAGGGGCAATTGTTGATACGCCTGTTATACCGACAGGTTCTCTGGGCCTTGATATAGCACTCGGTGTCGGCGGCATTCCCAAAGGCAGGGTTGTTGAGATATTTGGTCCTGAATCGTCCGGCAAAACAACCCTTACACTCCACATCATTGCTGAGGCCCAAAAGGCCGGTGGCATTGCAGCCTTTATCGATGCAGAACATGCCCTTGATATAAATTATGCAAGGAAGCTCGGCGTCAACATAGATGAACTGCTTGTTTCTCAGCCTGATTCCGGAGAACAGGCTCTCGAGATAACCGATACGCTTGTACGAAGCGGGGCCATTGACATTATCGTAATAGATTCTGTTGCAGCCCTCGTACCCAAAGCAGAGCTCGAGGGAGATATGGGGGATGCACAGATGGGTGCTCAGGCACGACTTATGTCTCAAGCACTGCGCAAGCTTACCGCAAACATAAGCAAGACTTCGACAACCGTTATTTTTACAAATCAAATAAGAATGAAGATCGGTGTATTTTTCGGAAACCCGGAAACAACAACAGGCGGCAATGCACTCAAGTTTTACGCATCCGTAAGGATAGACATACGGCGCGTAAATAATCTAAAAGAAGGGGACTCGATAATAGGGACAAGAACCAAGGTAAAGATAGTAAAGAACAAGGTGGCACCTCCCTTCAGGGAGAGCGAGTTTGATATATACTACGGGGAAGGTATTTCAAAAATCGGCGAGATCATTGACATTGGGACAGAGATAAAGGCAATAGATAAGAGCGGGGCATGGTATACGTTCAACAACGAGCGTATAGGCCAGGGCAGAGATAACACAAGATTATTCTTGAAAGAACACCCTGAGATATGTGACAAAATAGAGGAAAAAATAAAACAGCATTTTGGTCTCATAAAAAATGAAAAGGGACAAAAAAGGGAACAGGAGAAGGCTTAGATGGAATTAAACGACATCCTTAAGGTTGCAACCAAAGCAAACGCATCCGACATACATTTAAAGGCAGGGCTTCCTCCTATATTCAGGATAAATGGTTCACTTATACCGTACAAAGAAGCCCCAAGGCTTACACCCGAGGATCTTAGCAGGATGACATTCGGAATAATGACTCCCATTCAGAGAGAAAAGTTTAAGACCACCTATGAATTGGATATGGCTTATGGCGTACCAGGTCTTGGAAGGTTCAGGGTAAATATATTTCAACAGAGAGGTACTATAGGCGGCGTATTCAGGGTTATACCTTTCGGAGTACCTTCTTTCGATCAATTAAACCTGCCAAAGGTTATAGAAAAAATAGCAGCAGACCAGCGGGGGCTTATACTCGTTACAGGAACAACGGGCAGTGGAAAATCAACTACGCTCGCCTCTATGATCGATCACATCAATGCAAACAGGACAGCGCATATTATGACTATAGAGGACCCGATCGAGTACCTGCTTAGAGACAAAAAGAGTATTGTCAATCAGAGGGAACTCGGTGTAGACACCCAGAGTTTTGCGACAGCATTGAGGAGTGCATTGAGAGAAGACCCTGATGTCATACTCGTTGGAGAGATGAGAGACTTCGAAACTATCGAAACAGCAATAACAGCTGCCGAAACAGGGCACCTCGTTCTCAGTACACTGCACACGCTTGATGCCAAGGAATCAATAAATAGGGTGGTATCTATTTTCCCTCCTTATCAGCAGAAGGCTGTTAGACTACAGCTCGCATCCATTTTAAGGGCCGTTATCTCTCAGAGGCTTGTGCCTAAGGCTGATAACAAGGGAAGGGTGCCAGCAATCGAGGTTATGATAGCTACAGCAAGAATAAAGGAGCTTATCACGGATGAGGAAAGGATCATGGAAATTCACGATACTATAGCAAAGGGATTTACAACATACGGCATGCAGACATTCGATCAATCCCTGCTCCAATTGTTCAGACAAAATCTTATAACGTATGAAGAGGCGTTGAGGCAATCAACCAACCCGGATGATTTTGCCCTAAGGGTCAAAGGTATAACCTCAACCTCCGACATGTCATGGGACGATTTCGATAAGAAATCCGGCTCAGGCAAAGACGAAGATTTCAAGATAGAGAAGTTTTAATCTGTGAACACAAAAGAGATCAGAGATACCTTCCTTGGATATTTCGTTTCAAACGGACACAGGCTCGTACCGAGTTCCTCCCTTATTCCGCAGAACGATCCAACCTTGCTTTTTACCAATGCAGGTATGGTTCAGTTCAAGAAGATATTTACAGGCGAAGAAAAAGCCGATTATACAAGGGCGTGTACATCACAGAAGTGTGTAAGGGCAGGAGGAAAGCACAATGACCTCGAAAATGTAGGATACACGGCAAGGCATCATACTTTTTTTGAAATGCTCGGTAATTTTTCTTTTGGCGATTATTTTAAAATAGACGCAATCCATTTTGCATGGGAACTTTTAACAGAACAATTTAAACTTCCCGCTGAGCGGCTCTGGATAACAGTTTTCAATGACGATGATGATGCCTATAATACATGGCAAAGGGATATAAAAATTCCATCCAGTCACATCGTTAGAATGGGAGAAAAGGATAACTTCTGGTCAATGGGAGACACTGGTCCATGCGGCCCATGTTCCGAAATCATATTTGACCAGGGAGAGACGGTTCCGTGTGATAATTCTGAAGACGGCATAGGTTCTGATTGCGACAGATATCTTGAGATATGGAATCTTGTTTTTATGCAGTACAACAAACAGCAGGACTCGACACTCCTTCCCCTTCCAAAACCGAGTATCGATACCGGCATGGGGCTCGAAAGAATAAGCGCCGTACTTTCCGGTGTAACGAGCAATTATGACATAGATATATTCAAGACCATTATAGCCGCACTGTCTGATATACTGCATATCAAGTATGATAACGACAAGCTCACAGGGACCGCATTGCGGGTGATAGCGGACCACATCAGGGCAGCGGTTTTTTTGATAAATGACGGTGTATTCCCTTCAAACGAACAGCGAGGATATGTCCTGAGAAGGATCTTAAGGCGTGCCTTGAGATATGCATTTATGATAGGCATGCGGGAGCCGATACTCTACACTTCGGTAGACTCTATTGTAAAATTTTACAACGACACTTACACGGACCTTAGTGCCAACGAGGGCATAATCAGCTCCACCATTAAAGAAGAGGAAACGAAGTTTTTAATGACGCTTGAGCGGGGCTTATCTTTTATAGACGAACATCTGCACACACTGGAATCATCCGGTGCAAAAGTAATAGACGGGGAGTTCGCCTTTAAGCTCTATGACACTTATGGCTTCCCCATCGACATACTTTCCGACGTTGCAAAGGAGAATGGGGCGAGTGTCGATTACAATGTTTTTAACGAGCTTATGGAAGAGCAGAAAAAAAAGGCAAGAGAGGCAAGTAAATTTGGCAAGTCAGTGGATACAAGGGATATATCACTTTATAATCAGATATTACAAACCACGGGGCCAACAGAATTCGTTGGGTACAAGAGATTATCATTAAAAACATCACTCCAGTTCATTATAAAAAACGATCAGCTTGTTGACGAACTTAAAGAAGGGGAAGAAGGCATCCTCATATTCAAAGAAACGCCTTGTTATGCGGAATCAGGCGGTCAGGTTGGCGACATCGGGATGATATCAGCCGGTTACAACAAATTCTCTGTATCGGATACTGTTAAACCGGTAGAAGGGCTCATAGCCCATATAGGAAAGTTAGAGCATGGACGCTTTACCAAGGGACAAAATCTTGAACTCGCTGTAAACAGAGAGAGCCGTCAGGCAACAGCCTTACATCATACAGCCACGCACCTTCTTCAGGCAGCATTGAGAAAATCGATCGGTTCACATATTGCACAGGCAGGCTCGTACGTGAGCCCATCAAGGCTCAGGTTCGATTTCACGCACAATCGTGCGCTTAGTACCGAAGAAATTCTAACTGTTGAATCAATGGTAAACCAGTGGATACGGGAGAACCATGAAGTCAATATAACATTTTCTTCTCTGGATGACGCTGTAAAAGAGGGCGCAATGGCATTGTTTGATGAGAAATATAAAGATGTGGTCAGGGTCGTTACGATTGATAAGATCAGCAAGGAATTATGCGGCGGCACGCATATAAAACGCACAGGTGATATAGGCCTGTTTATTATAACAAAAGAGTCATCGGTATCAGCAGGGGTAAGAAGAATAGAGGCATTAACAGGTGATGTTGCATATAGATTCGTACGAGAAAAGATGTCCTTATTGAAAGAGATCGCTTCAGCTATTGGGACCTCGGAGAACGATATTATGATCGGCCTGAATAAACAGAGGCAAAAAATAAAAGAACTCGAGAAGACCGGGGACAACAAAAAAAAGACACTATCCGAACTTTCAAACGAAATAATTGCAAAAGCTGTACCCATCAATGGTATTAAAATTGTCAGTACAGTACTTGATCATGGGACACTCGAAGATGTCAGGTCATTATCCGATACAATAAAGCAAAAACTGCAGTCAGGTATAGGTGCGATAGGGATCAACATCAACGACAAGGCAACCATAATCGTTTTTGTTACGGGTAACCTTACAGAAAGGTATGACGCGGGTAAAATAGCAAAAAAGATGGCTGCGATTGTAGGCGGCAGCGGTGGCGGTAGAAAGGACTTTGCACAGGCAGGAGGCCCGTCCGTGGATAAGCTCGATTTTGCGGTAGGACAGATTGTCAACATGGTTGAAGAAAAAGCATAGGTAATTTTTAAGCAATAATACAGATTTGAATGGAGGAAAAAAATGGCAAAGGTTTGCGCAATATGCGGTAAAGGATCCCTTTACGGGAACAAAGTCAGTCATGCTAACAACAGGACCAAAAGGAGATGGGAACCCAATCTTCAAAGGATAAAGATCATTTTGGATGGCAGTGTTAAAAGCGTCTATGTATGTTCGAGATGTATAAAATCCGGCAAAATTCAAAAAGCCGTATAATGAAAGGATGTGTCTATGAGAGAAAAGGATCGTGAACTCCGCAGGAAGCAAAGAAGGAAACTAAAAAGGCTTAAACTGAATAAAAAGGCGGCAATGCAAAAGAAGGCAGAGCAAAAAGAGGCTGAGGCATAAACAGAATCAGCTTGCTTGATGCCGGAAACCGAGATCTTTATATGTTGTAAATCTTAAAGATGTGTTCTATTTATAACAAAAAGGAGCGCAAGATGCTTAAAAAACATATATCTTTACTTTTTTCATTGATGTTTTTTATTGGTTTCACAAGCATGATTGGCTGCGGCAAAAGCAGCTCGACCGCAACTTCAAATTATTGGGGTGCAAACGGTTACATTTTGACTCCCGCTGGCGTACAGATCGGTAATTCATCTCTTGATGCACCTGATCGTCAATCCATACCCCAGCCGAGCGAAATTGCTGTAACACCGGATGGGAAAACAGCACTGGTTTTGAGTACGGGATGGGTGCGTTACATAGGTAAAGATCATATGGTAACAGCGATAGATACATCCACAGATAAGATTATATCTTATATATCACTTACTACTTCTTATGGATACGAGAGCTTCGACGGCATGGCTGTAACAAGTACGTCATCCGGAACAGATGTTTTTGTTCCCGGTATAAAATCCAAGAAGGGTTATGTCCTTGACGTAGGCATGGATGCAAGCCGTAACCTTAGTTTAAAACAAGCAATACCCATTCAGCCTTATGCAGCTTCCATTTTTACATCTGATCCAGTGTATCCCACACCAGCCGGTATAGCTGTATATGGTAACATCTTAATTACAGCAAATAATGTTGAGTACGATAGCAGCAGTGGCACGCAATATCCAGGGGAAACAGTCTCAATCATAGATCTTTCAACAAATAATCAGACCTTTACCTTAACAACAGGGGGCTTTTACCCATGGGCAGTGGCAATAACCCCGAACGGCAAGGATGCTTATGTAGTCAACCGGCAATCCTCCGATGGTGCGGGCTCTGTTACAGTGTTTTCAATTTCAGGAACCCCATCTACAGTGACAACCATACCTCTCAAACAGGTTGGCTCTGCAGCAATCATCTCTTCTATAGATGGTACCAAGATGTACGTTGCTAATACATTAAGCGACACGGTAAGCGTCATTAATACGGCAGCCAACAAAGTAACCGACACAATATCCCTTGCAATGTTTACTGGAGAGCCTTCTGTGGGCGGGTTACCCAATAACCTTGCACTCTCTGGCGATGGCAAGTACCTGTATGTGTCAATGGGCGCTGATAATGCTATTGCTGTTATTGACACATCTACAGAACAGGTTATTGGTAGAATACCTACTGCTTCATATCCATCTGCAGTGGCTTTTGATAATGCCAATAACCATATTTTTATTGCAAATATGTATGGTGTAGGACACGGTCCATTCGCTCCTACCAGCCTAACACAGGCATTTGATTTCTCGAATTATGTATGGCTTTGTTATGGCTCTATTTCGGACATACCCCAGCCCACTTCGTCTCAGCTTACTGCCTATACATCACAGGTGCTTGCAAATGATTTTGTTAAACCCGAACACCCGGCTGTACCTGCAAATATTATGAGTGCATGGTCAAACATAAAACATGTTGTATATATATTAAGAGAAAATAAAACATTTGATATGTACTTTGGGGACCTTGGTTCACAGGCAAATGGCGAGCCAGTACCATGCCCATTCTTTGCAGCAGGCAGTCTTGATGCCTTTAATGCATTACCCGCTTCGTATGAATGCAATAATTCTACTTATGCAGGTATCGGGTTCACGACACCGAACACCCATGCAATGGCAAGACAATTTGCCCTTGACTCGAATTTTTACCTCGACATCGTAACGTCCATAGAAGGACACCCAATGTCATTTCAGGGCATGATAAGCGATTATCTCCAGAGGATCTGGGCAATCAATACAGACTATGGGGGCTCTTATAGGGCGGATGACTCTACAGAACCAATATCATCTTTACCAAGCCCCACGATCTTTGATGCCCTTAAAAATGCAGGTATAACATTTTCTGATTTCGGTCAGCCTTTGCCTTCCCTCTATGATGGGGCATTTAACAGCAACAATCCATTAAACTCATCATCCGAATTTGATCAAACATGGGGCACTCTTTTCAGCGATGCAGTAAGGGCTGATTATTTTGTCTCGGCATTTAACAACATGGTTCAAACTAAAAGCTTCCCCAATTTTGTATTTATGACCTTACCGGATGATGGATTTGAACTTGCCGATACACCTATGTCTGCTTACACTGAGAATGACTACGCAACAGCAAAGATTGTTCAGGCAATTGCAAACAGTCCATATTGGGCTTCAACAGCAATATTCATTGATGAGGACGACCCTCAGCCCGGCTTTGACCATATAGACCAGGAAAGGTCGTTTGTACTTGTCATAAGCCCATATGTAAAACACGGTTATATTTCTACTGCCCACTACGGGTTTCCAAGTGTTCTTAGAACCATAGAACTTATATTGAGTCAATCTACAGGCAAGACAATATCACCTATGACTGAGTTTGATGCGACAGCCTTGCCCATGTACGATATGTTCCAGTCAACCCCTATTATGACACCATTTACGGCAATACCCGTTACATGGAGCTCATCTGGCTGGTCACGGAATTAGCATAAGGATACAGAACAATTCTCGCCCCGGAATATTACCTGTCCACTATGAACTGTGGAACATGTTAAGGTTTATTTAGATTGGTTTATTTGATCCTGGTCCCGTTCGCAGCATCCCTGTCAAGTGTCAAAAGGGCAAGATGTTCCGCATCACCAGCAGCAAGTAGCATACCCTGTGACTGTATGCCAAATAACTGTGCGGGCTGAAGATTCGCAACAACGACAATACGCTTGTCCACAAGCTCTTCAGGCTTGTACGATTTACCTATACCTGCAACAATAGTCCTTTTCTCACCTATATCAACTTCAAGCTTGATAAGCTTGTTCGATCCCTCTACCCTCTGAGCACTGAGTATTGTCCCTACCTTAAGCTCCACGGTTTTGAATTGATCTATCGTAATAAGCTGTATTGGCTGCTGCTCTGAAGACTTTTGTATGGGCTGGCCCACACCGCCCTTACCTTTGGAAGGGATAGACGATTCTGATCCTACCTTTGCAGTGTCAGATTCAGATTTGGATTTTTCTAACTTCTTCTCGAATAATGGCGAAGCTTGCATAATCCTAACACCTGCTATGGAGCCGCCCCATTTAGATAGTTGTTCAAGGCTGTTTTCTTTTACCTCTTGAGCTATAGCACTCAATATTTTGTTTGCCGTATCCGGCATAAAAGGCAAAAGGTATACCGCTGCAATCCTCGTTGCTTCAATTGTGTTATAAAGCCTTGCATTGAGCTTTTCCATATTACCAGATTTAGCATCCTGCCATGGTTTCGTCTGGTCAACATACCTATTTGTCTCCGCAATAAATTCCCATAAAGTAGAGAGCGCATTGTGAAATTCCATATTGTTCATGGCCTTTGTATAGGAATCGTATAAAGTCACGGACTTTCGTTGTAAGGTCATATCAAATTGATCTGGGGCAATTGATGTTAGAGGTAATACGCCATCAGCAAACCGCACGACCATACCCGTTGCACGAGAGAGCAGGTTACCAAGATCGTTTGCAAGATCACTACTGATACGTGTATACATTGCATTTTTAGAAAAATTACCGTCGAGACCAAACGGTACTTCTCTCATGAGAAAGTACCTTGTTGCGTCCGTGCCGTAGTCATTAACAAGAGATTCAGGAGAAACAACGTTACCGAGGGATTTGCTCATCTTCACATTTTCGATGGTCCACCATCCATGTGCAAATATATGTTTCGGTAAAGGCAAC
>JABEBX010001898.1_pt1 | contig 12126 bp, 13 predicted proteins | sample 7245971 | NCBI WGS metagenome assembly JABEBX01 (sample SAMN14506365, study PRJNA622280) | hot springs metagenome | biome: hot spring [ENVO:00000051]|acidic hot spring [ENVO:00002120]; feature: spring [ENVO:00000027]|sediment [ENVO:00002007]; material: sediment environment [ENVO:01001048]...
ATTAAGATAATAATTACAATAACTTTTAGATTGAAATATACTTATAACTTTATGTATTGTATTTAATAAACATTCATTGACAATGAAGATAATTTCATCTTCATTAAGTTTATCTGTTGTATATAGAGATACTTCTTTATTACTATCAACAAAAATTACATTCATAATAAACCTCTAAATTAGAATCTTAATTTTATTTGTTCTGTTAAATTTTTGTATCGTATTATTCTAAATTCGCAATATATGCTTTTTGTTTAAGTGAGTGTAATGTTAGTCAATTATAAAGACCGGAATGAAATTTATAAGAATATATCTGTATGTTACTATTAATATACTCTTATATTTACTTGATAAAAATTATTTGTACTTATCTTGTTTTATACTTTATTAATGTTTTTAGGGCCTTAAAAAACTAGAACTCTTAATCTGCAGTTCTAGTTTTTCAGGCCAACTTCTTATCAGCTAAATCAGACAATAATTTTAATAAGATAAAATCTTAGGTTTTTATTTGTTCTTATTATTTTTATTATGTTATTTTTATTTGTTCTTGTGTTTTTTGTTCTATCTGTATAATTATAATAATATAATTTGTCGACACCAACCCAACTAATGTAAAATGTTCGAAAAAAAATGATTTAAACATAAACGAAATTTAGGTTATATTTTGTTCTCGAAAAAATGTTCTAAAGTAATTAATATTAATATTTCAAATAATGTCTAATTTTTATGTTCTATATATATAATATTCTTATTTTTTTATTATTTTCTATTTATCATTTTTATTTAATATTACAGCAAATTACCTGAACATACTTTAAATATATTAATCGTTAAGGAGGTTTAACGAATGAAAGAACTATTAATGGAAAGCTACAAAACTACTAAGAAAATGACTGGACACAACCCGCTTAATCCAGTTTCTCATAAACAAATCTTAGTAGATGATAATGCTTTCGATACATATGTTAGATCTTTATCGGAAGGGCTATCGGATGGGTTAAAGAAAGAATTTGCATTACTTGCAAAAAATACTAGACGTCAGCTTTTAGAAAATCAGACATATCAATTGAATCCTTATGAAACACTTACTCTTCCTGTTCTAAGAATTTTCTATCCTAGACTTATTGCAAGAGAACTTGTAACAGTACAACCAATTGATAAACCTGAAGTTGTGAAAGCATTCTTAATTCCTTCTTTTAATACTTTTGGCAGTAGTACATCATTGGCTGCTCCTAGTTATACAGATGTTTCGGGTACTCCTTCCATTCCAGCTGCACAAAATCAGCAAGCACTTGTTCCTGGTACAACTAATGTTCTTACAGTAGCTGGATTAACTACAGCACAAGCAACTATACAAAATGATTTGCTTATTTATGAAGTATTTATGGGCACAACATCTCAACAAGTTCAAATTAGTCCAACTGTAGATGGTACTATTGCAGCAACTGTTACAATTGACGGTGTTACTGATACATTATTGGGTACAATAGATTATGCTAGTGGTACTATAACTCTTACTAATACTGCTGGAAAAATAACAGCTGTAAACTATAGTGTAAGTATTTCTTTAGGTAATAATACAGTTCAAGCACAAGTTCAACTAAATATAGAGAAAATAAGATTTACACTAAGGGATAGAGAGATTACCGGTACATGGACCATTCCATTTCAGCAAGATATTAAAGCATTGTTTGATATGGATGTACAAGCAGAAATAGTTACAGTTATTGGCCAGCAAATTGCTCTTGATATTGATAGAGAAATTATTACTTCTCTAATTGGAACAGCACAAAGTACCTTAGTTCCAACTAGTCATACAAGTTCCTTTAGTAATACTCCTCCATCGACATATACATGGGGTCCCAAAATGTGGTTTGAGAACATTCTACCTCAATTTTCTACATTAAGCGCACAAATATATACAGATACAAATATTGCAGCAGGCAATATGATTGCTGCTAACCCAGTAGATGCTGCAATGCTAGAATCTATAGAGGAATACTCATTTGTTGGCACTGGTTCCGATGGTGGCGATATTGGGTATAAAGAAGCAAGAATAGCAAACGGTAGATGGACATTATTAACATCGCCAATTGTTCCTCAAGGTACAATGCTAATAACTTATAAACCAGATGTTGATATGAAAGCAGTATTTTATTATGCTCCATACCAGCCATCAACGATTCTACCATACCCGTTGATGCAAGTCCCAGCAATCACTGTATTGTCTAGGTATGCAAGTAAACTTGTCAGACCTCTTGGCCTAGCAGTTTTGAATATTACTTAGTTCATTTTTTAAGAGAGGACTGTCTTAAGACGGTTCTTCTCTTATTAGTAGTATTAATAAACTGAATTGAAAAAAAAGAAGAACTAACAAGTTCTTCTTTATATTTGTTGTTTAAACCAGGAGGACTCATCGTCCTCCTCCCCTTCATCCGGTTTGTTACGCAAAAGTGATTCTGCTGTTTCTAACTCCAATATAACACCTCCTTGAGACTAAATCGTATAATTATATATATAGACTTTATTAAAGAACAAAAAATAACAGAACAAAAAATAACAGAACAAAAAATAACAGAACAAATAAAAAGAATTGTGTTCATTAAGAACAACACAGACTCTATATAACTATAAACAATTCAAGTTATAAAACCGAGTTAGGATCGAAACTTATCCTAACTCAAAAATTTAACAGAACAAATAAAATTATATTTTTCTTAATGGAGGTATTCTATGTATTTTTCAAGTTTGTATGCAGACAGTGCTTTAGTCAGACTTAATTGTGATTTTAGAGAGGGAAAACCATCAGTAAATTTATTTCCTATTAATAATGGACAGGTTGATTGGAATTATAATAAAGCGTATCTTTCAATTAACTTTTATGAATTAACTTCTTTTAACGAGCAATTAAAGAAAACAAATCAGGCAATATTAAATCTTCAAAAGGGACAATCTACATTAAATATTAATTTTAAAGCAAACGGTTGTATAATATCTCATTCCTATCAAAATAGAACTATAAGTGCACAAATCGTTAGACCAGAAGATATTTTTTCAATAAAATATTGGGTATCATATTCTGTAGAAATATTTCCTGGGGAACTTTCTCTATTCCATGATCTGATAACTATAATTAAACCAGAATATTACCAAGAACGAAAAGATAAAGCTGCTCAAAAATCACAAAATTCGTTTAATCCTCAATCTTCTGGTTACAATAATGAAAATTACAATCGTCCAAATCCACAATCTTCTGGTTACAATCCTTTCGATTCTACAATTCCTTCTAGTGATTATTAATGATTAATATTGAATTAAAATCAATATATTTAGAAAATTTTAAATGTATTTCTGAATTAAGATTAGATCTAGATCAAAATCTTTATCTTGTATACGGAAGAAACGGATCAGGCAAGACTTCCTTATTTGAGTCAGTATATACATGTCTCTATAATAGAAGACCAAATGGGCAGCCTGCTTCTTCCGTTATTAAAAATGGAAAGAAAAATTCAACAATAGAACTATTATTTGTAATTAATGGAGAAAGTTATAAGTTTACTAGAGTTATTGGTTTTGGATCAAAATTTATAGTTGAAACAGACAATGATAAGATATCTGGAAGTGAAACTAAACAATTAGTTGAAGATTTAATTCCCAAATATGTAGTAAATTTATCTTTACTAAAAGATATAGATATAAAAGATATATTATCTAAACTAATTAATATCGAACAGATTACAGATTTAGCTAGAGAAAAACTTAAGAATATTCAGATACAGATATCCAATAATAATAATAAAAGACAATTAACAGATAGTGAAATTAGTAGATCTAAAAATAGTATAGAAGATTATAGATCTCAAAAAATAAGATTAAATCAAGAAATCCAAAATACTGTTTCAGAACCAAATTTCTCTATAGATGAAATACAACAAATAATTGAAAAACGAAGTAGACTAGACAAATTAATTTCTGAAAAGATTAATTTATTACAAGATAAAATTTTTTTAGAAATTCAAGTTATTGACCAGAATCTTTCTAAAAAGTATCAGGTTCAAGGTAATATACAATCAAAGATATCACAGTTACAATCGATTCCTACCGAAGGTGTATGTCCTCTTTGTAAGCAAGAAATTAATGAAGAACATTCAAGACATTTTAAAGAAGAACTTGCAAAATTAATAAAAGAACAAGATAATCTATACTTAGAAATTAACACTATAAAAGGAGAAAAATCAAACAAATCAATTAATCGAAATCAAATAGTTAATGAATGTATGCAGGAAGTTAATATACAACCTGATGAACTTAATGTAGATATTAATAGAGTTATGTCTCATATTAAAGCCTATCAAGAACAAGAAAATAATAGGCAGATAATACAAACTAAAATTGACTCCTTAGATGAAAGAATTAAAGAATTACAATCTCAAATAGAACTTTTACAACAAGATCTTATTAATCGTGATACAGAAATTAAGAAATTAAAAAATGTTGAATCTTTGTATGAAATTCTATCCAATAAAAGATTAATTAAAAAAGTAGCTTCCAATCTTTCTACAGAAGTTCTTAATTTTGAATTATCTAAAATGAGTAATATATTTGATGTTCAAACTCAGATAACTGATTCCGATGATATAAATTTAATTGCAACAAATAATAATAATGAAATTGTATCATTTAATGATTTATCGCAAGGAGAGCAAGCATTAGCTAAATTAACATTGTATCTTGCAATTCGAAATATATTAAGTAATCAAATAGTATTTAAAACTTTATTTTTTGATGAGTTTATAGATCATTTAGATATGTTATCAAGTGCTAAGTTACTTCCTGTATTAAAACAATTAAGTGAAAATGATAAGATATTTGTAATTACATTTAATAATGCAATTTATGAAACAGATATATGGGATAATACCATAAATATGGAGTCATATCACTAGGAGATTGAATGAAATATATTTGTATTGCGGATTTACATTGTAAAATACGAGGCTATGAACAAGTAGTTGATGGTATACCTGAAAGTTTATATTATCCATTAGAAAATCTTAGAAAAGCAGCATTAAAAGCAAAAGAAGAAAATGCAACTCTTATTATTCTAGGTGACATAATTCATGATAAATATAGATTAAGTCCAATATCATTGTCATACATATATCAATATTTTGAAGAAATAGATAGTTATAAAATCGATACAGTTCTTATAGCAGGAAATCATGATTATATTGAATATAACAATCGATACGTTTCTTGGTTGGAAGGACTTAAATTTAGTAATATTCAAATAGTTCTTCCTAATCAATATGAAACTTTAGGTAATGTATTATTTTTATCCAATGGAAGTATTGAAACTATGCAAGAAAGCATAGAAAATTGTCTTGAAGATTATATTTTATTTGGACATTTTGGATTATATGAGGCAAGTTTATCAGGAACAGAATTTAAAACCGGAGAGTTTACTATTAAACAATTATCTAAATTTAAGAAAGTAATATTAGGGCATATTCATAAACCACAACAAATATCAAATGTTATATATGTAGGATCTGTAATTCCAACAACCATATCAGAATATTCAGAACAGAAACATTTTATAATTTATGACGATGAAAGTAATGAAATAACAGAAGTTAATACAGAATATCCAAAAACAAATGATATTAAAGTAGATAAACAAGAAGATATTAATATTACAGATATAGAAGAAGCAATTAAGTGTGGAAATAAATATAGAGTAGAAATATCATCTACTCTAGAAATTACTGAAAAATTAGATAACTTACAAAAAAAGTATCCTGGTTATATTAATGTAAAGAAAAATAACCAAATTGAGAAAAACGGCTTAAAAATAAGTGATATCACAACTATAACAATAGATAATATTATTGAAAGATTAGTAGAAATACAAGGACTTCCAAAATCCAAAGAACCTCTATTAAAATTATTAGCCAAAAGTTTAATTACGGGAGAACTTAATGGCAAATCCTCATAATAAAGGCAGATATTTCGAGAATAGAGTTGCAAAACAGATACGAGAAACTTTAAAGTTATCTGAACTTGATGTTCATAGAAATAGTGATTCCGGTAATGCAAGTTACGAATTTGCTGATATTCGGACTCCATACTCTTGGATTATAGAGTGTAAGTTTAGAAATTCATACAATTATGATAGACTTTTAAAAGATTGGGATAAAGTTATAATCCCAATTGAAGAACAAATATTGGAGGAAGTAGACGTATTTATAAAAAAATTTAAGAAGATACCTTTCTACACAATAATTATGGCTTTACCAAGGAAAGAAGTTCTTGTAACTATTAATGTGAATAACTTTTATAACAATGATATGTTTAAAGAAGAAAATATTATTTATAACATTTTTGATAAATTTGCAATATACAAAGATAAAATACTAATTGTAACATTAAGTGATCTTTTAATGTATATTATCAAAAAGAATAAAGAAAAATCTTAGATAAAAGGAGTAAATATGCAAGTTTTAAGTCAAGAAATTATTAAAAAAGAGCTAGAAATGTTTGACAAAAAGGGTGGTTTTAAAATTAAGTTAAAACAATATTCTAACAATGGTAAATCTTATTATGGTATTAAAATACAACAATTTGATTTCGGTAAAGGAGATCAAAATAAGAAAATATCTTTAAGATTAGATTCAGTAGAAGCGGCTGACATTTCTGATAAAATTATGAATAATTTAAGAGACATTAATAACTGGAAACAAATTTCTGTATATCATAAATTTTCAGCAGTAGATCATTCTGAAACAATAACTACGCTTTCTATTGATACCTATCAATATAGTGGTAAATTTTATATAACTGTATCAACAAAACAAGGAGATACTTCTCTAACAACAAGTCTAAGTATTCCGCAAGCTAAATTTTTATCTAAAGTTCTTACTCAATTTGCTATTGATTGTTTAGAAGTAATTCCTGGACAAGGTGTGATGTTCGATGGCCCTCCTAACACCTAGAGCTGGTGCCATTATATTCTGTAATAATTCTGATCAAATTCATGTTTGCGTTATTCATTATGCAGATAGAGATATTTGGGATTTTCCAAGAGGTCATATTAAAGAAAATGAAGAACCAAAACATACGGCAATAAGAGAATTATATGAAGAAACAGGAATTAAATCAAATTTACCCTATAGAGCTGGTACTATACAACAAGTTGGAAAATCTAAATCTGTATTACTTCATTATGAGATAACATTTTATTCCGACGTTATTGGTTGTAAAAAACCTAATCCAATTGATACAAAAGAGATTAAAGACTCTAAATGGATTTCTATACAAGATGCAATTAGATTGTTTAAAGATCGTCCTAATATAATAGGTCTTATGATTAAATCTCTTATTTATTTTATGAAGAGTAATAAATTATGACCGTTAAACTTTTAGTTAAATATAGATATTCCATTACTATGCCCGATAAAGTAAAACCCTATTCTGAAATACTCGAAGATTGGACAAAAACAAAAATAAAATTTTTCTATGAAGGTAAAACAGGTATGCTTGTATCTCCAATATTTCGAGAATTAGATAATTCTAAAAATCTTTTTTGTCAACTTCTATTAGATATTGAAGGGAAAACTGGAACAGAAGAAGCTTTTAATTATTCTAAACGATTAAAACGACGTTTTCCATTTTTAACTATAGAATTTACCGGAAAAACGGGATTTCATCTAGCATCTAGTTTTCTTGTTCAGTTAGAAAATGACGAAACACGAATTATAAGAAATCAAATGTTAGGACAATTATCTCTTATTTCTATAGTTGATCAAATTAGTAGTATTAGAGATATGCCGACAATTCGAATTGGTAACTTCTTTTATCCTACAAATAGATTTGCTTTTCCTATTCTTGATGATTGGGATTATGACAATTTTATAAAACATAAATATGATGAAGATTTTTCTAAAATTTTTTCGATTGAAGATTTAAAATCATATATTCATGAATTTATTTTACCTAATCGAATTATATCTTATCAAGATTACTTAGAAATGATAAAATAGCAATTGCAAGAACAAACAAAAGAACGGAGGAAATAATTTAGTGAGTTATATACTAGTGGAAGCTGCAGAAAGTAAAAATATTACTATTACTGGTAGACTAGGCAATAAAGTTCGTTTTGAAGCTGTTTTACAGACAGCAGATGAGGAAAATCGAAACGGAAGAATATATAAAAAAGAATTTATAGAAGAAGCATTAAAAGATATTAAACCTACTCTTAAAGAAGGCAATTTTGGTGGTGAACTAGATCATCCCATTCCTACATCCGATGAAACTCAAACATGGGTAAGACATGCAACATATCTTTATAAAGAAGCTGCCTTTAAAATAGAAGAATTATACTTTAAGGATAATAATCTAATAGGAGTTTGTGAAAGTCTTCCAACACCTAATGGAAATATTCTTGCTAGTTTAATTAGAGATGGAGTTAAGGTAGGATTTTCAGCAAGAGCTATTGCTGATAATATACAACAACAAGGACATACAGAAATTGTTCTTCCTCCAATTACATATATATCATTTGATGTAGTATCAAATCCATCTCATAAGGGAGCGCAACTTTTAAAAGTAAATTTAGAATCATATAATCCAAAAAAATTAACAGAATCAACAAAATGCTTTTCTGGTATATGTAAAATAAGTGAACATTTATTTAGAATAAATCAAATACCGTTAAGACACTTTTTCGGTAATTGTAATATAATTCTGTAAAGAGGTGTCAAATGTTATATCTAAAAAATGAATATAAAAGATTGCTAGAAATCGCGAGTATGGAAGATGTAAAATCTTCTTCTAATAATTTAATAAAAACAGTATCTGAAATATCTAAACAAGATATTAATGATGATATAAAGCAATCTGTTTCTGAACGTTGTAAATGGTTTTTAGGTAAGTTATTTAATGATACAGATGAAATATTTGATATTGAAAATCATTGTAAAGAAATTGAATTAAGTAAAAATAAAGATAAATTAATATTAAAAAGAAACAAAAAAGAGATAGAAGGAGTAAACAAAGCATTATTGACTGTATCCGTTATTTCTCATAATATGGCTTGTAAAATTTTTCCAAAAAGTAATTCGGATAAACTTATACATGCTTTTAGCAAACATTTAAAAGATACAACTTCTGAACATATTAATGGTTCAATTTATCCTATTGATAACACTATTCTTGATTATAAGTGTTCTTGTGATTCAGATTATTCAATTATTATTACTAATCTTATTGTAAGTATTTTAATTTCAGAAAATTTCGATAAATACGAAATGATTTTGTTATTGTTATTAACAAGATGTCTTAAAAATAAAGTAACAGCATTAAAATATCTTACAATTGTATTAAGAAAATCTGAAAAAGTAATAGGGCTTAGTACTGAAGAAGTTTGCGATGATATTGTAGAAACGGCATAAATAATGGCAGAAAGTTTTAGCATATTACAAAAAATTAAACAAGTTATTATTGGTAAATCTTTTGATGATTTAGCTGAGATAAATAAAACACTTAAGAAACTTTCTAAAGTATCAGTAACTAAGAATACAGCAACATATTCTGAATTACTTAGATCATTGGCAGCTAAGCCTAGTAATGGCAAATCTAATAATTCTTATAAAGATGTGGAACAATTTGTAAAAGAATTAGGTATATCTGAAAATGGATTACAAGGAATAGAAGGAAGTCGTCTTCAACGTTATAATACATATGATGCATTAATTGGAAAAATTACTTATTTAAAGAGGGCTTTACGTATATTTACTCATGCAATTCTTTCTCCCGATGATATTGATAAGATTTCTTTAGATGTTACTGCTATATCGGGTATTGCCGAAGATGAAAACGTGGTTATTTCTGAAGTAAATAGAGTAATCGAAAAATTCGACTATGAAGATAATTTACAACAAATTGTATATAATAGTTTAAAATACGGAGATTTTTTTGTTGAAATAGTTCCTACAGATGAAATTTTAAAATCTTCGAATATTATTGGAGAATCATTTATAATATCACCAAAATTAAAATTATTACTTGAAGATGCTTCTAAAAACAGGAAAGCAAAATATTCAGCAAATGACTTATTCTATCAGTTTCATGATCCTAGAACAGTAATTAGAATTGGAGATAAATTTTGTTTAGGATATTTTATATTTCCAGATTTATTAAATACCAAACAATCTGACATATCTAATGTATTAAATCAGTCAAATGAAATCAGTAAGAAATTGCTATCAAAGATAAAAGCAAATAAAAATAATATTATAAAATCTCAATCTGAATTAAAAGAAGTAATAGCTAAACTTATTATAAATACTACAGGAGATCAAAGTCAAATTGTTGCTCGATATGTTCCTCCAGATTTAATGGTTCATTTTACTCCTTTTATGTCAGAATATAAGCCATATGGAACTTCAATATTTTTTGGTCAAGAATTTTTAGCTAAAATTATAATTGCACAACAATCATCTTTAATGGTTCAAAGACTTATGAATGCTATGGAGAAAAGAGTTATAAAAATTGAATTAGGAGTTACAAGAGATGCAAAAACAGTATTACAACAATTTAAAGAGACTCTTCGTAGAAAGAAATATACTGTAGATAGTATAGGAAATATAGATGAAATTCCAAGTAATATAGCAACTTTTGAAGATTTATATATTCCAACACTTAATGGTAGAGATCTTATAAATATCGATACACTTCCTGCAAGAGGTGATATTGGTACACATGTAGAAGATTTAAAGTTTTTAAGAGATAGTTTAGTTGCGGGTCTGGAAATTCCTCCAGCATTTTTAGGATTAGAAGAAAATGTTGAATCAAAATCATTATTATCACAAGAAAATATTATATTTGCTACTAGTGTTGTTAACTATCAAAAACAATTCTCTAAAAGTATTACAGATCTTGCAAAAAAAACATTAAAATTAATAAGTACAATAGATGTTGAATCATTTAAAATAAATTTAAAATCACCTCAAATGATATTATCTCAAAATAAATCTGAATACTTTAATAGTATGGTTGATTTGATTCAGAAATTAGCAACAATTGGAATACCCCAAAACTTATTAATAAATAAATTTTTGCCAGAGTTTAATACAAAAGAAGTAAAAGAAGCAAAAATTGAAGATAATTTACAACAAGCTACTGAAAATAAATCTGGAGAAAAACAACAGGGTGGCGGGGGTATAATGTGATTAAGAAACCTGATTTAATATATGATTCGCTTGGAGATCTTCTTTCTGAAGCCGATCCTCCTGAGAAACAAAATACTCCTCCTCCGACAAATCAACCAACCAATACAGATACAGGAAATCTAGATACAATGGGAGCAAACGGATTAGATTCAACAGGTATGGATAATTTGGGCGGAATGGGTGGAATGGGTGGAACGGATATGGGATTTCCACAAGGTCCAGATTATACACTTACTGATCTGGGTAAGATTTATGCATTAAAGAAAATTAATTCAGCAATAAATGGATTAAAAACATATATAGATGATGAAATCTCTAAAGAACCAAGTAAGCAACTTGTTTCTGTACAAAAACAATTGTCAGATCTGGAAGACATGTTTGTTATGGTTTCTAGTAATCTAGACAAGTATGTAAAAGATAAACTTGAAAAAATTATAGATTTAATGGAACATTATATTAAATCTGTATCCCAAGAATTAAGTGTTCTAAGTGAGAAAAAAGAAGAACAAAAAAAATAAGATAAAATTTCGGAGGATCTATTATGTCGAAGAAGAAAATTGCAATTCGAGAAATTTTCGAAGCTTATAACGTGTTAAGTAATGTTACTACAACAGACGTTAAATTAAATTATGTAATTGCCAAGTTTTTAATTAACGCGGAACCTATTGTAAATGCGACTAGAAAAGTAGCCCAACCAAGTTTGGAATTTCAGCAATATTCAAACAAAGTTAATACTATTCAAAATGATCCTAGTATAATAGATAAAGATAAAGAATTAAAAATACTTGCTGAAGAATATAATTATGCAATTCAAGAAAGACAGAAACAAGCATATGAAGTAGATCAAGTATTAGATAAAGAAGAAATAATTGATATAAACAATTTTAAACTAGAA
>JABEBX010018430.1_pt1 | contig 12099 bp, 7 predicted proteins | sample 7245971 | NCBI WGS metagenome assembly JABEBX01 (sample SAMN14506365, study PRJNA622280) | hot springs metagenome | biome: hot spring [ENVO:00000051]|acidic hot spring [ENVO:00002120]; feature: spring [ENVO:00000027]|sediment [ENVO:00002007]; material: sediment environment [ENVO:01001048]...
CGATAAGTATGATCACTATTATTACTGCAATTACTGCATATAAAATTCTTTTATTCATATTTTTTCTCCTTGGCTCTGACTTTCTCTATTATTTTTAAAAGCTAAGTCAAAGCTTATCATGCTTAATAGCATTTTTAATATTTAATACTTATGATAAGCTGAACTTGCGAAATGTTCTTTGATATGTAAATATTCTTTCATTTTGTCGGACTGATACAGGTGTCCAAACAATTTCAAATAAGTGAACTATGTTAAGGGATAGTTCTTAATCTTTCAACGAAAATCCAGATGATTACCAGACAGAGCCTGTCAACTCTTCGTTGATAGACAAAGATATAGCTGTATTTTTAGCTTCACCTTAAAAATGAAAATGACGATGGTACCGTAATCTGTGTTCCTGCCATCCAAAGAGTAAGTAAAATTTGCAACTAAGAGTTGACACCCCCTCGATAAGCTTTATCTAAAATTACAAAGACTAAAAAAAGTTATAAGGTAACTTGTAACCATTCTAGATCTCATTCAAAAGCTGAATTGTACATATAAACTTACAAATGAAAAGATTATAAATCACATCTGAGTATTATTAAAAAAAGAAACGTTACTTTCATCATTGAAACTATTTGTGATTTTATTCAATAGGTTTTGTACAAGTATAACCAAGAACTGAAATTTAAATGTTTTTTATAACTTTTCCATTTTTCATAACAAAGCACACATTTTCTGGAGAAAGGAGAGAAAGCTCATCATCTGGCATTTTTTTAAATCCGATTATATTTGCTTTGAACCCTGCTGATATTTTTCCCGTTTTTTCAAGACCCAAGCATTGCGCAGCCATAGATGTTGTAGAAACCAAAGTTTGAAATTTGTCAAGACCATACTTATGCATATTTACTAGTTCTTTATAATTTTGTCCATGCGGTTCAGTATCACATCCCACAAAATCTGTACCACAAACAACATTCAATCCATAACTTTGAGCCATAGGAATATCTTTGTTGAGGTGATTTTCAAGAACTTCTTTCCATTTACCTGTATTGTATTTTTCGTTGATAATATGAACTGTAAGGGTTGGAATATAGTATGTTCCTTTTTTGGCCATAATTTCGCAAATTTCTTCAGTTAATCCAAAGCCATGTTCTATGCTATCTGCCCCACCGTTTATTGCATTCATAATTCCATCGCTTCCGTATGCATGTGCAGCTACTTTAATACCCATTCCATGTGCTTCCTTAACAACAGCCTCTATTTCTTCTTCAGTAAGAAACGGTCTTAGACTAGGATTTCCTAAGATATTATCTTGAGCATAAACTTTAATCACTTTAGCACCTTCCCGGACTTGTTCTCTTACAGCTTTTCTACATTCCCATGGCCCATCACAGAAGGTACTGTATGACAAAGCCTTAGACATTTCTAACGGAAAATCTTTTTGATCGTCATCTCCCCCTGTTGCAGATAGAGAATGATTGCAAGGAATAATGTCAGGACCATTTAAATATCCTTTTTCCACACCTCTTGAAAGTTCTACTGCACACTTTGATCCCATATCTCTAACTGCTAAAAATCCTGCGTTAACAAGATTTGAAAGATCGTTTACACTTTTCAATGCTGCCCTTAAAGCTGGTGTTTCACTCCATTCCTTAAAGTCAAAATGCTCAGATCCAAAAAAGTGAACATGAGCATCAATCATTCCAGGCATTAAAAATAATTCCGCTTTGTTCTCTGAATGATCTAACGTTTCAAGAGATTTGATAATACCTGTTGATTCATCGATTATGATTCTCATAGGATTTTGCAAAATTTGCGTTCCATCAAAAACATGACCTATTAATTCCATAAATATAATAATATGTAATAACTATAATAAATTTTTTTATAAATGTTAACATAATCTGTGTAATAATAGGATAAAAAAATATAAAATTCTATTGAAAATTAGTATTCGCTTAAAATATAAATCAAATATCAATAGAGCTCTTATGTATTATTTAAGAATATTTTTCAGTTACAAAATACCCAAAACGATGTTCCTTATAAAAAATTGTTATGACAAATATATCGCATTATGTATTATCTCTTATGAATGAAAAATTAGAAAATTTTTAGAGATCTACTTGTTTAAACATTCCAGATTGTTTGAGCCTTAATTCATTCTCTAAAAAAATAAAAAAAAAGATTTTATTTGCTTAGGTATATATATATTGTGGCCATAGCTCCAGCAAAAATTGGGTTTTGTTCATACTGAGCGCCATGTAGTGCTGTTGAATAGTACAAAAAGCCGTTTTGTTGCTCTGTATATACATAAAATGTCAAATTAACACCCAATACCTCTGCTTCGTCATAGTATTTAAGCGCTAAAGTCGCATTACCTGTTGCCTGTGCATCTGCAATATACTGATTCATCAGTGCATCTTCTTTTGCCTGGTTAGGATGCCCTGCCGCAGCAAATACTTGTGGAGTATACCCATATCCCATACCAAACATACCAGCTTCGCCATACATAGGTATTACGTAATCAGACGGAAATGGAAAATCTGGAGTCCAGCCAGTACCAGTCACAATCGGCAAGGGATCTTCATTAGGTACCTGATAACCAAATATCTCAGAAAATGGTATATACATAGCGGAGGCATGTATGTTTGGATCAATTGAATTCATCACTGATGCCCAATCTTCCACTGCTGCATAGTCAATAAAATCTCCAGATGCCACAATAATAGGAAAAGTTACTGTTTGATTATACAGTCCTGACTCTTCCATATACTGTTTTGCTACTGTCAAATCATAAGTGGGTACTACTGCTCCAGCTTGCTGTAACTGTGTGGCGCTCATGTATCCGGGCATGCCTTTTGGTATCATTCCTACATAATTAGATGCAAAGTCTCCACCATATATATTATTTCCAACAAGGTTGTCGATAAAGTTTGTGTAGTTAAACGCGTATGCAAATGCTCTTCTCACATCCAGATTAGCAAAATAGTACTGAGGTATTTGGAATCCTGCTCCTAGAGAAGAAAGCATTGAAGTATTAACATCTACATTAAATACATAGTAATATATATCTAATGTTGGAAAATTTGTAATGTTTATTTTCCCCTGAGATGCTAATTTTGCCATAATTGGATAATAGCTGCTTGGAACATAGTTTATAATATCTGTTTGCCCACTTTCTACCATCAATAAAGCAGTTGATGGATCTTTTTCCCACTGTATATATATTGTATCATTCGCAGCATGACTGAAACCAGGAATGCCAGCTATTGGTGTGTAGTACGGATTCGGAACTAGTATTATAGATTGCCCGACTAGATAGTTTTTGATCATATATGGACCAGAGCCCATAGCATGGTATCTTACATAATTATTATAGTCTACTTCATTACCTTGATTTACATATGCTGCAAAGCCAGCCGGTGTAAATGTAATACCTGCTCCATGTGCTACAAGCCAGCTATAGTCTGTAATCGAAGTGCCGGAAGGGTCTGCTAAATAATCTAAAAATGCAGGATCTGGCTTTAATAAATGGAATGTTACTGTTTGAGTGATATTATCTACCGTAATAGCTTGTGTAACATTTTGGTAAGAAGTAGCATTGGGTGCAAAACCTCCACCAGGCAATAAATCCTGAGCTGGAATCCATCCTGCAGTCCCCGGAGAGCCATCAACAAATAACAGTGTTCTGATAAAGCTGGTATATACATCCCATGCTGTTACTGGATCGCCATTTGCGAACTTTAATCCACTTCTAATATGAAATGTATAATTTAGATAATTTGATGAAATACCACCATTTGCCAGAGTTGGGATACTACTTGCAATCATCGGAAACATTTGTGACTGATTTGCTGAAGAACCGTTATATTCTATTAATGTTTCATAAACATTTGCTAGGGTTTCCATACTAATATCATCATAGGATACTGCAGGATCAAATGAATACGGACCACCTGGTACTATTTCTGTAACAATGATTTCATTAGGATTTGTATTTGCTACCGTGCTTTTTAAAAGTTGTGCAGTCTGTCCAGCAGCAGTAACAATTATGGTACTTATATAAGTGTTATTATAATATGTTCCACTTAGTATGGATGTTAGATCTGAGAGTGGATAATAGGTGTAGTTGTTACCGTTGCTTGTATACGTTGTAGGCACATAGTTTGCTGCATTAAACGTTATAACTCCCAGGGTAACTGCATATATTCCCGGAGTGCTGTATACATGAGAAATGTTTCCTGTCATAAAGGTCCCAGAAGAAGCATTAAAGATAGTAGCATTTATCTTGCTAGTTCCGTCTCCAAAGTTCCAGATATAATAGCCAATGGTCCAGTTTGCTGCAGTTGGAGGCTGCAATGTTGATGCTGTCAAAGTTACAGTGCTACCTGCTGAAAAGATCTGCGAAGATGTAAGAATTGAAGGGACCGTTATCTCAGATGCGACAGATGGAGACACACTAGCTGGTGTTACAGATACTTCAAAAATACTTTGCATATTATCTGCATATTTTCCATTTACTGTAACATTTGCAGTAACTAGATACCTGCCTGCTGAACTGTAGCTATGTGACACACTGTACTGGTTACCTGTCAAATGTGTTGCTATGCCGGTACTTCCATCTCCAAAATTGAACACCACTTTAGAAGGTGTGCCACCACTTACAAATGCTGAAAACGTGATAAGTGATCTTTTAAAAGAATATAAAAGCTATGAATCTATCTCCCATGCACAGAAGCTTCTGAATTGGGACATTGAAACATACATGCCTGAAAAAGGTATTGAAATAAGAGGAGAAATCTTATCTAATCTTGAACTTTTTCAGCAAGAATTTTCTCTCAAGATAAAAGATAAGGTTGAGAGCATTGTAGAAGATGATCTGGATGATTTTGAGAGAGGTATTATAAGAATTTTAAAAAGGCATGTGCATTTTTATGCATCTTTACCATCAAATTTTTTAAAGGAATTAAAAAAGGTAACTACAGAGGCATCCGTTTTTTGGAGAGTGGCAAAAAAGAGATCGGATTTTAGTCAATTTAGCCCGTATTTGAATAGGATTGTGGACCTTGAAATACAGATGGCGGATAGGCTTGGTTATAACGGTCATCCATACAATTCATTAATGGATCTTTTTAATGAAGGTTTCACAGTGGATGATGCAGATTCAATATTCAACACAATACTAAACAATGCTAAACCAATTTTAGACAAAATCCTTACCGATGGTAAATTTTCAAAAATTAATCCATTGGAAAAGAAGAAATACAACATTAATAAAATGGCTGAAGTGAATAAAAAGGTCATTGAAATCTTTGGCTTGCCTATAGAACGGTTTAGGATGGATGTTTCAGCGCATCCATTCACCACATCTATATCTGTGAATGATGTAAGAATAACAACACGGTATGAGGGTATAAATTTCAAGTCATCATTATATTCAACTATCCACGAATGTGGTCATGCCATCTATTATCTACAAAGAGATCCACGTTTGGAATTCATACCTGGAAATGTGGAATTCACAGCAGTGAAAGATCCCGTACCCTCAGGAGGTTTTGATGAAAGTCAATCAAGATTTTTTGAGAATATTTTTAGTAGGAGTATATATTTTATTGATCTAATTCATCCTTACCTCCAAGGAAAAGTTATAAATGAGAGTTACAGCAAAGAGGATATATACATCTATTTCAACACAGTCAGACCAAGTTTGATAAGAGTGGATGCGGATGAAGTGACATACAACTTTCATATAGCTTTAAGGTATGAGATTGAGAAACTTTTGATTGAGGGAAAAATTGATGTGAATGATTTGCCTGAAATATGGAATGAATTCATGGAAAAGTATCTTGGTATTGTTCCAAAAAACGATGCTGAAGGTGTTCTGCAGGATATTCATTGGTCTAATGGCTCATTTGGCTATTTTCCTTCATACACGCTTGGAAATGTAATTTCAGCCATGATAAAATATAAAATAAAGAATATTGATGAGTATATCAAAACAAAGAATATTGAAGGCATAAAACAGTTGTTAAGAGAAAAAATTCATAATTTTGGATCTATATATTCACCAAAGGAACTTTTGATGAAAAGTTTCAATGAAAACTATAATGCTAACTACCTCATAAAATACCTAAATGAAAAGTATCTTTCATGATTATTTTTAAATTGTTTTTTAGTTACCTAGAGCTTTGCGTATAACTATAAAGTTGTTTTATCTTTCTCCACTTTCCCATTTTTTAATACTAGTACAATGTTATCAGGTCTTAATAGAGAGACATCTTTCAAAGGATTGCCTTTGACTGCAATTATATCTGCCTTCCTTCCTTTCTCAAGCACACCAATGTCATTTCTGCCAAGGCATTCAGCTGCTATTGATGTTGCGGATTTTAAAGCTTCTTCAGATCCAATTATTTCAGAAAGATACAGGATTTCAAGATAATTTTTTCCATGAGGTTCCAAATCAGATCCTACAAAATCTGTTCCGGTGGCAATCTTTACATCGCTTTCTTGAGCTAATTTAACTTCCTTTTCAAAATGTTGTTTTATCATTGCATCCCTGATTGGGTTTGTATCTTCTCTGTGAATCTTATATGCAGATAATGTTGGAACATAAAATATTCCTTTTTTGGCCATAAGGTCTGCAAGATCTTCAGTTAAACCAAGACCATGTTCAACGGTATCGAACCCTGCTTCAATCGTATTTTCAATGGCTGATGCACCATAAGCATGTGCAGCCGCCCTTACAAGAGCTTTATGTGATTCGTCTGCAATTGCCTTAAGCTCTTCAACCGTGAGTTCATCTCTAATAGATCCACCACCCACAAAACTTGTAGATGCATAAGCTTTGATAACCTCTGCACCATTTCTAAGATTCATTCTCACAGCTTTTTTGCATTCCCATGGTCCATCACAGTAGTATGAATATGAAACATTTTTAGCTATTTCTTGACTGAAAAATTTGGGATCATCATTTCCACCAGTTATTGCAAGAGAATAACCTGCAGAAATTATTCTTGGCGATTTTATCATTCCAAGCTTTTCTGCCTTGCTCATATCTAGTGAGACTTTATCACCAAGTGTTCTAACAGTGGTAAATCCGGATAAAAGAAGATTATTGGCATCATTTATCGAGCGTATTGTAAGCAGAACATCAGAAGTAGTTACCCAATCCAGAAGCGAATTACGTGCGGTACCGAAGAAATGTATATGTACATCAATGAGACCAGGCAGAAAAGTTATATCTTGGTATCTTGGATCACTATTTTTAGTATCTTCAAAATATTCAATTGTTCCAGTAGAATCGTTAATTTCAATTTCTGCATTTTCATGCAGTTCTTTTCCATCGAAAAATCTACCTATGTATTTCATGTTTTACTAATAACTTTAAGTTATTAATATAATTTTCTATCCATATTTGTTTAGAAGCACAATATTTTTAAGTATGGAATATATATATAAAAAACTATGTATATCGTGGAAGCAAAAGGGAGCTACCTCTTTGATAATCTTGGTAAAAAATACATTAATTTTGCAGAATCTACAAATATTTTTGGACATGGAGATCCAGAATTAATGAAAATTATTCAAGATAGAGCAAAATATGGTTTAATTCATTATCCTCTTACTATTTCTTATCCAGAAATTGCAGAAACAATTGTTAAAAAACTTGAAAAAATTACAGGCATATCAGGAAGAGGGATATACTCTTCATCAGGTTCTGAAGCTTGTGACATTGCTTTTTCAATCATCTCTGAATCTGGTCCGATTATTACAGTAGAGGGAGGATATCATGGCAACTCTGGTCAGTTTTTACATAAAGCTGAATATGACAGAATAAAATATGGCTATGATTTCACTATAAAATTTCCAAAAGATGATTCATTTATTGAAGAAATTGATAAAGCCATCAAAAAAGGTGCAAGATCTTTGCTCATTGAACCGCTTCAGGTTGAGGGAGGAATAAGGGAAATACCTAACTACCTACTTAAAAAAATACGAAACGAATATCCTGATCTTATAATTGCTGTAGATGAATGTTATACAGGTTTATCAAAAACTGGAAAGTTATTCTCTTATCAGTGGTATGGCATACTTCCAGATATCGTAATAATGGGAAAGGCTATTGGTGGGGGATTACCATTGGGATTGGCTATAATTAAAAAAGAAATTTCACACCATAGCAAATTTTTTAGAGCTCTCAGAAACTATGCATTTGGTTCATCATCTGGAAACATACTGTCTTTATTTCTCTCAGAAAATGTGATTTCCAGAGCCTCCTCTAATTCATTTTTGGAAGATGTTGAAAGGAAAGGTATGCTTTTTAAAAATATGCTAAAAGATAATATAAAAAAGAAAATAACCGGGCGTGGTCTTATTTTAGGCATATCTACTGAAAATAAAATTGATGCACTTAATATTTCCAACAAGTTAATCGATGCTGGCATATATGCAACACCCATGCGAAGTGCAGTAAGATTATCACCACCTCTAAATATTGATGATGATTTGCTTAGATTTGCTGCTGAAAAAATAAATAGGATAATTTAAGATCCAACTTTCATTTAATTTTTACGCAGACTTTCAGCATGTCTAATTTAAATGTTCTGTCAAGCAGTTAATACCCTTAGTTTTTCATATTTTTGTTTATTTCTGATGTTAAATAATAGCTTATTTCATCTAGTTAGATCTAAAAATACTTTTATTATTTCAATTAACATATCATTATAATTTTTTAGCTCTATTTTTACTTTCATACTCATAATTTCATCTATTATCTCAATAATTAAGCTCTAAACAGTCTATTGCTTTTTACCTATTATGGCGGTGGTTGTTTATGCATCTTTTTCCATAACATCTTGAAATAGACCTCTTCTTCTAATTTCATTCCTTTTGTCACAAAATATAGAAAATCTTTCTGCGGAATCCACATCTCCCATCTTTTTACTACCATATTCATCAAGATCCAAAAGTTATATTTTATTATAGAAATACCATATAGAAAATATCTCAATGGTATGTTTCCACTTCTCGATCTCAATCTTAGCTCCTTTTTCTTGGAATATCCTGTTTCTATTCCCCATCTGCTCCTGTATGTTTCTGCAAGATCAATGACATTATCTTCTGTAACCTCTACGTTCGTGTAAAATGCAAAATCGTGCTTTTTTCCATCTTTATGGTATATTACTCTTACAAAATTACTTTCTACCATATTCTTTCCACTCGATATATTGTCCTTTATTACGACATAATAACAATGATTCTTGCTTGTGTTATCCCGAAATAATTTCCTATATATAGGTGATCGGAATTTACTTATTGATAAATCCACTCAAAGTTTAGTGGCTAAGCTTACTTAGAAAAAGATCAATGAGATAAAACAGAAAAAGCTCAGAGTTAGCTCTGCAGAGATCGCCAGAATACAACATATATCTACAAGATATGTTAACATGATCTATGCCAAATAGAAGAGAGAAGGTAAAGTAACTTTGAGAACACCTGGAATAAAAAAGGGCATTATTCAAGAGGAAACAAGAGAACTAATAAAAAAGATAAGAAGTTTGCATCCAACTGCTGGTGCTATTTCTATTGAAAGATATCTGAAACAATATTCAATAAAATTATCACACAACAAGATCCACACGATCCTGGAAGAAGAAGGGATGGCAATGATGAAAAGAACAAAAAGCAGAGAGCCATTTTTCAGTGCAATCGCGGTTATTTAAACGAAGATTTAAAACGATTGATGGCCTATTAAATACATCCTATTGGTATCATACTTTATCAACGAAAATTTGACACCGTCCAAAAACGCAAAACTCTAGTAAAAAAAGATAGAAAAAATATATATAAATTATTTATAGTACATCTTTTAATGAATATTTTGTCACTAAATTTTTAGGAAACTCAAGTTCTAAGCTGACTAGAAGCGATTCTAGATAGTAAAAATGCCTGAATTAAGAAACAACTATTTTTAGAATTATTCTATTCTTTGCCCTGAAGATTGTACAAAAACCATTGCTTGATTAATTCAAGCCTTCTTACCCTGTGCAAGGGTTTTCCAGTCCATGAAAATTCGTGGTCTTCTCCCGGAAATACCGCCATCTTTACATCTTTTTTAAAATATTTTAGAGCTGAATATAACTGTAATCCCTGCTCAATTGGGCAGCTATAGTCATTATCTGAATGAATTATTAACACAGATGTTTTGATATTTTGTACATACTTCAGAGGACTCTTTTCCCAATAATTTTCAATATTTTCAAATGGAAGACCACTTATCTGGTCTGAGCCAAAACTTGGGCCCATGTCCGTAGTAAAAGAGAAGGAAATAAAGTTTGAGATCGATCCTTCTGTGACTGCAGCTTTAAAAATATCGGTATGTGAAATTATCCAATTCACCATAAATCCGCCATACGAAAGACCATATACACCTATATTGTTGGATAATTGAAATTTCTCTATTGCATTTTTTAAGAATTCAGTTAAATCCTGAAAATCCTTTTCACCATAATGATCTTTGAGTTCTAATGCAAAATTTTCATCATACCCCTCGCTACCTCTAGGATTTGAATATACTATTGAAAAGCCAGAGGAATGAAGCAGATAAAATTCAAACATGAAAGCATTACCGTAGGCGCTCTTTGGCCCACCATGTATCTCTAAAATTGTACCCATATTATTTTTCAAAACCCATCCCTCCAGTCTAGTGCTATCACTTGAATTAAAAGAAAATTTGTCAGGTAAAGGTAGGTTTTTGAAAAATCTGTTAAAATTTGTAAGTTTTTTCTTTAATCCATCATAAAAATAAAGCTCCTGCGGATAATTGATTTTTTGTGTTATAAAATAAAATTTTCCATTTTTAAGTATAAAATCATCGATGCTTTCATCTTCGCCTGTCACATACGATATTTTTCTATCTGATAGGTCATATTTATATATTTTTGATGAACCATGATCGGTTATGAGAAAATATATGCTATTATCTTCCCATGCTATCGTTTTTTCAGATCCAAAGTCTACTCCAAAGCGAGAATCTGAATATATGCGATTGCCAAGTGATCTGTCCATATTGCACGTAATACATACCATTTTTTTATCCAATAGATACAATTTCTTGTGCTGAGAATATATACTTTTTTTGTTATCTGAATAAACGATTGCTAGTTTCTTACCGTCGGAAGAATATGCAACTTCGGAAAAGTATCCTTCGGTTTCGAATTTCTCAATTTTTTTATTTTTAATAAAATACAGATTGTTACAGAAAACCTCTTGGCCATCAACCGACATTACAGCGGCAATTTCTTTGCCTTCAGGATGCAAATCATATGAAATAACATTATAGGGCTCAGTTGTTAATTTTTCTAGTTTGCTTTTCAAATTCACTCTGAAAAGTGTGGGTCTCTTATTATAAATGAACCCCTTTCCGTTACTATAGATAGGATATTCTTTTATTATTTTCACATCATCTATTTCTTTCACTGTTTCATCCGATATAAAATAAATGTACTTTGAATCATTAGACCATTTTATACTGGAAAAATCCTCTCTTTCACATAAGATTTTTGTATTACTATCTATTAACGGCAAAATCGTTAGTTGTGATTTATTTTTCTTATTTTGAGAAATAAATGCCATATATTTGCCATCAGGCGAAATCTTTGGATGTCTGTCTTTTGGGCCAGTGGTAATCTGCTTTAATCTTGGACTAATAGCCCAGATGGTGCTTTCATAATCATTTTTATTTTTCAATCGCACAGTTTTAACAAAATAAACGATAGAGCCATGTACTTCGAGGTCAGTCAAAGATACAACTTTATAAAAATCCTCAATGTTAACCATGTAAATTCTAATTGAGCTTCTAATATTTAATTCTTTCTTACAACTAGAGCAGATTCTCTAATTCGGCAAAATTATAAAATTTCATATTGGCTCTATGCGTATATTTATTAAAAGAGTTAATAATGATCAATTACAACATCAAAAGAAAAATTAAAAACCTTAACTCAATAAATTTTAGGTAATATGTCTATCTTGAGTGATTTACATAAATCTTCTACTTTCTTTGGTATCTCGAGAAATCCGCTCTTTCCGTCCGTGTATTTGACCATGTAT
>JABEBX010016847.1_pt1 | contig 12083 bp, 8 predicted proteins | sample 7245971 | NCBI WGS metagenome assembly JABEBX01 (sample SAMN14506365, study PRJNA622280) | hot springs metagenome | biome: hot spring [ENVO:00000051]|acidic hot spring [ENVO:00002120]; feature: spring [ENVO:00000027]|sediment [ENVO:00002007]; material: sediment environment [ENVO:01001048]...
GAGGCCTTCGACGTCGTCTTTGAGGTATTTGCTTTGCCGATCCTTGATTTTGCCATTTATCCTACACTCCCTCTGATAACGTACCTCAGGGCGAAAACAGGCTGCGGAAAAACTCGACGCTTCATAGATGCAAGGTTGTTTCTCTCCAAGGTCCCCGGAAATTCGTCATCCTAAACGGAGACTCTCGCGGCTTTATGCGAGAGCCGGAGCCGAAGGAACCCCGAGGGTGTGGACACCACCTATGGTGTTTGAACCTTTCTCACCCTACGGCTGAGGTGTACGAATCGCTTCCAGGTCTATCGATTGAAAGGGTCTCAAGCGATATAGGGAACGTCAAGACCCTCAGGATCCTTCGACTCCGTAGACCGCAAAAAGCCGCGGCCTACTCTGCTCAGGATGACAATTTTGTGGTGATTTGGAGGAGAACAGTGTCAACCACAAGAGGGTAAGGCTGACGCGGCATGACGTTCTCGTTATGGGACAGCCAGACCGAACGCAGTTTGCCACCGAGATCAGAAAGACAGACAGGATGCTGAACAGCAAATGGCGCGGCTGAAGCCGTGCCGTATCAAAACAGCGGCTGAACGAATGAGAGGCGCCTCAAGGCAGGGCCTTGAGCCTTGGAGCGACTCACCGCTTGCGCCCACCGGCCTGATACCTCGCCAGGATCTTGCGGCGGATGGGGGTCGAGAGCACAATCGAGGTTGAAGTGGTGCCAAAGGGTGTCAGCCTGTCGATGAGCTTCTCCAGATGTTCAATGCTCTCCACGGCCACCTTCAACGTGAAGGAGTCGGCGCCGGTGCCGCGATGGCACTCCAAAACCTCCGGCATCTCAGACATCGTTCGCGTAATGCGCGCCAGCATATCGCTCATGACACTGATGCGTATGAAGGCGGCGATGGGCAGGCCGATCTTGGCCGGATCGATCTCGGCGCGGTAGCCGGTAATCACGCCCGCGTCCTCCAGTTTACGCACCCGTTCGGCCACGGCGGGCAGCGTCAGCCCCACCCGGCGGCCCAGTTCGGCAAACGAGATGCGGCCGTTCTGCTGCAACTCGAGGATAATCTTCCAATTTGTCTTATCAAGCGATGAAGGATCAAAGGCCATATTGCATTCTATCTTGATAATCGAAGGAGAATAGATGCTTTTTCTTTCTATCTTGCATTTACGAAAGGTGCTTGTAGTTGAAGAATAAGGCTGCGTGTATTCCGCGGTTGGGAGGGTAACTGAAGATGAGCTTTCAAGGGAACCATCGTCCTGCAAACAGCAAAGGGATGAAACGCGGCAAGAGTTTTGAAGGCATCCAATGGACCTGGATAAACGGCAGTTTCACGCCCTGGGCGGAGAGTAACGTGCCTTTAGCCACGCACGCGCTGCACTACGGCACCGGCGTCTTCGAGGGGATACGCAGCTATGCGGTTCACGGTAAGCCGGCTATCTTTCGCTTGGACGCGCATCTGGAGCGCTTCTACAAATCGGCTGCGACCTATGGAATGACCATTCCCTTCACTGCCGAGGAGTTGACCGAGGCAACCTGCGAGCTTCTGCGGCGCAACCATCTGACCGAGTCCTATATCCGACCCATCGCTTACCTCGGCGCCGAGACGCTGGGCATGCGCGCGGAGTGCTCCACGCAGACGGCGATGCTGGCCTGGAGCCACATCGTGCATGTCAGCGAGGAGAGCCGCGCACGCGGCGCACGCGTGACGATCTCGCCCTACCGCAAGTTCGACTCCAGCATGATGCCTACCACGGCGAAGGCCTGCGGCCAGTACTTGAACTCGCGCCTGGCCACCTTGGATGCGATGCGGCGAGGCTATGACGAGGCGCTGCTGCTGAACACAGCCGGCAACCTGGCCGAAGCCGCGGTGGCCAACATCTTTGTGGTGAGCGGTCATACCGTGCGCACCAACGACGAGCAGTCCTCGATCCTGATGGGCATCACCCGCGACTCGATCCTGCAGTTGGCCGCGGCCGAAGGCTTCCAGGTGGAGGTGGGAACGATCACCGTTGCCGACCTTCGTTCGGCCGACGAGGCCTTTCTCTGTGGCACGGCCTGCGAGATTCTTCCCCTGGCCGAAGTGGACGGCAGCCCCATCGGCCAGGGCAGGCCGGGCCCGGCGACCATCCGCATTCGCGATGCCTTCCATCGCGCCACAACGGGCGCGGCCAGCGAGTGGGCGCATTGGCTGCATCCCGTTTCGGCAGCGCTGGCAAGCGTTTGAGCTGAGGGTGGACGAAGCAGGCGGCGGATCACCGCGACAGAATCGGCGCGCCCCTCAGCTACGCCTTGGGGAGATTCCGGCTAAAAGAAGGCCTTTTCCGCGCTCTCTGAAGGCTCGCGCCGCCGCGTAGCGCCAGCAAGAGAGACGATCGACAAATCAATTCCAGGGAAGACCTCTTGAGCCTTTTCTTCGAGACGCGCTTGGACTCCGATGGCGTCAACAGGCGCGAGAAGCGGCTTCCACGCGTAGAACCTCTCGTGGCACGGCGCGAGTTCTCCCTCTCCTTTGGCTCGTGCTCCTTCGCCGAACCCAGAGGCGGCCTGCGCCCTTTTGGCCTCTTCTGAGACCGCTCCGCGACGAAACGCGCCGTTCCTTGACGCAAGGCAGCTTTGAGCCCATCGGAAGAGGCCGCTGGGCAGCCCATCTTCAGTCGTCGGACTCTTTGGCGCTGGGCGCGGGGTGAGGATGATGGTGGTGGTGCAGCACGTGATAGTCGATATCCGGCCAGAACTCGCGGAAGACGTTGGTGAGCGCGTCGCGACCGAGCGCGTAGGCGTACTTTGAGGTGAACCCGCTGACCGTGGACACGGAACTGGGATAGTACGTCAACGAGATGGCCTGGGAGATGCCGCGACCGAAGATCTCCGCATAGTTGACGGTATTCTTGCCGCTGTAGTTGGGCGTAATGAAAATACGTGTGGCCGAGTAGATCCCGCGGTGCAGAATACTGCCCTTGCCCATGGCGTAGTAACGCTCGTCTTCGTGCAGCACGGTTGGGAGCGCCCACACCACCCAGTAATTGCCGTCCGCCTTATCGAGGAATCCGCGCCAGTAGTACTTGCCGAAGCCGTCCACGCCTTTGCCGAAGGTGGGGTGGTCGCCATCTGCCTCTGCCAGCAGCGAGGTGATGCCCACGAAGACAAAAGCGGAGTAATCGAAGTTGTCGTCGGAAGCGACCATAAAGGCCTCTTTCGAGGTGGGGGGCGGGGGATGAACACCGGCGCTGACGGCACGGTAGTTGGGCATGATGTTGAGGATCCGCTTGGGTTGAGCAAGCAGTTGCGGCGCAGGAGTCGGCGCCTCAGGAAGCTTTGTCGCTGTCTTGGGAGTCGCTGTCTTGGGAGTTGCCGGTTTGGGAGTAGCCGACTGCGCGACGGGTGTAGCCGGCTGCGCGGAGGGTGTCGCCGGCTGCGCGGAGGGTGTCGCCTGCTGCGCGACGGGTGTCGCCTGCTGCGCGACGGGCGTAGACTGCTGCGCGACGGGCGTAGACTGCTGCGCGACGGGTGTGGACTGCTGCGCGGAGGGTGTCGCCGGCGGCGTGGCTGTTGTGGCCGGCGGCGTGGCCGGCGTGGCCGGCGTGGCCTGGGATGCGCTGGAGGGGAGAGTGATCTGCTGGGCAGGCAAGCCGCCGACGCAAAAAGAAAGCGCCAGACCTGCAAAAACAAAATAACGCAACAATCCCCTCCGAAATACTCAAAATTTGTACATGGAACGTACAGGCAAGCTGCCACAACTCTAGCCTGTGCGCTGCTCCCTGGACGCGCTCTACTGTGCATGTGCGACGCGCTCAGTGTAGCATTCTCAACCGGCATTCCACAGGTTGAGCAGCCAGCACCAGCACTGTCCTGAACGAGGAAACCAGCAACAAGAATCCTCCTTCACGGACAAAACAGGCTGTGGAATAGGCCTGGTCTCACCTCGTATCAGGGCCGGCCTTTCGGCCTGCGGCACATACTTCAGGAAGAACCTGGGCTGCTACAGGCTGCGGAAAACTCGACCCTTTGCAAGGGCGCTGCTTCCGCTTGAACGGTACGGGCCTGAGCTTGAACGGTACGGGCTTTAGCCTATACATAAAGGCAACAAAACCAGTGGGCTTTAGCCCTACTGAGGGAATGCATTTGGGGATTTTCGGTCGCAGCAAGCCTTTTCCCGCAGCATCTTTAGCCCGTACCCTTCAGGACGAAAGTCCCGCCCTTTCAAAACGCGGCCTTATTCAGAGGTTCCCTGGATGGAACGGTGCAGAAGGGAGGCAAAGAAGCCGTCGCCCTGGAAGTTTGCGCCGGGGAGGGTGCGGAGATGGCCTTCACGAAGGAGTCCGGCCGGGAGGGGTGCGGCAAGAACGCCCGTGGCGGCGAGGTGGTTCAGTGCAGGCTCCAGCGAGATCTCGACGATGCCGGGCGAGGCTGACAGAGCGGCAGCGACCACCTGCTCGTTCTCTTCGGGCTCCAGCGAGCAGGTGGAGTAGAGAAGATGGCCGCCAGGGGTAAGACGGCTGAGCGCCGCGATGAGGATCTCGCGCTGACGGATGGCCTGGCGCGGGAGGTCGGAGGGCTGAAGGCGGTGGCGGATCTCGGGGTTGCGGCCGAGGGTGCCCGTCCCGCTGCAGGGGACGTCGCAGAGGATGAGGTCGAAGAGGCCTTCGCTGGCGGAAAGCTGGGCGGCGTCCGCTTGAAGGGTGCGGGCGTGAGGGGCTGCGGCCTGGAGGCGGATCGTAAGGGCTTGGAGGCGGCGGGCATTGGCGTCGGTGGCCAGAAGTTGGGTGGTGGGATGACGGCGGGCGAGGATGAGGGTCTTGCCACCGGGGGCGGCGCAGGTATCCCAGATGCGGGTGGGCGCGGAATGGACGCAGGCGGCTAGCTCGGCGACCAGGCGGGAGCCGTCGTCGAGATGGGGAAGATCGGGGGTTGGAACCTCCGCGTCTGTTTTCTGGGCCATGGGACCCGAGTCGGAGGCCTGGGTGCACCCAATCGCCGCTGCAGCCCCGAGCACTAGGTCTACGCGGGACGTTTCGTGAGAGAGATCGAAGATGGTTCCGGGGTGGGACTCCTGCTGAGCTGGCTCCCGTTGGTCATAGGCGCAGATGGCCAGTGCCTCCGGTCGACCGTAGTTCTGGACCCAGCGACCAACCAACCAGAGCGGGTGGCCGAGACGTTCGGCAAAGGCTGGGGTAGTCTCGTAGAGTTTGGGCCTGGCTGCGACTTGGCGGGTGAGGTTGCGGAGGATCGCATTGACCATGCCCGCGGCATGGGGGTGGCCTGCGGAGCGGACCAGCTCGACCGACTCGCTTAAAGCCGCGTGGGCGGGAATGCGGTCCAGGTGAAGGAGTTGGAAGGCACCAAGGCGGAGGGCGATGGCGACTGGCGGGGGAAGGGCCTGCTCAGGACGCTGAAGTAAGGGTTTAATACGAGCGTCGAGGGCGATCTGCCAGCGGAGGACACCCAGAACAAGCGTAGTGGCGAGGTTGCGGTCGAGCTGGGAGAGTGCGGAGACGGCGGGGCCGTGAAGCAGATCGTCGGAGTGGGCGGAGGTAGTAGCAACGCGGAAAAGAAGGGCAAAGGCGGCGGAGCGCGCGGGAGTGATGAAGATCGCCGCAGCTGCCCCCCGTTCCGTTTTTTGCACAACGCCCGACTTTTCCACAGCGTTGTGCCCAGGAAGCCTGGAGCGGCGCGGATTGAGATCTGGGGTCTTTGGCACGAGGCTGAATGGACAATCAAACGCTGTAAGATTGGTTTCTATATCAACGATAAATCGCTTATTTTATTGAAGTATTGGATGCATCAAGATGCTCACCGTGGCCCAGCTGGAAGTCCTTTGCGAACTGTGGGCCCGTGAGACGGGGCTTGCCCTCTAGCTGCACTTCGTCAAGGACAAGGAGAGTGTTGCCGGCAGCCCCCGCAAGGAGCTGACCGGTCGAGGCGTCAAGCTGATCGGGAGCGAGTGGGCGGAGTGAAATGGAAGACGATGTCAAGGCTGAGCTTAATGGATGCATCTTATGGATAATAAATCTCTTGCCGCGAAAGATCGCATGTGCTCCAGGCCAAGGGGTGAAGCCGCGCCAGCGGTTGTAGGTCTGTTGAGCGGTTCGGTGGAAAAGATCGATACGGCCTTCTTCGCGGGTGAGGATGGGGGCGAGCGTTGCTGCGGCGTGGTCCTGCGGCTGAGGGTGGATTGCTCCCTGCTCCAAGCCAGAAAGCGTTTGAACTAATAGATTTGCGCCGATCTCTGCAAGTTTAGGATAAAGCTGTGGAAAGGTTGTGTCCGGACCTATGGGAAGGCTGTGGAAAGCCAGTGTATCGCCCGTGTCGAGACCCCTATCGAGAAGCATGGTGGTAACGCCGGTTTCGGTCTCACCATTGGCGACGGCCCACTGGATGGGAGCAGCTCCACGGTACTTGGGGAGGAGCGAGCCGTGGACGTTGATGTTGCCGAAGCGGGGAAGGTCGAGCATCCAAGGGGGAATGATGCGGCCGTAGGCGACGACAACGATGGCATCGGGTGCGATGGCTTCCAGCGTGGAGCGGAGGTCGGAGTTGTTCTTGATGCGCTCGGGCTGCAGGACGGGGAGATGGAGGCGGACCGCGAGCTGCTTGACGGGAGGGCTCTGAATCTCCTGCTTGCGACCGACGGGGCGGTCGGGCTGGGTAAGGATGAGGGCAACCTCGTGACCGGCGTCAACCAGAGCCTGAAGGCTGGGGACAGCGAACTCGGGAGTTCCGCAGAAGACCAGTTTCATGCGTTCCCTTGAAGTTGCTCTACCATTCGCCGTTCTTCTGGAGCTTCTTGATACGGCGAAGAACAAGATCACGCTTGAGGCGGCTGAGGCGCTCGAAGAAGAGGATACCGTGGAGGTGGTCGATCTCATGGAGCATGGCGCGGGCAAGCAGTTCTGTACCCTCTACTTCAAAAAACTCCCCCTTCACGTTCTGCGCACGCACTTTAACCCATGCCGCGCGCTGAACTTTTTCGCGAATCTCGGGCAGGGAGAGACAACCCTCCTCCTCGACCTGCTTGCCGCGGTGGTCGATCACTTCGGGGTTGATGAGGACAACTTTGTCCTCGGGGCGTTCGTTGAAGCCGATGTCGATGACGGTGATCTGCTTGGAGACAGAGATCTGGGGGGCGGCGAGACCGATGCCCTCGGCGGCATACATGCTGTCGAACATCTCTTCGATGAACTGGGCGAGCTCGGGGGTGAACGCGGTGACGGGCTCCGCCTTTTTAAGCAGCACCGGATCAGGGTACTTGACCACCTCGTGGAGCTTGCGAGCCGATTTGCGAACGGCATCGCGAACGGCGATGCGGGTGGCGTGCCTGGATTCCCTCGAGTCTGCCGCAGGGGTGGTTCTGGTGTCGTATTGGGTGTCGGTGGGCATGATTCAGAATGATTTTATTTGATCACAGTAGCCAGTATAGTTGCGATGCAACTCGCGGAGGCTGTCACCGCCGAACTTCTCGAGCAGACTGCGGGCGACAGTGAGAGCAACCATCGCTTCCGCGGCGACGCCGGCGGCAGGGACAACACAAACATCGGATCGTTCATAGGATGCTTGGGTGGTCTCGCGGGTTTCAAATGAGACCGACGCGAGCGGTCGGCGGAGGGTCGAGATCGGTTTGAGGTAGCCGCGGAGGACGAGATCTTCGCCGTTGGAGATGCCGCCTTCCAGGCCGCCGGCGTTGTTCCGGTCCCTCGTGAATCGGGTGAAGCGGTTGCTGGACTCCCCTGCGGCGTCTCGGACGGCAGACTCGTCGGCGTAGCTGATCGCGTCGTGGACCTGGGATCCGGGGAGTTGGGCGGCCGTGACGCCACGGCCAAGCTCAACGGCTTTAACCGCCTGGAGGCTCATCACGGCCTGAGCGAGGAGGCCGTCGAGGCGCTCGTCCCAGTTCACATGGCTGCCAATGCCGGGGGGGAGACCGTGGACGACAACCTCAAAGATGCCGCCGATGGTGTCGCCCGTGCGGAGGGCAAGATCGACTTCGGCCTTCATCCGAGCTTCTGCTTCGGGATCGACGCAGGCGAGAAGAACGTCTTCCCTACGGGCGAGATCGGCAATCTCGGAGAAGGTGGCAGAGCGGGAGATCTCGGCTGAGCCGACGCGGATGACGTGGCTGGCGACCTGGACTCCCAAAGCCTGCAGAAGCATCTTGGCCAGCGCCCCACAAGCCACGCGGGCGGCCGATTCTCGGGCCGAGGCCCGCTCGAGGATGTAGCGAGCGTCGGGAAAGTCGTACTTGAGAGCGCCGGCGAGATCGGCGTGGCCGGGACGGGGGCTGGCCACCGCCTTGTGCTTGGACGGGTCGCCAGGCTCGACGGGGAGGATCTCCTCCCAGTTCTTCCAGTCCCGGTTGGCCAGCGTCATGGCGATAGGTGAGCCGATGGTGTGGCCATGGCGGACGCCGGAGAGGATGTGGGCGCTATCCTGTTCGATGCGCATGCGGCCACCGCGACCGTAGCCCTGCTGGCGGCGCCAGAGTTCGTGGTCGAGGAAGGCCTGATCCACAGCAATGCCCGCGGGAAGACCGCTGAGCAGCGCTACGAGCGATTCGCCGTGACTTTCGCCGGCTGTAGAGAAACGAAGCATGAACTTAGAATTATAAAGGCCCGCAGCCCGTTCTGTGCATCATCGAAGGAACCCCTGTATCTACTGTTGCCTTTGCTTTGAAGGCTGAAGAGGTTGCGGAAAGAGGCCTTGCTTCGGCGGTTCAACTACAGGAGCGCGCACCAAACCCCACGCAAAAGGCCTCCTGAAGGAGGCCTTTTGCGTGAGGCTGAAGATCCGCTCTACGCTAGCGGCGGCGACGGACAGGCTTTGGCTTGGGCACCACCAGCGCGCCATCGGCCAACGTAATCATCAGCGGCGTGGAGGTATACGAATCGTACGTGCCATCTACTGTAACCTTGTCTCCCGGCTGGGGAACTGTCTTCAAAGGCTCCTTCATATTCACGGTGAAATCGGGCGTCTTGCTCGCCACAGCGTCGTCGGAGACCTCAAGCACCAACTGTTCCGGCGTAGCCGAAACAACTATCACCCCGGGAAACTCCACCAACTTGCCTTTCACCGAATCGAAGACCTTCTCCGCATCCTCCGGCTTGCCATACTGCAAAGCCGTCTCCTTGTCCCCCAATGCCAGCGTGGCCAGATCCGGCGTAGTGGCGACGAGATTCGCCACCAGGTCCGCGGGCTTCGGCGCCGGCGTCACGGTAAATCCAGCCGGCATATCGAGATTCGTCTGCACCGCCGTCTGCATGGCGGGATATCCATCCGCGCTACCGTGGTACTTCTTGTAGCAATACGTTGCCAACGGCTCGATCATGGTCTGGGATGCCGCGGGAGCAAAGGCGGCTGCGCGTGTCGCATACCAGGCGCAGTCCAGATAATCGGGAGGCGTCGAGGTGTAGTACGCCTGCGCCAAAACATACACATCCTGAAGTGTCGGACTCGGTACCTTCGTGTCCGCTTCGTCCCCATCAATCTCCTGCTTCAAGATCTTGATGGCCGCGGCATTGTCTTTCTTTGCCATATCGTCATCCGCGATCGCGCTTAGAAATACCGGAGCAGTCTTCGCCTTGAGCGTTGCGAAATTAGCATCGGACATGCCCTTCGGTTTGGCTGCACTCAGTCCCTGCTGCGCATACTTGGCGACGGCGTCCAGTGCCGTCTGCTTCGCGGCCGGGTTCGTCAACTTATCGGCGTCCGCGCGCCGGTAATAGACCTCGTAGGTGAGCGCCCGCAGATCATTGGGGTTGATCGCCAACAGACGATCAGCCGCGCTGAGCGTTGCCGTCTGATCGCCGAGTTGACTATCGGCGTAGAGAATCTGGTTAAGCGCATCCTCTTTCACGGCAGAGTTCGGATACGCCTTGAGATATGCCTCAAAGCCTGCGGCTTTGGCTGCCGCGGTAGTCGCCGTGTTGGCCTTGTTGTAAGCGGCGTACTCGGCTTGCGACATCTGGATGCCACCAGAGGACGACTGCTGAGCGTACGCGAAAGACGTTGCGAGCACCGCGCCAGCCACAGTCAGCAACGAAGCAAGTACAACCTTTTTCATAAAGAGAACTCCTCGGAGAGATGCGTCGGTTTCCAAACCTGAGACAAGATTAGCGCAAACTTCGCCTTTCGTTGTCTCCCTGCTATAAGGGAGATAAGGAAGTTAATACGCGTTGTGAAAATTATAATGCGAAGCCGCTCTTGCGCAACTTTCCTGGCCTTGGACGCCTGTAAATTGGATTCCGCCGGTCTTATCCACAACATCCTGCTTACAACCCCGGTTTCCGCGTTGATTCCGTCTTCCATGCCGCTTACGATTCGCTCTAGCAGGACTCGCGATGCCCGTGCATCCCGAGAATCCGCAAAAGACTCAACCGTGGAAGAGGTGCCGCTCCTTGCTCAAGCTCAAAAAAGTGCAGATTCTCGGTTTCAAGTCGTTCTGTGACCGCACCGAGGTAAAGCTTACCGGCCAAGGAATCGCCGCGATCGTGGGACCGAATGGCTGCGGCAAGTCCAACATCTCCGACGCCATCAACTGGGTACTGGGTGAGCAATCCGCCAAGAGCCTCCGCGGCATCAAGATGGAGGACGTCATCTTTGCCGGAACACGGGAGAGAAAGCCCACGGGCATGGCTGAGGTGTCCCTCACGCTGGTGGACCCGGAGGTTTACGACGGCAGCACACTGGCCGACGGCGAAGCCGAGGTGCTGGGCGCGGATTCCGGCGGCGAGTCCGGCGCGGATCAAAACGTTACCACCATCCACTCTGGCGGCGACTGGGACGAGTCTGCGCTGCGCGCTGAAGCCGCCATGGAGACCGAGGAGGCCATCGCCGACGCACAGCCGGGTACGACCTACGAAGCGGAGGCGCCCGCCAAGAAGAGATCCGAATCCGCATCCCCGGACGTCACCTCCCCTGCCCTCACCTCCGCGAATCCAACCGAGACCGGCGCGGAACTCGACGCGGGCAGCCACGTTGTGCTCAAGATTCGACGGAGAAAGTTTGGGCGCACGCCCATTCGCGCCGGGGAGATCACCGTCACCCGCCGCCTCTTCCGCTCGGGCGATTCCGAGTATCTGCTCAATGGCAAGATCTGCCGCCTGCGAGACATTCAGGACATCTTCATGGGGACTGGTTTGGGCGGTGAGAGCTACGCCATGATCAGTCAGGAGCGCATCGGCAGCATACTTTCCTCCAAGCCCCTCGATCGCCGCGCCATCATCGAGGAGGCCGCGGGCATCACTCGCTTCAAGACCAAGAAGCGCCTGGCCGAACTGCGGCTGGAGTCCGCCAAACAGAACCTGGCCCGCGTAAACGACATCTTCGAAGAGGTCACGCGGCAGGTGAGCGTGCTCAAGCGCCAGGCATCCAAGGCGGAACGATACGGCGCTCTGCGCGAACAACTGCGGGGCAAACTTCGCATCGTGTTAGCCAGCCGCCTGGCGCAGATGGACGTGGAGCAGAGTTCGACCTCGGTCGAGATCGCCCGGCTGGGCGGACTGATTGAGGAACAGGCGGCGCAACTTGAAACGATGGACGCGGAGCACTCCGCCGGGCTCGAGCGCGGGTATGCGCTCGATGGCGAGATTCGTGCAGCCGGCTCGCAGGCTAACGCCCATGCTGTAGAGCTTGAACGTATCGCCGCACGGGCCGCCGCCAACACCGACCGGATCACGGACCTGACACAGCGCATGTTGAGCGAAGACGACGATCTGTCCCAGGCGCGCACCCAGCTTGAATCGCTCGCCGGCGAACTGGAACAGCATCGCGGCTTTCTTGAAAATGCCACCGCTGAAGCCGCCGCCTCCCGTGAAGCCGCGGGCGCTCAACAGCGCCTGGCGCAGGAGGCTACACGCAGCGTTCTCACAGCCGAGGCTTTGAGCGAAAACCAACGCCGCAGCGCGATGCAGTCGATGCAGCGCGCCGCGCAGGCCGCCAATGAAATCGCTCAGGCCGAAGCCGCCCTGGAGGGACTTGACCGCGAGAACGAACGTCTGGAGTCCGAATCCCTCGCCGCACGGGCGGAACTGGAGTCGTTGAACCTGCAGCGGGACGCCGCGAAGCTCTCCTTTGAGGGGGTGACGGATCG
>JABEBX010018786.1_pt1 | contig 12065 bp, 11 predicted proteins | sample 7245971 | NCBI WGS metagenome assembly JABEBX01 (sample SAMN14506365, study PRJNA622280) | hot springs metagenome | biome: hot spring [ENVO:00000051]|acidic hot spring [ENVO:00002120]; feature: spring [ENVO:00000027]|sediment [ENVO:00002007]; material: sediment environment [ENVO:01001048]...
CATCAGATCCGCCTGCCGCGGAGAAAAGCGCATCACCTCGGCTCCAAAGCGGGCGATGTCGAAGCGCGAGCAGGAGGCCGCCATGAGCTCGATGGCACAGCAAGCCAAGCCCATTGGCATCGGCCAGACCGAGTTCTTCCGCATCCAGTTGATGGCGGAATCCAGGGTCGTCAGGACGACGTCCCCCTCGACCTTAGAGTTGTAACTCAGTTCTTGCGTCTGGGCCATACGAGCCAATCTAACGGGGAGCGGTTTCGCGGCAAGCAAAAAGGCCCGCGAGGAAGGATCGATCTCTTCGTTTTCTCGAAAACGGCTTTGCTGCTACCTTTTCCAGGAGAGCATGTACGCCCATCTCCTTTTCATCTGCACAGGCAACTACTATCGGAGCCGTTTCGCGGAAGCGGTATTCAATTACCACGCTTTGGGCCGCGGGCTCCCGTGGCGGGCCCTCTCGCGCGGCCTCGCCGTGGGCCCCACCCCGTTGCCCCTCTCTCCCTTTGCCGCCGCTCGCCTGCAAGAGCTCGGGATTCCGCTTTCCCACACAGGCCGATCTCCGCTCCGGCTTTCGGAAGCGGACTTGGTGCGATCCGCCCACGCGATCGCGCTCCAAGAGCGGGAGCATCGCCCGATCATCGCACGTCTCTTCCCGGAGTGGGTCGAGCGGATCCGGTTTTGGGACATCGACGACGTCGATCGCCTGCCCTCATCCGTGGCACTTGCCAAGATCGAGAGCCGCGTGCACCTTTTGCTGGAAGAGCTGGCGGCGGCCTGACCCACTCGGGCCCCCTGCAAGGCGGACCACCGGGGAGCGCGGGAGCGCCGAACGGCTTGCCTGACGGTTGACAAACCTTTAGCCTGGGCGTGACCAGCGTGTTATCGTGATTACCCTCGAAGACCTCGTAAACCCGGGAATTCGTTCCCTGACGCCTTACGAACCCGGCAAGCCCATCGAGGAGCTCGCCCGCGAGCAAGGCCTAGCGCCCGAAGAGATCTGCAAGCTCGCCTCGAATGAAAATCCCCTGGGCCCCTCGCCGCTGGCCCTCCGGGCGATCCGAGAGGCCTTGCCTCACGTCCACCTCTATCCGGACGGCGCCGGTCGGCTTCTTCGGGAGGCGATCGCCAAACATCACGACCTCTCGGTGGAAAACATCGTCCTGGGCAACGGTTCCAATGAAATCATCGAGCTGCTCTTCCATGCCTTCGTGCTGCCGCGAACCCACGAGATCCTCTGCTCCCGCCATGCCTTCGCGGTCTATCGGCTTATGGCCCAGCTCTTCGATGCCCCTTACCGGGAAACTCCCGATCCGGAGTTCCGTCACGACTTGAGCGCCATGCGAAAGGCAATCGGGCCGAGCACCCGGTTGATTTTCTTGACGAGTCCCAACAATCCTACGGGAACGCGCATCCCCAACCGGGAGCTTGAGGAGTTCGTCGAGGCAGCTCCCCGTCATGCGGTCGTGGCTCTCGACGAGGCCTATATCGATTTCCTGGACGATCCTCCCCCGAGCATCTCCTGGGTGCGGGCGGGGAGAAATGTGGTGCTGCTGCGCACCTTTTCCAAGATGCAGGGCTTGGCCGGCCTCCGCATCGGCTACGGCCTCGCCCCCGCTCCAATTGCCTCCTGGCTGCAGCGCGCCCGCCAGCCCTTCAATACCAATCTGCTGGCGCAAGCCGCGGCGATCGCCGCGCTCGAAGACCGGGACCACACGGAGAAGACCCGGCGAATCGTAGGGGCGGGTCGCGCGCGCCTGGAGGAGTCGTTCGGGCAGCAAGGCCTCGAGTTCGTTCCCTCGTCCGGCAACTTTGTCATGGTCCGGGTCGGCGACGGCGATGCCCTCTTCCATAGCCTGCTCCGTCGCGGATGGATTGTTCGCCCCTTGCGCAGCTACGGGCTGGCCGAGTGGGTGCGCGTCAGCATCGGCACGCCCGAACAGGTGACGGGTTTTCTGAAGATCCTTCCGGCCGCCCTGAGCGAGTCGAGACGAGGATCGGCATCGTCCGGAGAAGGATGAACCGCACCTTCCCGCTTGCCCGCTTGGCCGTGCTCGGCACCGGCCTCATCGGCGGCTCGGTCGCCCGTGCGGCACGGCAGCTCCGACTCTGCCGGGAGCTCTCGCTCTATAGCCTCGGCCCGGAAAGGGAAGAGGTGCGGGCGGCGGGCATCGGCGACCGGGTTTCGGACGATCCGGCAGCCGTGGTCCAAGGGGCGGAGCTCGTTGTCGTCGCCCTGCCCATGGCCGCCATGGACTCGATCCTGCACGCTGTCCGGGATGCCCTCGACCCTGCAGCGATCGTGACCGACACGGCGAGCGTCAAGCTCCCGGCCATGCGCCTTCTGCAAGAAAACCTCGAGGGACGGGCCCGCTGGGTCGGCAGCCATCCAATGAGCGGGGGGGAGCGGTCGGGCTTTGCCTATGCCCGACCGAACCTGTTCGAGGGAGCGGTATCGATCGTGACTCCTCCGGAAGATCCCGACGAGGAGGCGGTCGCCTTGGTCGAAGCGTTCTGGCTCGCCCTGGGCTGCCGCACCCTCCGGCTCCGGGCTCCAGAGCACGACCGGCGGGTCGCGGCGATCAGCCATCTGCCGCATCTGCTGGCGGCTGCCCTGGTGCGGTCGGTGGACGATCAAGCTTGGGAAGTGGCGGGCTCCGGGTTCCGCGACGTGACTCGAATCGCAGCCGCTTCCCCGGAGATGTGGAACGAGATCCTGCTGGCGAACCGGGAGAACGTCCTGCTCGCTCTCCGCTCCTTCCTGAACGATCTCCTGGAAGCGTCCTCGAGCCTTGAAGACAGATCCGGCACGGCCATGAAGAAGCTGCTGAGGGAAGCCTCGCAACGAAGGCTTGCCTTCGACGAACGCCGCACATGACCCAACCTGCCGCTCCTTCGGATGCGCCCTCCGGCGCGATGCCCCGCTCCCTGCCCGGGTTCCTCGCTCTGCGCTACCTGCGACCTCGGCGGAGCTTTGTTTCGGTCATCACTCTCCTCTCCCTGCTCGGCGTCACTCTCGGGGTTCTCGTGCTGGTCGTCGTCCTCGCGGTAATGGCAGGATTCGAGCGAGAGCTGCAGGAAAAGATCATCGGCTTCAATGCCCATCTGGTCGTTTCCAACGGAGAGGTGCTGCACCAGCCAGAGCGCGAAGTCTCCCAACTGCTCAAGGAGCCCGGCGTCGAGGGCGCGGCCCCGTTCGTCAGCGGCCCGGTCCTCGCCGAGTATGCGGACCGGATCACGACTCCGATCCTTCGCGGGATTGATCCCCAAGCCGAGCTCGCAGTGATTCCCCTCCGCCGATACCTCGTCGCCGGGAAATACAACCTGCAGGCGGATCATGTGCTCGTGGGGGACGAATGGGCCAAGCGAAACGGGGCCGCCGTGGGGGATAAGGTCGTCATCTACGCTCCGCGCCATCTTCAGGCGCTCCGCGATTCCGCAAGCTCGGGCAAGAAGTCGGTCCCTCTTCCGGCCGAGCTGGAGATCTCGGGGATCTTCCGGACGGGGCTCTTCGAATATGACTCGACCTTTTTCCTGACCTCTCTCCAGAATGCCCAATATCTGTACAGCCTCGGCCGTGGCGTTCACGGGATCGCCTTGCGTGTTAAGGATCCGATGGCCGCCGACCGCCTCAAGGCCCGGCTCAACACCTCGTTTGCCCCTCCGATGGAAGCCATTACCTGGATGGATCAGAACCGTCCCCTGTTCACCGCGATCGCGGTGGAAAAGGGGACGATGGCGGTAATCCTCTTCTTCATCATCCTGGTCGCCGCCTTCGGGCTCTGTAGCACCCTCATTACGATCACCGCCCAGAAGCGGCGGGAGATCGGCCTTCTGAAGGCGCTCGGCGCCACGGACGGCCAAGTGCTCGGGATCTTCATCTTCCACGGGCTCATTGTCGGTCTCCTTGGCACTGCGGTCGGTTTGCTCCTCGCAGCGCTCACCCTTCCGAATTTAAATCTCCTGCGGGAGCTGATCGGTCGGATGCTGGGTATCGACCTCTTTTCCGCGGACGTCTACCACTTCGCCACGATCCCGGTGGTCATCGATCCGCTGCAGATCGCGGGGATCGCCCTCACGGCGGTTCTCCTCTGCGTCTGCGCCGCATGGATTCCCGCGTGGAATGCCGCCAGGCTTTTGCCGGCAGACGCATTGCGCTATGAATGAAACGGAGCCCCCCGAGAAGGGAAATCCTCCTTCGGTCCTCGCCGCAGAAACCCTCTACAAGCGCTTCCGCGCCGGGTCGGCTGCCGTTCCGGTGCTCAGCGGCGCCGGCATGATTTTCCGCGAAGGGCTCTGCTACACCATTCGGGGGGTTTCCGGATCGGGGAAGACGACCCTGCTCCACCTGCTGGCGGGACTCGAGGCACCCGACTCCGGGCGGGTTCTTTATCGGAATCAGGATATCTCCCGCTTCTCCCGCAAGCGGCTCGCCGCATGGCGGGGCCGAGCGATCGGCCTGGTCTTTCAGGCCTACCATCTGCTGCCGGAGCTGACGGCCTTGGAGAATGTGAACCTGCCAGCCATGCTCTTCGGCGAGCGGGATGCCAAGCCGGGCTGGGCGCTTCTGGAGGCCGTCGGCATGATTCACCGATGCCACCATCGGCCTTGGGAGCTTTCGGGCGGAGAGCAGCAGCGCGTGGCCATCGCGCGCGCGCTCCGGAACGATCCCGAAATCCTGATCGCCGACGAGCCGACGGGAAATCTGGACGAGGGGACCGGCTTGGAAGTGATCGACCTCCTTCTCGATCTCCAGAGGAGCCGGGGCAAGACTCTGGTCCTGGCCACCCATGATTCTCGGTTGGCCCGCATGGGGGATCGGCAGCTGGTCTTGACCGGGGGAAAGCTCGAACCCTCGGATCGGCCGTTGGTCCCTCCGACTTCGGCGTCCGCCCCCTCGAGCTCCTCCGGGGAACCGAGGCATGCACCGGAATCCCAATCGTTTTTGCGAGGGTGCGAGAATCCGAGCTTGCTTCCCTAGCCGGGATCGGAAAAGAAGCTTTGACTCCGCTCGGCGGCGGAACGGACGGCAAGGAATTTCGATGAAGGAGCAACAAGGGAAGAAGATCTTTTTGGACGGCGCGTTCGTCGACGAGGCCGACGCCAAGGTGTCCGTGTTCGATCATGGCTTGCTTTACGGAGACGGGGTCTTCGAAGGGATCCGGGCCTACGGCGGCCGCGTCTTCCGCCTCGAAGAGCATCTGGAACGCCTCTTCGACTCCGCGAGGGCGATCCGGCTGCAGATCCCGCTGAGCCTGGAGGAGCTCACGAACGCGGTCCTCGAGTCTTGCCGGAAAAATTCCCTATGGGACGGCTACATTCGCCTCGTGGTCACCCGGGGCAAGGGCGACCTAGGGCTCAATCCGGCCTCCTGCCCGAAGCCGACGCTCTTCATTATCGCGGACGCCATCCGCCTCTATCCGGCCTCGGTCTACGAGCAGGGCCTGCGCCTCCATACCGCGGCGGTCCGGCGGGTCTCTCCGGCGGCCCTCGATCCGGCGATCAAATCCCTCAATTACCTCAACAACATCTTGGCCAAGATGGAAGCGGGCGCCACCGGCGCCGACGAAGCTCTGCTCCTCAACGAAGAGGGGTACGTCGCGGAATGCTCCGGAGATAACGTTTTTGCGGTGAAGCGCGGGGAGCTTGCGACACCTCCCGTTTCGGCGGGAGCTCTCTCGGGAATCACCCGGCGAGAAATTCTTCGTATCGCCCGAGATGAGGGAGTCGATGTCGTCGAACGCAACATGACCCGCTACGACCTCTTCGTCGCCGACGAGATCTTTCTCACCGGAACGGCGGCGGAAATCGTCCCCGTGATCGAGATCGACGGGAGGACGATCGGAACGGGGAAGCCCGGTTCTTTGACGCAACAGCTCTTGCTGCGCTTTCGCGCATTGACCCGGAGCACTGGTCCCCTTATTTTTAGATCCGGGGAGCCAGCGGCCACCCAAGCCGCGCAGCAGCAATGAAGTGCCATTTCTGCGGAGAACCGGCGACCGTACATCTGACGCAGATTGTCGGCGGCAAGGTTCAAAAAGTGCATCTTTGCGAGAAGTGCGCCAAGGAGAAGGGCGTATCGGATCCATCCGTCTTTTCGCTCGCCGATATACTCTTGGGCGGGGAGCCGGAAGGAGAGCGGGTCCTCTCCAAGAATGAGCCGACCTGTCCGCAATGCGGCTTTACCCAATCGGATTTCAAGAAGACGGGAAGACTCGGCTGCGCGCACTGTTACGAGGTCTTCTCGGAAATCGTCGATTCGATGCTTCGAGACATGCACAAGGGTGTGATTCACAAAGGGAAGATGCCCGCCAAGTTCTTGCGCCATCAGTTTTACCAGAGGCGGCTGGAGGATTTGCAAGAAAGCCTACACAAGGCGGTAGGCGAGGAGCGTTACGAGGAAGCCGCCCTTCTTCGCGATGAGATCGCACAACTCGAAACGCAGTTGAATGGCTGACGGGCGCACCGAGGCGGGCGCATTCCCGGCACGGAAAGGGCGGACGGATTGCCTGACGCGGTCAGGCGGCAAGCCCTTCGAAAAGGAGGTTGAGATGAATGCTTCGGTAGGAGTCATCGGTTTGGGAGTCATGGGAAGAAATCTCGCGCAGAATCTCGCCGAGCACGGGTTCTCGGTCGCCGGACTCGACCGGGACGCGCAGAAGGCCTCGGCTCTAGTGCGTGAGGGGCAAGGGGCCGAAGTCCGTGGGTTTACCGACCCCGATCTCTTCCTCGATGCTCTCGCCCGGCCACGGGTCATCATCCTTCTGGTTCCCGCCGGCGCCCCAGTAGACGCCGTCATCGGGGAGCTCAAGCCCAAGCTCGCCCCCACGGATACGCTGGTGGATGCGGGCAATAGCCACTTCTGCGACACCGAACGGCGCCAGGCCGAGCTGGAAGGCGCGGGGATCTTCTTGATCGGCATGGGGACATCCGGAGGGGAGTCGGGTGCCCGTCACGGTCCAAGCCTCATGGGCGGGGGATCGAAGGAGGCATGGTCTCGAGTCTCGGATGCCTTCGAGGCGATCTCCGCGCATGTCGGATCCGACCCATGCGCGGCCTATCTCGGCCCCAAAGGCGCGGGCCATTATGTCAAGATGGTCCACAACGGGATCGAGTATGGCCTGATGCAATCGATCGCCGACAGCTATGCCCTTTTGAAGCATCTGGGGAGATTCACCGACGAGGAGCTGGCCGATCTCTACGGAAAGTGGAACGAAGGGGAGATGCAGGGCTACCTCTTGGAAATTACGAGCCAGATTTTCCGTCGGCGGGATGAGAAAACGGGCAAGCCGCTCATTGAGCTCGTCCTCGACGTCGCCCGGCAGAAGGGCACGGGAGCCTGGACCTCCGAAGAGGGAATGCACCTGGGGGTCCCGATCCCCACGATCGACGCGGCGGTCAGCTTTCGCAATCTTTCGGCACTCCAGGAAGAGCGACTGGCGGCGGAGCGCCTCTTTCCCGCTCCGCCCACGGCTCCGGAGATCGATCGGGATCTCCTCTCCTCTCGCCTCGAGCAGGCCCTCTCCTTGGCCATGGCTCTGATCTATGCAGAAGGCATGTCCCTTCTGCAGCGCGCCTCCTCGGCCTACTCCTACGGGTTGCCCCTCGAAACCGTGGCCCGCATCTGGCGGGGCGGATGCATCATCCGCTCCCGTTTCCTTGAGGAGCTGCGTCAGGTGTATTCGAAGAATCCAAATCTGGCTAATCCGCTGCTCGACGCCGACCTCGCGGCAAAGCTGCGGCCAGCAGAGAAGGCGCTACGCGAGGCGTGCGGATGGGCAGCCCAGTCGGGCGTTCCCGCAGCCGCCCTCCAGTCCGCTCTCTGGTATTGGGATGCGTACCGGGCTGGGGCGCTCGCCTCGAACTTGATCCAGCTCCAGCGCGATTATTTCGGGGCGCATACCTACGAGCGGGTCGATCGGTCGGGCATCTTCCATACGGAGTGGGAGGAGAGGGGATAGCCGACTCCAGAGGAACGTAGTCTCTTCCCTGCTGACGATGGTCGGAGAGAAAAGAGCCTTTATCGCTCTTGTCGATTGAGCTAGAAAGAGAGTCACCGTATGAAAATTGCCATCGGTTCGGATCATGCCGGCTTTGCTTACAAGGAGAAGATCAAGGAGTTCGTCAAGAGCCTTGGCCACGAGGTAATCGATTGCGGCACCGAATCGCCGAAACCCACCGACGACTATCCTGACTATGTCCGCCCGCCCGCGGTGCTCGTCGCGGAAGGGAAAGCCGACCGCGGCATCGTGCTGGGAGGGTCGGGCAACGGCGAGGCGATGGTTGCCAACAAGGTGCGGGGGATCCGCTGCGCCTACTGCTTCAACGAGGAATCGGCCCGTCTCGGTCGCGCCCACAATGACGCCAATGTCATTTCCCTCGGCGAGCGGCTGGTTTCCGAGGAAACCGCTCTCAAGATCGTACGGGTTTTCTTGGATACACCCTTCGAAGGCGGTCGTCATCTTCCCCGCATTCGTAAAATGATGGCCGGCGAGCAGGTCTAGGGTCCGTTGCTCGCCTCGGCTCGCCTGCAACTTAGTCGGGCATAACCGGTCGATCCGGAATCGGCCTGCAGAAGGGGGAGCGATCCGAGTTTGCTCCTGCAACCATGGATTTTTATCCTGTCGATGCCCGAGCCGTGGCGATGGCAGCCATCGGTCCGCGTCCGAGGAAATGATGGAACCAACACCTGAGGGCACCGGATGCGCAAACCCGGTCGTCTGCGCGGAAACGGGTTCCGTTTTCCCTCCGCCCGAAGCCTTCTCGGTTCACGCTCGCATCGGGACTTTCGACGATTATCGGCGTCTTTACCGAGAATCGATCGAGTCTCCGGGTACGTTTTGGGCGAGGATGTCAGCGGAGCTCGACTGGTCGGAGCCCTGGAAAGAGCTGTTGGCCTGGGATCTGCCGCATGCGCGCTGGTTCGTGGGAGGGAGGCTCAACGCTAGCTACAACTGCCTCGATCGCCACTTATCCGGGCCCCGAAGCAACAAGGCGGCCATCGTTTGGGAGGGAGAGCCCGGCGAAGTGAGGACCCTCACCTACCGGCAGCTCCATTGGGAGGTCTGTCGATGGGCCAATCTGCTCTCCCGGTGCGGCGTCGTCGCCGGGGACCGGGTTGTGATCTACCTGCCGGTGATTCCAGAGGCGGTGATCGCCATGCTCGCGTGCGCACGCCTGGGAGCGGTGCATAGCGTCGTCTTTGGAGGCTTCAGCGCCAAGTCGATGCGAGATCGCATCCTCGATTGCGGAGCGAAGATCGTCATTACGGCCGACGGGGGATACCGGCGGGGGAAGATCGTTCCGCTCAAGGAACGCGTCAACGACGCCTTGGCAGATCTCCCTCAGGTCGAGCGGGTCCTCGTCGTCCGCAGGACTGGGGAGTGCGTTCCGATGACACCGGGACGCGACCTCTGGATCGAGGAAGAGATGAAGGATGTCGATGCCCGGTGCGAGGCCCGGTCCTTCGATAGCGAGCACCCGCTCTACATCCTCTACACGAGTGGAACCACGGGAAAGCCCAAGGGGATTTTGCACACCACCGCAGGCTATCTTCTCGGCTGTGCGCTGACGACCAAGCACCTCTTCGACATCCGGGATGAGGATCTCTTCTGGTGCACGGCCGACATCGGCTGGGTGACCGGCCATAGTTACGTGGTCTACGGGCCGCTGGCGATCGGGGCATCGGTCTTCCTCTACGAAGGCGCTCCCGACTTCCCTCACCCGGACCGCTTCTGGCGGATGGTCGCGCGGCACCGGATCAACATTCTCTACACCGCACCGACCGCGATCCGCGCCTTCATGCGTTTCGGCGAGCAGTGGGTCGACCCCTGGGATCTCTCTTCGCTCCGCCTCTTGGGATCAGTCGGCGAGCCGATCAACCCAGAGGCTTGGGCCTGGTATCACAAGAAGATCGGTCGCGGCCGCTGCCCCATCGTCGATACCTGGTGGCAAACCGAGACAGGATCGGTGATGATCGCTCCCCTTCCCGGAGCGACCCCCTGCAAGCCGGGCTCGGCTACTCTTCCTTACTTCGGCGTCGATCCTGCCGTCGTCGACGATCAGGGGAATCCCGTTCCCCCCGGCACGCATGGGAAACTGGTGATTCGCCGTCCCTGGCCCTCCATGCTCCGCGGCGTCTACGGCAACCCGGATAGTTATCGGAGCATCTACTGGAGCCAGATTCCCGGGGTCTATCTCACCGGGGATGGCGCGCGTCAAGACGCGGACGGATATTTCTGGATCACAGGCCGGATCGACGACGTTCTCAATGTCGCTGGGCATCGCGTGGGCACCGCCGAGGTCGAAAGCGCCCTCGTGAGCCACCCGAAGGTCGCAGAGGCGGCGGTAGTCGGCGAGCCCGATCCGGAAAGAGGGGAAGCGCTCGTCGCCTTCGTGACCCTCCGGCAGGGAGAAAGGGCCTCGGAGCGGCTCAAGGATGAACTCTGTCTCCACGTCACGGAGGAGATCGGCGCGATCGCCCGCCCCAAGGAAATCCACTTTACCGCCGCCCTCCCCAAGACGCGCAGCGGCAAGATCATGCGCCGTCTTCTCAAGGAGCTCGTCCGCAGCGGACGAATCCAGGGAGATACGACGACCCTGGAAGATCCCGCCACCATCACCGCCCTGGCCAAGGAAGTTGGCCATTCGACCGATTAGCCGGTGGTCCGTCAGCGGGCGGATGCGTCGGTCCCCTTGGCCTCCCTCGCCGATGCCCGCCTTCTGCGCCCCGGATGGGGCGTGCAGATGCCCCGGCGGGAAGCACGGATGAAGTCAATCATCCGGCGTACCTCCTCGGCGGGCCAGCGCTTCTCCATCTCGTCCAGGGCCTGGGAGACATTGCGGCCGCTCTCATAAAGGAGCCGGTAGGCGGCCTCGACGCGACGGCGCGCCTCCTCGGAGAACCCGGCTCTCCGCAGTCCCACCCGGTTGACTCCGGCGACCTCGTTTTCGTCCACCGCCATCAGAAACGGCGGAATATCCATCCCGATGCGGACCCCTCCCCGTACCATCACGAGCTCTCCGATCCTCACGTGCTGATGAAAGACCGAACCCCCTCCGAGGAAGGCGCGATCCCCCACCCGGACGTATCCGGCAAGCAGAACATGGTTCACGATGATCACCCGATTGCCCACGACGCAGTTGTGGCCAACGTGGCATCCCACCATCAAATAATTGCCGTCGCCAATTTGCGTCTCGCTCTCGGGCTTGGCCCCGCGATGAATGGTGACATGCTCACGGATGACGTTCCCCTCTCCGAGGACCACGCGGGACGGGGCTCCGGTCCAAGAGAGATCCTGGGGTTCGGTACCGACGACCGCCCCATAGCCGATCTGGTTTCCCGCTCCCATCCGCGTTCCCCGAGCGATCACCGCATGAGCACGGACTTCACAGCGGTCTCCGACGATGGCCCCCTCCTCGATGATTGCCCCGGGCCCCACCTGCACTTCTCGTCCCAGCTCCGCCTTGGAACTGACCATGGCTGTCGGATGAATCATCCCTCTCCTCGTTCCCGAAAGCTGTAATAGAGCGGCTCTCCCTGGCGCGAGCCCCCGAGAATCAGATGGTCGACCACCTCGATTCCCAGGATTGCCCCGGCCCGCTTCATTTCCCGGCTGATGGCGATGTCTTCCGCCGAAGGAGTGGGGTCGCCGGAAGGATGGTTATGGGCGAAGAGCACCGAATGGGCTTTGTGCGCGATCGCAGCACGAAAGGCTTCCCGAGGGTGGTAGAGACTTTCGTTCAGCGTTCCTCGGGTCACTTCCTCGACAGCGAGGACCCTTCCTTTGACGTCCAAGAGCACCGCCAGCAGCATCTCGACCGCCAAGAGCCGCATCCGCGGACCCAGGAACTCCGCCGCATCCTTCGGCCGTTCGATCCTCCGGCCAAGGAGTTCCTCCTGAGCCGATCGGGCACCTAAGACGAAGGCCGCTACAAGACGCGCGGCCTTGGTCGGCCCCACTCCCTTGCACCGGGCGAGCTCCGCTGGAGAAGCCCTTCCCAGGGCCTGCAGGCTTCCGAACCGCGTGATCAACTCCTCTCCGAGCCCAACGGCTGAAAGCCCGCTCCTACCG
>JABEBX010019272.1_pt1 | contig 12057 bp, 10 predicted proteins | sample 7245971 | NCBI WGS metagenome assembly JABEBX01 (sample SAMN14506365, study PRJNA622280) | hot springs metagenome | biome: hot spring [ENVO:00000051]|acidic hot spring [ENVO:00002120]; feature: spring [ENVO:00000027]|sediment [ENVO:00002007]; material: sediment environment [ENVO:01001048]...
CTTCGCCTGCGCCGGGTCGCGCAGCCGGGCCAGGGTGACGTGGGGGGTGAAACGGCGGCGGTCGGGCGGGCAGCCCGCGCGTTGCAGGGCGGTCTCGATCTTCGTCTGCAGTTTCTCGAGCGCCGGATTGCGCTCCACCCCCACCCACAGCGACACCTCGCGGCCGGCTTTGGTGAAGATGCCGATGCCGGTGAGCACCAGGGGGAAGGACGGCTGGCCGAGGACGGCGAGGGCGTGGTCGATCTCTTCCGCGCGGTGGGCTGGCATCTCGCCGATGAAGCGGAGCGTGAGGTGGAGGCTTTCCGGGGCTACCCAACGCGCTCCCGGCACGCCGCCGGCGAGCGCGGCCAGCATCTGCCTCGTTTGCCAGGGGAAATCGAGACCGACGAACAGCCGCATGTGCATCCCTCCTGCCCCGCTTGCCGCGTGAGGTGTGATCATAGGCCACTGCCCTCACGCCCCCAAGCGAGGCGGCGACAGCGGCCGCATCGCCCGCGCCGTCCTCGGGGTAGATTACCGCGAATTCGCTTGATTACGGCGCCGCCGACGCCAAAATGACCGGCGGAGGGCATCCCGCCCTGAGCCTGTTGAGCGAGGTTAGAGAGAAAGACCATGGCCTTCAGTCCCGACTACCGGACCTATACCGGCGCCACCCGCGCCGCCGAGGCCGCCGCAGTACTGGATGCCGGGCTGCGCGCCTACATGCTGCGCGTCTACAACTGGATGGCGTCGGGCCTGCTGCTGACCGGCATCGTCGCCTACGGCATCGTCAACACCAGCCTGGTCAACGTCTTCTACCCGCTGGTGACGACGGCGAGCGGACAGATGGTGCGGGCGCCGAGCCTGCTCGCCATGATCTGCATCTTCGCGCCGCTTGCCTTCGTTCTGGTGCTGAGCGCCGGCGTGAACCGGCTGTCCACCTCTGCCGTGCAGGGGCTCTATTGGGCCTTCTGTGTGGTGATGGGCGCCAGCATGGCCAACTTGTTCATCATCTACACCGGCACCTCTATCGCCCGGGTGTTCTTCATCACCGCCGGCACCTTCGCCGCCATGAGCATCTACGGCTACACCACCCGCGCCGACCTCACCCGCTTCGGCAGCTTCCTCATCATGGGGCTGTTCGGGCTCGTCATCGCCATGCTGGTGAACATGTTCCTGCACAGCAGCGGCATGGCGTTCGCGATCAGCGTCATCGGCGTCTTGGTGTTCACCGGGCTCATCGCCTACGACACGCAGCGCATCAAGACAAGCTACATCCAGTTCGCCTATGCCTACGGGCCGGAACAGGCGGCGCGGCGCGGCGTTTACGACGCGCTCGGCCTCTATCTGAACTTCGTCAACCTGTTCCAGATGCTGCTGATGCTGATGGGCAGCCGCAATCGCAGCTAGGCGAGGGCGAAGAGGCGGGAAAAAGCGGCTCCGGCCCGGTGGTGGCCGGAGCCGTTTTGTTTGCGCCGCCGGCGAGGCTCGCGCCGGCGGTCAGGCCGTTTTCAGCACTTCAGCGAGCTTGGCGGCGGCAGTCACCTTGTCGGTGGCGTCAAGTGCGGCAAGCTCCGCTGCCAGCCGGTCCATGGCCGATTCGTAGATCTGCCGTTCGGAAAAGCTTTGGTCGGGCTGGCCGGCATTGCGGTGCAGATCACGCACCACCTCGGCGATGGCTACCGGGTCGCCCGAATTGATCTTCGCTTCGTACTCCTGCGCCCGCCGCGACCACATGGTGCGCTTGATGCGGGCGCGGCCGCGCAAGACGTTCAGCGCCTCGTCGAACTTCTGCGGACTGGCGAGCTTGCGCAGTCCGGCGCTGCGCGCCTTAGCCACCGGCACGCGCAGGGTCATCCGGTTTTCCTCGAAAGTGATATGGATCAGCTCGAGGCGGTGACCGGCGATCTCCTCGGTGGCGATCCGTTCCACCTTGCCGACGCCGTGGGTGGGATACACGACGTAGTCGCCCTCATGGAACTGCTCGGCCTTCGCCATCGGGCGCGGCACGGGCCGGACCGGGGCAGCGGGCCTTGCCGCCTCCACTTTCTCCGCGGCGGCCGGGGTGGAACCGGTGTCGTTGGCCGGCAGCAAGGCGGCGTTTGTCCCCACCGTTGCCGTCATCGCCGCGCCCGCCGCCGGTGCCGGTGCCGGCGTTTCTTCCCCACCAGGGGCGGGACCTGCGGCTGGCCGGACCTCCTCCGCCCCCTCCGCTTCGTCCACCACCGCGCACTGCGCCGGCAGGGAAGGGGGAAGAGAGGGCGTATCGGCCTGATGCACACTGACAGCGGATGCTTTCATTGCCGACCTCATGGCTGCGTGATGTCGCTCAGCGAACACGAACAGAGAAGGGCGCCACCACAACGGAGCCTGCCGCGCCGGCAGCCAGACCGCGTTAATGACGCCACGTTGAGGATGGAAGCTTTCGTGACCGCCTGTCCTGCCCGCGCTCGACTCCGGCAGGCCACGGCGGGTCCCTTTATGCCTCTTTGCTCATCCTAGCAGATTTTTGCCCGTGCGCACAGACCCACATGCCCAGGGAGAGGCTTCCCGGGCGCGCTTTCCCGCATGGCAGACCTCCGCCGGCTGGCGTCGCCGCCCCACCGCGGTTCAGGGCTGGCCCGGCTTGTCCGAGAAAAGCTTCCGCTTGTCCGGCTTGCCCTTCCATTCCTCGGCGTCGGCCGGGGGCTCGCCCTTGCGGGTGATGTTCGGCCACTGGGCCGAATAGGTGCGATTCAGTTCCACCCAGGCGGTGGCACGCTCGTCGCTGTCGGGGAAGATCGCCTCCGCCGGACACTCGGGCTCGCACACGCCGCAGTCGATGCACTCGTCCGGGTTGATGACCAGCATGTTCTCGCCGACGTAGAAACAATCGACCGGACACACTTCGACGCAATCCATGAACTTGCATTTGATGCAGTTCTCGGTGACCACGTAAGCCATCGCGCACTCCCGGTCAGTGTGAATCGGAAGGCGGATATGCCGCCGTTCCGGCCTCGCTGCAAGCCCCGGCGGGGGGAGAAGCGAGTTCCTGGTACAGCAGTCGCGCTTCTGCCGGGGGGCCGCGGCGAGCGGCAAGCGCCAGGACCGCGACCACGCGCACGCGCCCGCCAAGGGCGAGGGTCAACACGTCGCCCACCCGCAGCCGCGCGTGCGGCTTTTCCGTCGGCCGGCGGTTCAGCCGTAGCATGCCTGCAGCCACCAGCCGGGTGCACTCGGCGCGGGATTTGAGGAAACGAGCGCACCACAGCCATTTGTCCAGCCGTTGCCAGTCCCGATCCTCGACGTCGCGGGCTGGCATCAGCCGCAGAGCGCCGCCAGCGCGGCGAACGGGTGGTCGGCGGGGGGAAGGGTGCGACGGGCCGGCGGCGGGCGGCGGTGGCGCAGGGGCAGGGCGCACAGCGGCGCTGGTGGGCCGAAGACGCCGGGCAGGAGGGGCGCAGGCGGGCGGAGGGGAATGCCGAGACCGGAGAGCACCGCCGCCAGCGCCGTCTGGCGCACGCCGAGCCTGGCGGCGAGATCGGCCGGAACGGCCGCCGGCCCGTGACGCGTAGCGTAGGCGAGGGTGGCCGCCACCCGTTCGGCGACGTCGAGACGGAGCAGCACCGGCCCCGCGGCGACCCAGCCCATCGCCGCCGCGAACCCTTCCGGCCAGGAGGCGGGAGAAACGAGCGCCACCGCGGTGGAGGTGGCCGGCTCGGGCACGGGCACGCCCGCGCCCAGGGCCCACAATCGGGCGCGCATCAGGCTGGGGCGCGGCTTCAGCAACTGGGGCACATAGAGGGCGTAGCGTCCGGCGCGCACGCCCAGCGCTTTCAGACGCTGGCGCAGCGGCGGCGGCACATCGGCCTCGGTCGCGCCCGGCACCACGCCCAGATGTTCGACCAGCCGGTGCAGCGGTCCGCGCAGCGCACCCTCGGCGGCGGCCGCGGCGGCAGCGGCGAACAGCGGCGCCAGCACCGTCTGTACCTGGGCGGTGACGAAACGGGCGAGGCGGCGACGTACCCGTTCGCGGGCAGCGCCATCGAGGAACTCGCTGTCCAGCACCTCTATGTCGGGGGTCAGCGGATCGGCGCCGGACGAAAGCCGTGCCACCGCCGTGCCGTTCCAGGTCAGGCGCTGGTCGGTGGTCCAGGCGAAGGCACTGTCGGCGGCATCTTCCAGTGCCACGATGCGCGCGGGCATCGCCCGCTGCAGAGCCCGGCGGGCCGCGCGCAACACCAGACGGCGGCTTTCGCCTTCGCTTGCCGGGTCGGGAAGGAAACGGAAGCCGTCCATCAGTCCCACCGTTTGGCCTTCTACCACCACCTCGCCCGCGGCAGTCACCGCCGAGGCGAGGCGGGCACTGCCGCCAGCGGCGAGGCGACGGATCAGATGCGTCGCCCGGCGATCGACGAAACGCGCGGTCAGCCGTTCGTGCAGCGTATCCGATAGCTTGTCCTCGACCGCGCGGGCACGGGCCTGCCAATGGGCGGCATCAGCAAGCCAGTCGGCGCGGGCGCTGATGTAGGCCCACACCCGTACCGAAGCGAGGCGCTGCATCAGCGTATCGAGGTCGCCGTCGCGGCGGTCGAGCTGGTTGAGCTGGCTCGCGATCCAGTCGGTGGGCAGGCGGCGGCCCTGGACGAGATGCCGGAACACTCTCCCGCACAGGCGGACGTGGCTGTCCTCAGCGAGCTTGCGGAAGTCGGGGATCTGGCATGCTTGCCACAACAGCTTCACCCGCGCCCGGCCACTGGCCAGGGCGCGAATCTCGCCCTCACGCGCCAAGGCGGCAAGCGTCTCAACATCCACTGCCTCCGCGCCGCGGGCGAGCCCGGGCACGTTGGGTACGGCGGCGAGGCTTGCCTGCAAGGTGGCGATGGAGGTGAAGTCAAGGTCGCTGTTCCGCCAGTAGAGGCGTTCGAGGCGCAGAAAATGGTGCGTTTCCAGCGCTTCGACCACGTCGGACCCGAGCGGCGGGCACGAGGCGGTGGTGCCGAAGGTGCCGTCGCGCAGGCCGCGTCCGGCGCGGCCGGCAATCTGCGCCAGCTCGGCGGGCGTGAGCGGCCGCGGCTGGTGGCCGTCGAACTTGCCCAGGCCGGCAAAGGCGACGTGCTCCACTTCGAGATTGAGGCCCATGCCGATGGCGTCGGTCGCCACCAAAAAATCCGCTTCTTTTTCCTGGTAGAGCGCCACCTGGGCGTTGCGGGTGCGCGGTGACAGCCGGCCCATGACCACGGCGCAGCCGCCGCGGCGACGGCGGATCAGCTCGGCCAAGGCATAGACCTGCGCAGCGCTGAAGGCGACCACCGCGCTGCGCGGCGGCAGGCGAGCGAGGCCGAGCGCGCCGCTGTAGGTGAGCCGCGACAGCCTGGACCGCGTTTCCACCTCCGCTTCCGGCACCAGACGCTGCAACAGCGGACGGATGGTCTCGGCGCCGAGGAACATCGTCTCCACGAGGCCGCGGGCGTGCAGCAGCCGGTCGGTGAAGACGTGGCCGCGATCGGGGTCGGCGGCAAGCTGGATCTCGTCCACGGCGAGGAACTCCACCTTCCGGTCGAGAGGCATCGCCTCGGTGGTGCAGGAGAACCAGCGCGCACCGGCGGGGACGATCTTCTCCTCGCCCGTGACCAAAGCCACCTGCTCCGGCCCTTTGCGCGCCACCATGCGGTCGTAGTTTTCGCGGGCGAGCAGGCGCAGGGGGAAGCCGATGCAGCCGGAAGCGTGGGCGAGCAGGCGGTCGAGGGCGAGGTGGGTCTTGCCGGTGTTGGTCGGCCCAAGCACGGCCCGTACCCGGGGTCTGAAGCCGCTGGCGGAGACTCCGTCCATGGCAAAGATGGTTGGACACCGCCGTCGCAGATGCAAGAGGCAACCGGAGTCCCGGGGCGAGGCGCCTGCTTTGCGTTCTCTGCGCCGCTCAGGCGCGCGCGGGCGGCGGCAGATCCGCTGGCGGCGTGGCGAACGGCGCTGCCACTTCCAAGGTGCGGGCGGCGCGCAGCACCAGATCGTCACGCCACGGCGCGGCGGCGAGCTGTACCGAGCGCGGCAAGCCGTTCTCGGCCACGCCCATGGGCACGGCGATCGCCGGCTGGCGGGTGAGGTTGAACAGCACCGTCCATGGCACCCAGGCCTCGCGCATGGCAAGCAGAGGATCGCCGAGCGGGGCATCGACCGCGGGCGCGGTGGCGGGAACGGTGGGGCAGAGGACAAGGTCGTAGCGCTGGTGCAGTGCCGTCATCGCCTGGGCCGCGGCGAGGCGGGCGGTTTCCAGCTCTATCAGCGTCAACGCCGGCAGGTCGCGGCCATGAGTGGCGACGGCCAGCAGGCCAGGGTCGAGCATCTGTCGGCGGGTTTCGGGGACGCCTGCGATGAGGGAGGCGAGGCCCACGCTCCACCAAGCGGAGAAGATGGCGCTGATGTCGGGCAGCTCGGGATCGACCTCTTCCACTTCCGCACCCGCTTCCATGAGCAGCTTCGCCGCCTGTTCCACGGCGGCGATGCCCTCCCAATCCACGGGCGCGTCGAAGCCGGGGCGGCGCAGCACCGCGACCCGCAACTCGGCGACCCCATCCTCGATGCCGGCGCGCCAGTCGTGCCCGGAGTAGGCCTCGGGAGGGGCTGAGTAGGGGTCGCGGGCGTCGAAACAGGAAAGAGCGGTGAGCAGCAAGGCGCAGTCGCGCACGCTGCGCGCGATCGGCCCGGCGACCGTGACCGCGCCGAAGACGCCAAGCGGCCACTGTGGCACGCGGGCGAAGCTCGGCTTCAGTCCGACCACGCCACACCAGGCGGCGGGGATGCGGATCGAACCGCCGGCATCGGTACCGAGATGCAGCGGCGCCAGGCCGGCGGCGGCCGCAGCGGCGGCGCCGGCGGACGAGCCGCCGGCGGTGTGGCGGGTGTTCCAGGGATTACGGGTGATGCCATGCAAGGGGCAGTCGCCGATCGGCTTCCAGCCGAACTCGGACATGGTGGTCTTGCCGATGATCACCGCTCCCTGTTCGCGCAACGTCAGCACGGCGGGCGAGTCGTAGGCTACCGCCGCCGCGTCGGCGAGGCGAGAGCCGCGCCGTGTCGGCAGGCCAGCGACATCGATGCTGTCCTTCACCGTCACTGGCACGCCGTCGAGCAGGCCGCGCGGCCGGCCGGCCCGCCAGCGCGCCTCGCTCTCGCCTGCGGCTTCAAGGCTGCGCGGGTTCAGCACCGCGAAGGCGTTGAGCTCGGGGTTGGCGCGCGCCAGGCGTTCGGTCACCGCCTGCAGCACCTCTACCGGGCTTAAGGCGCGGCGAGCATAGGCCAGCAGGAGGTCTTCGGCGGTCAGTGCGGTCGGGTCGGTGGGCGTCATGGTCTCTTCCAGGCCGGGGAAAACCAAGGCAGCATAGCCATCCCCGCGCCGGAGGGAACCGCAAATGCCGCAGCCAAGAAATCTCGGCGACTTGCCGCTGCGCCTTGGCCTCAAGCTCGGCTGCGGCATCATCGCCGGCGGCATCGTCGGCCTCGCGGGAAGAGGAGTGTGCACTGCGCTTGGCTGGCCGCAAAATGAGAAAAGCCAAGCTTGCTCTCGGTGCCGCGGCCGCGTTGCTCCTTGCCGGCGGCACCGCTTTTGCTCAAGGCACCCAAGGTGCCACGCGGACGATTACCGTCCCCAGAGACGCGGTGGTGGTGGTGCTACCGCCCGGATCGGCGCTGCCGGCACTGTTTCCCAGCCTCGATGCCGGCTTTGGCGCCTTACCCTTCGCCCCTCCCATGGGCACCAGCGTGCTGTTCCGGCAGGTGGACGCGATGATGCAGGACATGCAGCACCTGATGGCGACGATGCCGCTGCCGCCGCTGCCCGCGCCCGGAACGCTGCCCGCGTCGTGGACTCACCTACCTCAGGGCGCCATCGGTCAGATGGTGGTGACGGTAAGCGGACCGCACGGAAGCTGCACCAGGAGCGTCACCTACACCGGGACCAACGCCGCGCCGCTGATCGAGACCCGCTTGAGCGGCGATGCAGCCTGCCCGGCGCTCAGCCAGTCCCTGCCCGCCAGCCTCGCGCTCACGCCAGGCCGGCCGGTGCCGGTGCGGACAGAGCCCCCGGCAGTGAAGCCCGCACTTCTTTGGCCGGCGAGCTATCGGACGGTCGTGCCGTCCGTGCCCAGGGGCTGAGGCCGGCTTTCCGCCCCGCCGCCGCGGGCGGGGCGGGACAGCTCGGTGACGATGCCGTGCAGGGTACGGAGTTCCTGCTCCGTCACTTCGCCACGGCCGAAGAAATGGCGGAGATTGCGCAGCATGCCGGGGCGCTTTTCGGCGTTGCGCAAGAAACCGCAGCGGTCGAGCTCTACCGTCAGATGGGCGAGGAAGTTCTCCACCTCGCCCTTGGTCGCCACCCGAGTCTCGTTGGTCATCAGCCGGCGCGGGGCGGTGGTGTCGGCTGCCATCCACCACTCGTAGGCCATCACCATCACCGCCTGCGCCAGGTTGAGCGACAGAAAGGCGGGGTTGAGCGGATAGCGGACCAGCGTGTCCGCCTGGGCCATGTCGTCGTTGTCGAGGCCGGCGCGTTCGGGGCCGAAGAGAATGCCGGCGCGCAGGCCCTCGGCGCAGATTTGGCGCAGGTCAACGGCGGCGGCGCGGGGGGTGAGGAGCGGCTTGATAATATGGCGCGGCCGCGGGCAGGTGGCGAAGACGCGATGCAGATCGGCGACGGCGTCGGCAACCGAGGGGTGAAGGGTCAGGGCTTCGAGAATGCGCTGGGCTCCGGAAGCGGTGCGCCAAGCGCGTTCTTGTGGCCAGCCGTCGCGCGGGGCGACAAGGCGGAGATGGAACAGCCCGCCGTTGGCCATGGCGCGGGCGACGGCGCCGATGTTGTCGGCAAGCTGCGGGCGCACCAGCACCACCACCGGGGAGTTGCCGATCGGCTGGAGATCGGCGCCGCCGTCACGTCCTGTCATGGTTTGCGCTCGATCATGCTGCGGCTGCTTCAGCGCCGGCGCCAGGATGTGCCGCCGGCCTTGTCCTCAAGCACGATTCCTGCCGCTTCCAGCTCGGCGCGGATGGCGTCGGCGCGGGCGAAGTCACGTGCTTTGCGCGCCTGGGCGCGTTCGGCGATCCGCGCCTCGACCGCCTCGGCGGCTAAGCCTTCCGGCGCTTGGCGGAACCAAGCATCCGGCGCTTGGCCGAGCAGGCCGAGGATGCTTCCGCCCGCGCGCAGCGCCGCCGCCGCTGTGGCGTCGCCAGCCATGGCGGCATCGGCCAAAGGATGGAGGCGGGCGATGGCCAGGGGAGTGTTGAGGTCGTCGCACAGCGCTTCCAGCACCAAAAGCGGCGCGTCCGCCGCCGGCGCCACGGCGGCGTGGGCGGAAAGCGCACGGTAGAAGCGATCGAGTTCGCGCCGCGCCTCGGCCAGCGCCTGGTCGGTGAAGTCGAGCTCGGCGCGGTAGTGGGTGCGCAGCAGCAGCAGGCGCACCGCTTCCGCTGGCGCCTTGGCGAGCACGTCGCGCACGGTGAGGAAGTTGCCGAGGCTCTTCGACATCTTCTCGCCGTTCACCTTCAGCATGCCGTTGTGCATCCAATAGCGAGCGAACGTGCTGCCGGGAAAGGCACAGCAGGACTGGGCGCGCTCGTTCTCGTGGTGCGGGAAGAGGAGGTCGGCGCCGCCGCCGTGGATGTCGAAACTCTCGCCCAGGTAGCGCCACGACATGGCGCTGCACTCGATGTGCCAGCCGGGGCGGCCGCGTCCCCACGGGCTGTCCCAGCCGGGAAGTTCGGGCGGCGAGGGCTTCCAGAGGACGAAATCCCCGGCGTCGCGCTTGTAGGGGGCGACATCGACGCGGGCGCCGGCAAGCAGTTCTTCCGGCGAACGTCCGGAAAGCCGGCCATATTCGGCGAACCGCGCTACCTGGAACAGCACGTGGCCCTGGGCGACATAGGCATGGCCGGAGGCGATCAGGCGCTCGATGAGGGCGATCATGGCGTCGATATGGGCGGTGGCGCGCGGCTCAATGTCCGGCGGCAGGGCGCCGAGCGCCGCCATGTCGGCATGGAAATCGGCGAGAGTGCGAGCGGTGATGGCGGCAATCGGTTCGCCGCTCTCCTGCGCCCGGGCGTTGATCTTGTCGTCGACGTCGGTGACATTGCGCACGTAGGTGAGGCGCGGATAGAGGCGGCGCAGCAGGCGGGCAAGGACATCGAAGACGACGACCGGCCGGGCGTTGCCGAGATGGGCGAGGTCATAGACAGTGGGGCCACAGACATAGAGGCGGACGTGGGCGGGATCGAGGGGGGTGAAAACCTCTTTGCGGCGGCTCAGGCTGTTGTGCAGGCAGAGTTCGGGCATGCGTTCGCTCCGACGGGGCCGGCTGCTGCCGGTGGGCGCGCAGTTTTCCTGCGAAGCGGCCGGCAACGCAACGCTTGCGCCGCAAGACACGCTGTAGCCGGCAACGAGGAAAAGGCATACCTGCCTGCGCTTGGCCCCGGATCGCTGCTTTTTCTTCTCCCTTGACTCGGAGAGCAAAACGGGCGAAAAAGGCATACGCAAGTGCAAATCATTCGCACGTAACGCCGGCCAAGGACCACCGCCCGATGTCGACCACCGTGCCCGAACCGACCGTCATCACCTCGGCCGGCCGTCCTTGCTCGCTGTTGCGGCGGCTGCCATTTCTCGCCGTCTTCGGGCCTGGGCTGCTGGTCATGCTGGCCGATACCGACGTCGGCAGCATCATCACCGCCGGGCAGAGCGGGGTGCAGTGGGGCTACCGGCTGCTCCTGCTGCAGTTGGCATTGATCCCGGTGCTTTATGTGGTGCAGGAGCTGACCGTGCGGCTCGGCGTTTTCACCGGCCGCGGCCATGGCGAGCTGATCCGCGATACGTTCGGTCCCTTCTGGGCCTGGGTTTCCGCCTCTGGCCTGGCCATCGCCACCATCGGCGCTTTGCTCACCGAGTTTTCCGGTGTCGCCGGGGTGGGGGAGTTGTTCGGCGTGCCGCGCACACTGACCCTGCCGCTTGCCGCTGCGGCGTTGCTGTCGATTGCCCTCACCGGCTCCTACCGGCGGGTGGAGCGCGCCGCCATCGCCATCGGCCTCTTCGAGCTGGCCTTCTTCGTCATCGCCGCCGCGGCGCGACCCGATCTCGGCACCATGGCGCACCAGGCCCTGTCCTTTCCCCTCGGCAACGGCGATTTCCGCTACCTGGTGGCGGCGAACATCGGCGCCGTGGTCATGCCGTGGATGATTTTCTACCAGCAGTCGGCGATCGCCGACAAAAGACTGACCGTCGCCGACTACCGAGCCGCGCGTTGGGATACCGCCCTCGGAGCGGTGGTGACACAATTGGTGATGGCGGCCGTCCTTGTTGCCGCCGCTGCCCTTCTCGGCGGGCACGGGGCCACCGCCAGCCTCGACTCCATCGGCGCCTTGAGCGGCGCCATCACTCCCTTCCTCGGCGAGAGTCTGGGCAAGCTCGTCTTCGGCGTGGGCGTGTTGGGGGCGGGGCTGGTCGCCGCCATCGTCGTTTCCCTGGCTTTCGCCTGGGGGCTGGGCGAAGTGGCCGGCTACCGCCGTTCGCTCGAATACCACCCGCGTCAGGCACCCTGGTTCTACGCCGTCTATGCCCTGTGCGTGCTGGGCGGGGCGGGGTTGGTAATGGTCGTGCCCGACCTCGTCTCCCTCAACATCGCCGTGCAGGTGATGAACGGGGTGATGCTGCCGGTGGTGCTCGGCTTTCTCGTCCGCCTGGCCATGGTCGCCCTGCCGCGGCAGGTACGGCTTCAGGGCTGGTATCTGGCGCTGGTGCTCACCGTCGCTGTCGTCACCTGCGCTTTCAGCGTCATCGGTGCGCTGTAGCGTCTTTCTGCCATCCGCGGCGCTTGACTGCGCCGGTGTTCGGTCGTCAAAGCGGCGACAGGCGCGCGGTTTTCCCTATGTCCCCTCGTTTCGCCTTCATCGCGATCGCTGCCGGTGGCGCGGTGGTGATCGCCCTGGTCGCCTTCTTTGGTGCCCGCACCATCGGCGCCGACGTGTTGCGCGCCTACTGGATCGTCCCTTTCACCACGTCGCTTCTGTTCTTCCAATTGTTCCTCTCCGGTTCGGCCTGGCGGCTTTTGGTCGGCGCGGGAG
>JABEBX010022502.1_pt1 | contig 12057 bp, 13 predicted proteins | sample 7245971 | NCBI WGS metagenome assembly JABEBX01 (sample SAMN14506365, study PRJNA622280) | hot springs metagenome | biome: hot spring [ENVO:00000051]|acidic hot spring [ENVO:00002120]; feature: spring [ENVO:00000027]|sediment [ENVO:00002007]; material: sediment environment [ENVO:01001048]...
CGAAGCTTATTCAATACTTTCTGATAAAGAAAAAAAATCTCAGTATGACCAATTTGGATTTAGCGGTTTTGATTCAAATAATCAAAGTTATGATAACTTCCACTCTAATTATTATACAAACAATGCTGATTTTGATATCAAAGATATATTCAACTTATTTCGAAAAAAAACAAGAAATTCTAGCAATTTTAGCGATTTTGGCGGCTTTTCTTTTTTTAATGATTTTGAAAAAGAAGATGGCGATGTCACGTATAATGTGATGTTAAATTTTGACCAAGCACTAAAAGGAGATATTATTACTTTAAATATCGATAATGAGCAAATTAAAGTTAAAATTCCAGAAGGCACAATAGATGGTACAAAGCTTAAAGTAAAAGGTAAAGGTAAAAAAACACGAACTGGCAGGGGTGATTTGCATCTAATTGTAAATGTTAAACCTGATCCTATTTTTTACATAAAAGACGGCAAGCTCTACACAGATATTGAAGTGCCACTTAAAATAGCATTATTTGGCGGAAGTGTTGATGTTCAAACTCCTTATGGAAATGTAACTATAAAGGTGCCTAAAGGAACACAGAATGGCACGGTATTTAAAATTGCTAAAAAGGGCCTAAAAGGTGATGCACTATATGCAAAAGCAACTGTGAAAATACCAGAAAATTTAACAAAAGAACAAGAAGAAGCACTGAAAGTATTATAGAAAGGAGTAAAAAAGGAGAACTTTATGAGATTAAAAAAAGATGTATATAGTATTGGCGTATTTTGCAAAATTGTAGATATTCATCCTCAAACTTTAAGAGAGTATGAAAAAAGTGGAATCATAAAACCCAAAAGGACAAAAGGTAATGTAAGGTTTTTTACAGATGAAGATATTGAAGATGTAAGATTTATAAGAGAAATGACAAAGGTACTAGGTGTCAATTTAGCAGGTGTGGATATCATTATAAGATTAAAAAATCAAATTAGAGATTTAGAAAAGCTTGTAGAAGAGCTATACAAACAAATCCAAGAATTAAACGCAAAAGAGAATTCAACTCTACCAGTTGTTAAAGAAGAAACTAAAAAAGCAAATGTTGTAGAAATTAAAATAGAAACATAAGAAATTACTAAGAGAAAAACATTTTTATAGTCGCAACTAAAATTGCCGCAAAAAGTAAATACTTTACCCATACAATTTCGTTTAATACCATGTATCTTGCGCCAAAACTTGAGCCGATGGCGCTACCAATAGCCAAAACAATACCTATTTTCCAATCTACTTGATTGTGGATGATAAAGATTATTAAAGAAGCTATAGTATATACGGCAATAATTGCAACTTTTGCAGCATTTGTTTTAACAATATCAAAACCTTCTAAAAAAACCAAAGCGCTAATAAAGAAAAAACCAACACCTGCTTGCAAAAAGCCACCATAAAATCCTATAAAGAAGAAAGTTATATATGATAAAATGTTGCTTTTTTTGGTAGCGATTTTATTTTTTTTCCATACATCTTTTTTTAATACAATAAAAGTCCCCATTAATAAGATTAATACTGCTGCAATTTTCTTAAGTAAACTTTCATTTATTTGCACAACTACAAGTGTACCGCATATAGCACCAAGTGTTGCTGGTATAGATAGTATTAAAGAGCGTTTTAGTATATGAATCTTGTTTTTTTTAAAACTATAAGAAGCGGCTAAATTCTGAAATAAAATTGATATCCTATTTGTACCATTTGCCACATCTATGCTTAAGCCTAGAAAGGTTAAAAGAGGCAGTGTTAACATAGAACCACCGCCAGCCATTACATTTAAAAATCCTGTAATTAAACCCACTGTAAATGTTAATAAGATTTTAAGAACATCCATTGAATCATTATAATAATTTAATAAATTTTTGTCAATGTATTAGAATCAATTAAATAATTTGACATTTTAGCCTATTTTTTGTATCTTTTCAAAAGGTATAAAATATGTTGGAAAGTTTTGTTCAGGTTATCACAGATATTAGAATAAATAGTCCACTTGTTTACAATATTACAAATCATGTTGTGACAAATATAAGCGCCAATGCATTATTATCAATAGGCGCAAGCCCTATTATGTCTTTTGCAAAAGAAGAAGCACAAGATTTAGTCAACATAAGCCAAGCACTGCTTTTAAATATGGGTACTCCTACAACAGAAATTGTCGATACAATGCTTGAGGCGGCAAAGAACGCAAACAAAAAGAAGATTCCCATTGTGTTTGATCCAGTTGGTGTAGGCGCAAGTCGCTTTAGAAACGATATAGCTAATAAGATTATTTCTGAAGTAAAAATTGATATTATAAAAGGAAACGCATCTGAAATTGCAAATTTAGCTGGCATTAAAGTCCAATCAAAAGGTGTTGATTCTTTTGAACATATAGAAAATATTACTACTATTACAAGAGAATTAGCAAAGAAACTTAATTGTGTAGTATGTGCAACGGGAAAAACAGATATAATAAGCAATGGCGATAGTGTGTATCAGTGTGAAAACGGTGATATTGCACTAACAAAGATTACAGGCTCTGGTTGTATGTTGGGTTCTATTATGTGTGCAACAGCTGCTGTTAGTAAAGATTATATGTTAGCAGCACTAGTTGGATGTTTAATCATGGGTATATCTTCAGAAATTGCAGCTTCAAAATCATCCTTGCTTGGCAGTTTTCAAATTGAATTTTTTAATGCACTATCTAGTTTTGAGGCCAAAAATTTCAGTAGTGCTAGATATAAAAAATTGTGAAATTTGGTATACACTTATCAATTGAATCCAAAATAGAAGAGTTGCCTTTTTTGTGTAAAACGTATAATATTGATTGTTTTCAATTTTTTACTAAAAGTCCGCGTAAGTGGAGTCAAAAAGCGATTGATGATACTATTGCTATCAATTTTAAAGATAATATTAAAAAAAAAGGTATCACAACAAAAAATTTATTTATCCATTGCTCATATCTAATAAATCCCGCTAATCCCACACAACAAACATTTGCAGAGCTTGAAAGTGAGTTTCAAAACGCTTATAAATTGGGTGTTCACAATTTAGTTTTACACCCTGGAGCTTGCAAAGATACTGATTGTCTCAAAAAGGTTTCAAACACAATAAAGCATGTTTTAAGACAGTACCCAAAAATCAAACTTTTGTTAGAAAATACAACGCGCATTGGCAGGAATTTAGAAGAGTTGAAAATTATTAAAGAAGAAATTGGAGATAGAGTGTATTATTGTATAGATACTTGTCATTTATTTGCAACGGGTTATAATTTGAATGTGGGTGTAATTAATGATATTTTAGACATTGAGAATATTAAATTATGGCATTTAAATGATTCAAAATCTCCCTTTGGCTCTAATTTAGATCGACATGCCAATATTGGGAAAGGTCTTATTGGTATTGAAAATATTAAAAAATTTTTGCAATCAAAACAACTAAAAAATGCATTATTTATACTAGAAACTCCAGGAACAAACAAAACGCGCTCAAAAGAGGTGGAGTTATTGAGGACATACCTGTGAAGCCTTGGTATTATATTTCTGTTTTACTTATAGGTTTAACTGTTATCTTTGTCTTATGGATGCTTAGAAAATTTAGAAAACTCAAAAATCCCCCTATAAAAAAATATACTTTAAAAGATTATTTGCTATCAAAAAATGAACGCATTGTGTATGAAATGCTGCTTATGCATTCAAAAGATTTTAACCTAGAAGTGTTGCCTAAGATGAGATTGTCTGAGTTCATTTATGTTGATAAAAGGAATAGAAATGCTTTTTTTATTATTCAAAATAAATTTGTAGATTTTTTGATTGTTGACAATGTTAAAATTAAGCCAAAATATGCTATAGTGTTAGAGAAAAAAAACTTAAAGGAAACAAACCTCGAATTGTTTGAAAACGTTTTTAAAGAAGTAAAATTAAAATGGGTGCTTATCAAAGAATCTGAATTTGAAAACCCAATAAAACTAAAGGTAAAATTAAAAAAAATTCTGGAGGAAGCTTATGCTTGATAAAAAGATACTTGATTTTATTGTTTGCCCACAATGCAAAAGCGATCTTAAGCTAGATGGCGAATTTTTAATTTGTAGAGTTTGCAATGTAAAATACCCTATAAAAAACGATATACCTATATTGTTGATAGAAGAAGCACTTAAGATTAATGAAGATATTAGTCATGATACAAAAAAGGAGGTTAAGTTATGAAAGTAGGTTTTATTGGTCTTGGGATCATGGGAAGTGCTATGGCAAACAATCTTTTGAAAAGTGGTTTTAAACTCAATGTTTACAATAGAAGCAAAGAAAAGATTAAGGAACTGTTTTCAGATAATTTCGAATTTTTTGATAATCCAAAGTTACTTGCTCAAAATAGCGATATAATATTTATGATGTTAAGCAACGATGAAGCATGCGACAATGTAGTAAATTCGCACAATGGATTAATTGAAGGTTTATCAAAAGACAAGATACTTGTAAATTTTAGTACTGTTTCTGCCTATTATTCGAAAAATTTATATGATTTTGTGCGAACCAAAGATGTTTTGTTTTTAGAAGCTCCCGTGGTAGGCAGTAAAGTACCTGCTCAAAATGCTACTTTAATTATACTGTGTGCAGGTGATAAAAAAGCTTATGAGACAGCAAATGTGTATTTTGAGAAGTTGTCGAAAAAGGTAATTTATTTAGGTGATGTTCCAAACGCTTCTTTTTTAAAAATCGTGAATAATCAGGTTATGGGTATTACTATGCAAGCGCTAGCTGAGGGTTTACAATTGGCTAAAAAACTCAATTTAGATTTAAATATAGTGCTTGATTTGCTAAATTCTGGAGCTTTTGCTAATTCTATGTTTGAATTAAAAGGTAAAAATATTTTAGCTAACAATTATGATGTGCACTTTCCATATGAACATATGCAAAAGGATTTGGGTTTTGCTGTAAAGTTAGCTGAAGATAAGAAAGCTTTTTGTCCAGCTCTATCGATAGTTAACGAAACTTATAAAAAGGGTTTACAAAATTATTCAAAAGCTGATATGTGTGCAATATATGAAGCTCTAAATAGTTAAAAATTTTCCAATTTTATATTTTCAAAAAGCTTTTCTATTGCTTTGTTGGTTTCTTGCCACATTTTAGTTGAGGGACAGTTTTCTATAAGCGTGCAAACAAAGTTGTCCTGTGTGCATGGCGCTAATTTAATACCTTCTGTAAATATATCTATGAGCTCTTTTAGCGATGTGTCCGTTTTGAGAATTCTATAGCCACCATGCGGCCCCTTTTTACCTTTAACTATTCCATGTTTTTCTAATTTAGCAGCAAGTTGCTTGAGATAGTTTTCACTAATCTTAGTACTTTCTGAAATTACCTTTAAACTTACGAATCCTTCTTTTTTTTTAAGCTCTATCAAAAATCTCAAACTGTACCTAACATGCGTCGGCAAAAACATGCGTGAATTATACAAGTGTTTTCGCAAATTTTCAATAAAAATTTGATTTTTTTTACTAAAATTGATACAATTTAAAAAATGGAAGATAAAGCAATAGAAAAGCTTATAAGGTCGACTTTTGAAATTGAATCGTTTGAAGAGCTTGTAGGGCAAACTCATTTATTTAGTAAAGATAAACCACTTTATAATTTTTATTATAGTAGGTCATATCTACCATCTTTAATTTTATTTGGCCCGCCAGGTAGCGGAAAGACGATTTACGCAAAGCTTATTGCAAAGAAAAACAATTTGAAGTATGTGTATTTGAATGCTTCAATTGCCACACTAAAGGATATAAAAAAAAGCCTTGACGACACAGAGCGTGTTCTTTTAGTTATAGATGAAATTCATAGACTTGATCAAAAGCAGCAAGATTACTTGCTTTCATTTATTGAAAATAATGTTGTGCTTATTGGTACATCATTTCACAATCCCTATTTTAAGCTAAATAGGGCATTGCGTTCAAGATTGTTTGTTTATGAGTTTAAAGGTTTAAGCGAGGCAGATTTATCTGTCATTTTGGATAGGGTTGAAAAAAAAGGCATAACGATTGAAAAAGATGCGCGTTTTTTAATGGTTAAACAGGCAAATCACGATGCACGCAAATTGATGAATATTTTGCTTGCGCTAAATTCTAAACATATTACAAAAAAAGATGTAGAAAATTTTTTTACAATTGATTTATCGTATGATAATTTGCAAGAACACTACGATTTTATTTCCGCATACATAAAAAGCATTAGAGGCTCAGATCCAGACGCAGCTATTTATTACCTAGCAAGAATGTTAGAAAGCGGAGAAGACCCAGAGTTCATTGCAAGAAGACTATGTATATTATCATGTGAAGATATAGGGCTTGCGCAAAAAGACGCAATAAATATTGCAGCTAGTACACTTTTTATAGTTCAAAATGTGGGTATGCCAGAAGCGCGAATCAACCTAGCTTTTTGTACAATCTACTTAGCTTTAGCTAAAAAATCAAATTCATCATATTTAGCTATAAGCAAAGCTCAAGCTGATGTTAAAAGTGGTGTTTTGCTTAATGTGCCAAAGCATTTAAAAACAAACTCTAAAGATTATTTATATCCACATAACTATAAAAATAGTTATGTAACGCAACAGTATTTAGAAAAAAAATTAAAATATTTTTATCCAAAAGAAAACGATTTTTTTGAACAATGGATACAATAAAAGATTTGGGCGAATTTGGGTTTATAGAAAAAATAAAAACTATTTTTGAGCAGCCAGATAATGTAATAGGCATTGGAGATGATTGCGCTGTTATTCCAATGGGTGAGGCAAACTTGCTTGTAACTGTTGATACATTGATAGAAAATGTGCATTTCTTTAGCGACCACCCAATGGATAAGCTCGCTAATAAGGCTTTAAATGTAAATATTAGTGATATTATTGCATGCGGCGGTACGCCTCAATGGGCTTTTTTATCAATATCTTTAAACCCTATGATGCAAATTTCTAAATTGGATATATTTTTAGATCACTTGCACAAGCAATGTGCGCGCCACAACATTTATTTAATTGGTGGCAATACAACAAAAGATGATAAATTATCTATAAACATTACGCTTATTGGGAAAACGCAAAAGCCAATTTTGCGCTCTGGCGCAAAAGCTAGCCAAGATGTTTTTGTAACGGGCAAGATTGGTTGTACAGCGTGCGGCTTTTTAGCTTTAAAGAACAAAACTTTAACAAATAGTGAATGCATTGAAAGATTTTTAGCGCCGCAAGCAAGAATAGATTTAATTGATAAAATTAAGCCATATGCTACGTGCATGATTGATATAAGTGACGGTTTGCTTCAAGATGCTAATCATATTTGTAGAGCAAGCAAAATCGGTATGGAGATTTTTTTAGAACAAGTGAAGCTTTGTGAGTGTGATAATTTGGGCGATATTGATAAAATTACTTTTGGCGAAGATTACGAACTGTTATTTTGTGCAGACAGAAAATACAGAGAGCATATTTTGGCAATTGGCGATGTGAGTTTAATTGGACAAACAAACGATAGTCAAAAACTAACAATGTACCACAATGGCAATATAATTAAACCAGACAAATATGGATTTACACATTTCTGATTTATTTAAAATTTTCTTGTTTTTTGCAACATTATCATTAAGTGCTTTTTTATCTTCTTCTGAAACAGCAATATTTTCGCTGAAAGCTAAGGACCTTTTTCATATTAGGTATAAAAATCATCGCAAGTATGAGATTATAACTGGGTTGTTAGCTAACGCAGAAGATTTCATTGCAATGTTATTAATTTTAAACGAATTTTCCAATATATTTGCATCGATTTTATTTGCAAATATATTTGAGACAATATTCGGTAATAAGTATGTAGCAATATCAAGCGGTATTGTGGTTTTTTTACTTTTGCTTTTCGGAGAAATCACTCCAAAAAGTTGGGCTGTTAAAAATAATATATTGATCTCTTTAGCTTTTGCAAAACCACTTTACATGCTTTTTAGAGTTACTAAACCTATAGTGAAAGTATTTATAACTATAATAAATGTGTTTAAGAAAATTTTTTTTAAAAACTTGCAACAAGAAAATGTGTTGACTATTACAGAAAAAGAATTTAAAAGCATTGTATCAAGTGCAAAAAATATTTTTGATTCGCAAGAGCAACAAATGATAGAAAATGTTTTTAAGTTTGAAGAAAAACAAATAAAAGATATAATGGTACCTCTTAGGAGGGTATTGATGTTTGAAGCAAATACAAAGATTGAATCACTAATGAAAGCCCTAAAAAATATAAATTTTAACCGGATACCTATTTATAAGCAAAAACGCAATAATATTGTTGGGATTTTATATGTTAAAGATTTAATTAAGCAAAAATGGGAAGAGGGCATTGAAAACAAAGAAACAATAGCCTCTTTAGCAAGGAAACCTATGTTTATACATTACAATACAAAAATAGACAGGGCTTTTAAAATTATGTTAAAGCGTAAAATGCACTTATGGGTGGTAGTCGATGATCACAAAAATAGTATTGGCATTGTCAGCACACAAGATATTATGGAAGAGATAGTAGGAGAAATTGAAAATGACACAAATTAAACTTTTGGCTTCAATTTTATCATGTAATTTTTTAAAACTCGAAGAAGAAATTAAAGAAATTGAGAATGCAGGATGTGATATGCTGCATTTAGATATAATGGATGGTCATTTTGTGCCAAATATCACTATTGGACCAGACATTGTAAAGCAAATACACAGTGCTACACATTTGAAGCTTGATGTCCATTTAATGGTGAAAGATCCATCTTTTTGGGTAGATAAGTTTGTGCAAGCTGGAGCATACTCTATAACAGTTCATCAAGAAGCAGATTGTCACTTAAATAGGCTTATTAATTCAATAAAAGAAAAAAACATAAGGGCTTTAGTTTCAATTAACCCAGCTACGTCGCCAATTTTATTGGAATATATTTTAGAATATATTGATGGTGTGCTTGTTATGTCTGTAAATCCAGGATTTGGCGGTCAATCTTTTATTGAAAATTCCCTACGTAAGATAGAATATTTGGCAAAATACAGCTACACAAAAAACCTAGAATTTACCATACAGGTTGATGGTGGTGTAAATCTTGACAATATAAAAAGCCTTATTGATGCTGGAGCTAGCGAGATAATAGTTGGTAGCGCACTTTTTAAAGGTGCCAAAAGTGATTTTGTGCAAAAATTCAAAAACTTAGCGAGGATTGTAGTATGAGTAAATATTTAAATGACGAAGAGTTTGCCTTGTTAGAAAGCAGATTAAAAAGAAAACCCACTGAATTAGAAGAAGCAATTATATATTCTCTGTGGAGCGAACACTGCAGCTACAAATCATCCAAAATCCATTTAAAAAAACTTCCAACAAAATCAGATAGAGTTGTCATTGGCCCTGGCGAAAACGCTGGTGTAATTGATATAGGAGATGGCTATGTTGCTGTTTTTAAAATGGAATCACACAATCACCCATCATACATAGATCCATACAATGGAGCTGCTACTGGAGTTGGCGGTATTTTAAGGGATATTTTTACAATGGGTGCTAGGCCTGTGTTAAATATTGATGCGTTATTTTTTGGTGCATTTGAACATCCAAAAACAGCGTATTTGCTTGATGGCGTTGTTAGGGGAATCAGCGATTATGGCAACTGCGTAGGTGTGCCAACAGCTTGCGGTCAAACATTTTTTTTAGAATGCTACAATAACAATATTTTAGTCAATGCATTCAATCTAGGCATAGCAAAAAAAGAAAAGATATTTTTAGGTATAGCCAAAACAATAGGTGCAGATGTAATTTATGTTGGCTCTAAAACGGGAAGGGATGGCATACATGGTGCTACAATGGCATCAGCATCGTTTAATGAAAAATCTATGGCAAATCGTCCAAGTGTGCAAATAGGCGACCCATTTACAGAAAAACTACTAATTGAAGCATGTTTGGAAGTTATGGATAATGGTTTGATTGAAGGTATACAAGATATGGGGGCCGCTGGGCTAACTTCTAGTGCATTTGAAATGGTTGAAAAAGGTGGCGTGGGTGTTGAATTATACCTTGATAATGTGCCTTTGAGAGAAGAGCTTTCGCCTGTTGAAATAATGTTATCAGAAAGCCAAGAAAGAATGCTAATTATAGCTAATCCATCAAATAGTGATGAAATATTGAAAATTTTTAAAAAATGGAGTTTAGATGCAAATATCATTGGCAAAATCATAAAAGAGAATAAAGTGGTATTGCATTATAAAAATCAAGTGGTAGGCGAGTTTGATTTAGGCATTATTCAATCTCCCATTTACGATAGACCATATGAAAAACCTAGCTACATAAATCATATAAACAAGCATGTTGAGGTGCAAAAACCTCAAAATTACAATGAGGCTTTATTAGAACTTTTATCAAAACCAAATTTAGCTGATAAATCACCTATATATGAGCAATATGACTCAACTGTCCAAACAAACACATTAAAAGGGCCTGTTGGCGATGCGTGCGCAATTGTTTTAAAACAAACAAATACAGCCATATTTGCAAGCGCAAGCGTAAATCCTATATACTGTTATCTTGATCCATACGTTGGCTCTCAAATAGCTGTAGCTGAAAATTACAGAAATATAATTGTAAGTGGAGGAGAACCGGTTGCCATAACGGATTGTTTAAATTTTGGAAACCCCGAAAACAAAGAAATTATGTGGCAATTTGTTCAATCAATTGAAGGCATAAAAGATGCGTGTGAGTTGTTATCTACACCCGTTGTCAGTGGAAATGTTAGTTTATACAATGAAACTGCTACACAAAATATTTTTCCAACACCTACAATTGCAATGGTTGGTATTGGTAAAATAGAAGATGTGCTTGATAGCCATTTTCAGTATGCAAATAATACGGTTGTTTTGTTGAATGATATAGAACTTAACCTTGGAGCAAGCCAATATTTGTACTATATGCACAAAAAAATAGATGGCAAAGTGCCAGATGCTCAATTAAAAAAACATTTAGCATTAAAAAAATTTTTTGATATAGCTCACAGACAACATAGATTAATTGTTAGCGCACGTGATATTTCAATAGGCGGTTTAGCTTGTTGCTTGGCTTTTATGTGCGAAAATGAAGTAGGTTGCGAAATTAGTGTAAATATACATACAAATCTTCATGAATTTTTGTTTAGTGAATCTCAAGCAAATGTTATTATTGAGATTAGAAATCAAGATTTAGACCAAATTGAAGATATTGCCATTCAAAGCGGAGTTAATTTGTATAGATTAGGTTTTACAACGCAAGAAAAAAGATTAAAAATAAACAATTTAATAGATGTGTCAATTGAAGATATCAAACGCTTTAGAATTTCGACGCTACAGAAAGTTTTATCATGAAATGCTATGTAGTAAGTCTTGGCTGTCCCAAAAATTTGGTAGATACAGAAAACATACTTAGCGCATTTTCACGCAATAAGATAGAGTTTGTATATGACCCAACAAGTGCTGATATTTTGTTTGTAAACACATGCGCTTTTATTCAAAAAGCCATTAAGGAGTCTATACATACAATTTTAGATTTGGCACAATCAAAAAAAGAAAATCAGAAACTTGTTGTAGCAGGTTGCCTAATTAGTAGGTTCAAAAACCAAATAGAATCGCAAATACCAGAAATTGATGTTTTTATTGATACAAATAGCGCAAATGAGTTTAAGCTTGATAAAAAATTAAACTATTGCGATATGCCAAAGCCACTAAACTTTGAAAACAGAATAGTTACAACTTACCCTTATGCTTACTTGCGCATTTCTGATGGTTGCAACCACAGGTGCAGTTTTTGCACTATACCATATATTAGGGGTCCGTATAGGGAAAAAAGCAAAGATGATATAAAAAAAGAGTTTTTGAAACTGCTAGATGAGGGCATAAAAGAAATTGTTTTAATAGCACAAGATACATCGTGTTATAACAACAATAATTTATCTGGTTTATTAAAGGATTTATCATCTATTAATGGTGAATTTTGGGTTAGAGTGTTGTATCTATACCCTTCTTCTATAAATGATCATTTAATAGATACAATTGTTAATTCAGAA
>JABEBX010023217.1_pt1 | contig 12042 bp, 10 predicted proteins | sample 7245971 | NCBI WGS metagenome assembly JABEBX01 (sample SAMN14506365, study PRJNA622280) | hot springs metagenome | biome: hot spring [ENVO:00000051]|acidic hot spring [ENVO:00002120]; feature: spring [ENVO:00000027]|sediment [ENVO:00002007]; material: sediment environment [ENVO:01001048]...
GGAAACAACCACATTTTCCTCTAACGCCATCGTCTGTTCGCCGGCGATGCAGCGCATCTTCCGTATGGTGGAGGCACTGCATCACAGCGAAGCGCCGGTGCTGATCAGCGGCGAGAGCGGCGTGGGCAAAGAGGTGGTGGCGCGGGCCATCCATGAAAGTTCTCCGCGGCATAACGGCCCCTTTGTCGCCCTCAACTGTAGTGCGGTGCCGGTGGACCTGCTCGAATCCGAGTTGTTTGGACATATATGCGGCGCCTTCACGGGTGCGGTTCGTGACCGGGTTGGGCGCTTTGAGCTGGCTTCCGGTGGAACGCTCTTTCTCGATGAGGTCGGCGATATGCCTCCGTTGCAGCAGGTGAAGCTGTTGCGCGTGCTGCAAGGGGGACAGTACGAGCGCGTTGGAGAGAGCGTGGCGCGGATTGCAAATGTGCGCGTGATCGCGGCGACGAATGTGGATCTTCGCCTGGCGCTGTCACAGGGAAAGCTGCGCGAGGATCTGTACTACAGGCTGTGCGTGGTGCCCATTGAGGTGCCCCCGTTACGCCAGCGCAGAGAGGATATTCCGCCGCTGGCCGAGCATCTGCTCAATCGGGTTACGACGCAGCATGGATTGATCCGGCGTATCTCTCCCCAGGCCATGCAGATGCTGCTGGACTATCACTGGCCGGGCAACGTCCGGGAGCTCGCCAACGTCATGGAGTATGCCGTTGCGGTGGCGAAGATGGAGACGATCCTTCCCGAAGATCTTCCTGAAGAGATCCGTTCGGCGTCACCGTTGAGCTGGCGGCCGGCAGGGGAGCGGGATGCACCTGCGGAGCAGGAGACCTTGCGCGGGAGATCCCTGTCCATGGAGTCCAAAGACTCCAAAGAGTTCATGGAGTCTGAGGAGTCTGCGCAGATGGTAGCAGCCCTGGAGGCTCATCATTGGCGCCGCACCGAAACCGCGCAGGCCCTGGGCCTCAGCCGCTCCACTCTTTGGCGGCGCATGCGTGAGCTGCACCTGGAGCATCCTCGCAGGTCCTGAGACAAGACGTTTCAGCGCTGCGACGACCTGTTGCGACAGGATGTTTCAAGCAAGATTTCAGCCTTCAGTAAGTTATTCATTCTATTGGTTTCGCGATTTGGCATAGAACTTGCTTCCTCTTGTTTCAGATTGCCAATCCAGCTGCATCACGATGCAGTGATGGATGAGCGGTTGTCGCTTGTGCGCAATCAGAGACGAAAGGGATTCTGTGTCTAACTTCAACAAGGTACTTCGCATCGCATCCACCCGTGGCAAGGCGCTCTTGGTGGCGGCTGTTTTGGTGTTCGTGTCAGCGTATGCTTTCGCCGCAGACCAGCAGCGGCCCTTTGAACTGGCCTACACCACCAGCGGAACAGTGGCGCAGGTGGTGGCGCAGGTAGAACAAAAGCTCACCGCGGGCGGCTTTGAGGTGGTGGGCAGCTATGCACCTTACACCAACCTGAAGTTTTCCAAAGGGGAGACGGTCACCGCCGAGGTGATCGGAGTGACCAATGCCGCGCTGAAGCAGGCAGCGGCCCAGACAGACTTTGGCGGTTATGCGGCGGTACAGCGGGTGACCGTCACCGCGGTGAATGGCAAGATCCAGGTGGCCTACACCAACCCTGTCTATATGGCCGAGGCGTATCGCCTGAAGAGCAACCTGCAGGGTGTGCGGGAGCAACTGGCGAAGGTTCTTGGAGCGCAGCAGGGATATGGATCGCAGAACGGACTGAGTGCTGCCAAGCTGCAGAACTATCACTACAAGATGATGATGCCGTACTTCACGGAGCAGGATCTACTGGTGCAGTATGACAGCTACCAGAAGGCGTTGAACGCCGTAAACGCGGGTCTGGCGGCGCATAAGGGCGGCACCGGCAAGGTGTATGCGGTGGCGATTCCGGGCAAGGATCAGACCCTTTTTGGCGTAGCCCTGTCCGGCCCCGCGGGCAACACATGCAGCGGCGACGGTCACATTATGGGCATCATCGACGATGACTCTGTGAAGTCAACCGGCTACTTGCCCTACGGCATTCTGGTCTCGGGCGGCAAGGTGTATGCGCTGCCTGCGAAGTTTCGTATCGCAGTCGACTTCCCGGACCTGAGCATGATGGGCTCCAACGGATTTTTGACCATTCGATGCGCGCCGGGCGCCATTGAAAAGGCGCTCAAGGACGCCGCTCAATAGGCGCTCAGTAGGCGATTGGAGGCATTGATCTCCTCGCGGCAGGGACGATCCATTTTATTTCACCGCGGAGAAACCATCGGACGTAACCCAAGCTAAGGGATGAACCAAAACCAACGATCTGTCGGAGGGAGCGGTACCATGCAAACCAACGAAAAGACGGCAACAGCCTCGTACGAAAAAGCCAAAGCGAAAAACCTTGCAGGTTCGATGATAAGAGGAGGTTTGGTTGCCATGGCGCTGCTGGGATGCAGCGCAGCCGCGTGGGCTACGAATGGGTATCAACTGATTGGAGTCGGGCAGTGCGCGATGGGGATGGGCGGCGCCGTGGTAGCGGCGCCATGCGATCCGATGACTGCCATCAGCAATCCCGCGGGCCTGGCGTGGCTGCCCTCGCAGACAGCCTTCTCTGGAGAGATCTTCAATCCGGAGCGGGACACGAACTTTGGCTTTGGCAATGTAGGAAGCCACACCAATGTCTACGCCATTCCGGCGCTGGGCTGGTCGGCGCCTGCCTTTCGCCCGGACCTGTACTTTGGCGGCGGCATCTTTGGAACCTCCGGTCTGGGCGTGAACTACCTGCAGCCGAATACGCCGATGGGGACCATTCAGGCCTTCAGCAGCATCGACTTTATGCAGATGGCTCCGGCAATCGCCTTCAAGATGACCAATAAGATCAGTATCGGTGTAGCCTTGGACGTCGCAGCCGAGCAGGTCTCCTTCGACGAGACCTTCAACGGGCAGGGGTTCAACCTGACCAGTCCATCATGGGCCTATGGCATTGGGGCCACGATCGGAGGCCTGTACAAGTACAACGACAAACTCACCTTTGGGGCCTCCTATAAGTCGGTGATGAAGTTTACCAACCTGTTCTGGCAGGAGAACTCGGAGTTTTTCCCGACGGGGGTGGGCGCTACCGGGCCGGTTGGCGTCTCCGGCGGCGATGGATCCTACAGCGCGCATTTGAACTATCCGCAACAGATTGCCTTCGGTATGGCCGTTCATCCCGTCTCCAAGTGGTTGGTGAGCGTCGAGGGGCAGTGGATTCAGTGGCACAGCACCATGAATCAGTTCCAGGTGTTTGGGCCTTGGGTGGGCACGAACGTCGTGTCGCTGCCGTTGGACTGGAAGAACGAATGGGTTGCCAACCTGGGAACCCAGTATGACGTGAACAAAACATGGCAGCTAAGAGCAGGTTTTGCGTACGGCGGCGACCCGATTCACACCTCCGATCTGCAGTCCAACCTGATTATGCCAGCCATCGTGACCACAGCTATAACGGCCGGTGCAACCCAGAAACTGCCGATGCGCTGGAGCGTAACAGAAGCCATCACGCATACGTACAGGAACGGTGTTACCGATGGAACGCTGTTCGGCATGCAGGGGCTACAGCCACTGCATGCGTCCATGTTGGAGAACACCATCGGCATCCAGATCGGTTATTTCTTCTGAGTTTTTTAGAGAGGGGATGGAGTGTATGGGAGAAAGAAGGATTTTCTCAGTGATTTCAGGATGAAGATTTACGGCGGGGGAAAAGCCCAGCCTATTCCAAGCCAGGATGTGCCACCTCAAAACAGAGAGTTCATCGGAGGTTTTTCGTGGAGATGCAAGAACCTGGAACGTACAACGCTCGTGTAACGGAAGGCTTTTCGGAGGTCGCGAAGAATTTCGTTCAAGCCTCCTCTGCACATGGTATTTCCATAGAATATGTCTCGAGCGTGATTAGGATCACTGACTATAGATGAGCATTGAGCTGAAGATTACAGCGGAGATTGAAGTTTGACGGCACCGCAAAGCAGACGGATGTAAGCAGCAAAAAGATGGAAGAAGCAAAGCAAGAAAAAAGAGTTAGATCATGTAGACACTTGATTTTAGCTCTGCCTATTAGTTGAAGGACTTAGCAAATACGGAACTGCGCGGAAGGTACTTCGCAAAGGAGGAAAAGATGCTCAAAAACAGATACGATCCAGGCCTCCACATGGACTGCGAGCGCATGGGCAACTTCTTCATGATCTTTGCGCACGCTACGCGGATGCGCATCTTCTGCGCGCTACAGAACGGATCGAAGACAGTGACCCAGATTGCGGAGGAGTCGGAGATCTCGGTCTCCAACGCATCGCAGCATCTGCGTCTGATGCGCGACCGGGGCGCCTTAGTCCCGACCAGGCATGGACAGACCGTTCTTTACGAGGTGGCGGATACGCGTTTTCTGGAGGCGGCAAACCTGATTCGCGATGCGCTGGACGATCACAACCGGGACAGGGAGTACAACCTGTTGCTCACCTGCCCGCTGGACCCGGACCTGAACCGTTCGGCTGCAAAAAAGGTTTTAGAAAGAAAAGCAACATCCATTCATTGATAACCCAAAAGGAGTACTACCGTGACTACAGAACAGCTTGCAGCTCTTACTGCCGACAAAGTGATTGACGCCCGTGGAACCGCATGCCCCGGCCCACTGCTGGAGGCCAAGAAAGGCATCGGCGCCGTCAAGGTGGGCCAGATCATTGAAGTGAAGTCGAATGACAAAGGCTCGCGGAAGGATCTGGCTACCTGGTCGACCAAGGTGGGCCATGAGTTCCTTGGACAGATTGAGGCTGATGGACACGACCGGCTCTTCGTCCTTCGCAAGAAATAATCCTCCTGCGCTCTCCAACCTGCGAAGCAGGAGATCAGGGGATACGACAAGGAGCAAAGATCCCGGTCACGCCTACCAATGGCGTGGCCGCTATGAGGTGCGGTATGGCTGACGTTTTCACACCGAAAATACTTGTGCTGGCTACCGATAAGTGCGCGTATCCGGGCGCGGATGCGGTGGGCAAGGCTCACCTGGAGTACCCCTCCGAGGTGTACATCGTGCGGGTGCTCTCGCCGGTGCTGTTTCCCGAGGATTTCTATCTGCGTTCCTACGCCAAGGGAATCGACGGCATCATCATTGCGGCCTGCGGTTCGGATTGTCCGTACCACGGAGCGTACGATCGTCTGGCGAAGCGCATCGACGATCTCACGACCCACATGAAGGATGGCGGCTTGGAGATCGAGCGAATTCGCGTGACGGCCATTTGTACGGTATGCATCAAGGCTTTCCTCAAGGAGATTGCCGAGATGGGAGACAATCTCGCCCGCCTGGGGCCGGTGGACCGTGTGCTGGCGGAGAAGTTGCGTCAGGAATCGCTGCAGCGGCTCCAGATCACAGGGAAGTACGGCGTGGTGGCCAACGCCGCAACTGCAGAAAGGGTTGCGTTATGACAACGAGTGTGCAGGAAAACAATTCGTATCGCCCCGACGCTCTGATTGTCGGTGCGGGAATCGCTGGAATGCAGTCGGCGCTGGACCTGGCCGACCAGGGCCTGAAGGTGCTGCTGGTGGAGCGCGGATCCAGTATTGGCGGCCACATGATCGCGCTGGCCAAGGTGTTTCCGACGCTGGATTGCGCAAGCTGTATCACCGCGCCGAAGATGTCCGCGTCCTCGCACCACGAGAACATCCGGATCATGGTCAACACCGAGGTGCAGGGGATTCGCACGCACAACGGCGTGCATCACGTGCAACTGCTGCAGAAGGCGACCTATGTCAACTTCGACAAGTGCATCGGGTGCAGGCTGTGTGAGTACGCCTGCGATAGTGAGTACCCGGACCCATATGAGGAGGGGCTTGGCTCCAAGCGCGCCATCGCCATTCCGTTTACCAACGCCATTCCGCAGAAGGCCGTGCTCGATCCGGAGCTCTGCACCACGTGCGGAAGCTGCGCTCGGGTCTGTCCGACCGATGCGATCGAGTACGATCAGCAGCCGCAGCAGGTGGAGGTGCTGACCGACGCGGTGGTGGTCGCCTCCGGGTTCGCTCTGAACTCCCTGGGCGTGAAGCCGCAGTACAACGCTCTGCGCAGCAAGAACATCATCAACGCGCTGACGATGGAGCGCCTGCTGGCGCCGCATGGACCGTACGGCCGCGTGATTCGTCCGTCGGACGGCAAAATTCCCTCGTCGGTGGCCTTCGTGCAGTGCGCCGGCTCAAGAGATGCGACGATTGGAGTTCCCTATTGTTCGCGCGTCTGCTGCATGTACGCCATCAAGCAGGCGATGCTGCTCTCCGGCGCTCTGCCCATCGCGGACATCACCATCTACTACATGGATATTCGCGCCTTCGGTAAGGGCTACGAGCAGTTCTACCAGAACGCCAAGGCCATGGGAGTGAACTTTGTGCGCGGTAAGGTGGCGCGCATCGATCCGGTGGAGGATGGCGATCTCTCCCTACATGTGGAGACAACCGAGGAGGCGGAGAACTTCCTTACCGAGCGCCGCCATGATCTGGTGGTGCTGGCGCAGGGCATGCTTCCGGAGTGGGACCCCACCGGGAAGACGTCGATTGCGCTGGCATCGGATGGTTTTGTGGCTACGCCAATGCTTACCTCGCCGGTGCGTACCACGGCCCCCGGCATCTTTGTCGCCGGCACGGCATCCGGGCCCAAGGACATCGTGGACACGATTGCCGAGGCAGGTGCTGCCGCGATGCAGGTTAGCCAGTATCTCTACCAGAAGAGGACCGCATCCGCCGAACAGATGAGCGGGCCGGTCCTGGTTGGATAGCCGAATCGAGTGAAGGGAACAGGCGGAAGAATCTCAAGGGGAGACATATGAGCGACAACAAGGGTTCTACGAAACAGACGGGCATGGATGGGCACGATCTGGAGCAAGAAGAAGCCGTGCTGAAAGACGATGCCGAGTACAAAAAGCAGCATGAGACGATCAAACAGCAGGCGGAAGAGGCTCTGCTGAAAGACGGTCAACCAGCCGAGCCGAGAGTTGGAGTGTACGTCTGCCGCTGCGGCGGCAACATCTCCGACGTGGTCGATGTCGAGCGGGTTGCGCAGGTTGTGGGTATGGTTCCCGGCGTCGCGGTGGCGAAGGTACACACCTTCATGTGCTCCGACCCTGGACAGCATATGATCAGCAACGACATTCTGGAGGAGAAGCTGGACCGCGTCGTCGTTGCCTCGTGCTCGCCGTTCCTGCATGAGCAGACGTTTCGTGGCGCTGTGTCGCGCGGCAACCTGAATCCCTACCTATATGAGCATGTGAACGTCCGCGAGCAGGGCTCCTGGGCGCATAAGCACGATCCGGAGGGCGCCACGCAACTGGCCATCCGCCTGATCACGGCGGCCGTAGGCAAACTGCGCACCGCGATTCCACTGGATCTGATCAAGCTGCCGAACCATCGTAAAGCACTGGTGATCGGTGGTGGCATCGGCGGCATGAAGGCGGCGGTGGACATGGCGGCGAGGGGTATTCTGGTGATCCTGGTGGAGAACTCTTGCCGGTTGGGCGGCCACCTGAATGAACTGGGACGGGTCTATCCTTCCGAGGCGCTGGCCGCCGAGATCGTTGCGGATCTGGTGAAGCAGGTCCAAAACAACAACAAGATCGAGGTTATACTCAACAGCAAAGTCGCCTCGGTAGACGGCTTCATTGGAAACTTCCGCACGGTGATCGAAGGCCCGTTTGGCCCCGCTGGGGCGGCCTCCCGGAAAGATGCGCTGGTGGGTGCGATTGTGATGGCGACAGGCTACCGGACATATCGCCCGCGGGATGGCGAGTTCCTGTACCACCAGGATCCATGCGTGCTCACGATGCCTGAGTTCATCGAGAAGATGCAGTCCTTTGCGCCGGGAGCCAAGACTCTGGAGCATCAGGGACGCACGATTCGCAGCGTCGCGTTTCTGCACTGCGTGGGCAGCCGGCAACTGGATGGAATCCACGAGCCGCAACCGGATGGTACGTTGAACACGTACTGTTCTCGCACCTGTTGCAGCACGATTATGCAGCAGTCCCTGGCTCTTCGCACGCGCTTTCCGGAGGTCCGGGCGTACGACTTTCACCGCGACATCCGCACCTATGGGCGCGGAGAAGAGGATTACTACACCGCTGCAAGCAAGGCCGGCGTGGTCTTCTTCCGCTACAACGGTGAGGATCCGCTCAAGGTCGAACGGACTCCCTCCGGGGCGGGCAAAAAGACAGCACCCCTGACGATCACCGTCAAGGACATGCTCACCTGGGGTGAGGAACTGAGCGTGCCGGTCGACATGATCGTACTGGGCGTGGGCATGATGCCGTCGCACATTGAGGATCTGGTCGAGAGCATCAAGCTGGCCACCGGCGAAGATCACTTCCTGCAGGAGGTTCACCCCAAGCTGCGGCCAGTCGAGGTTGCGGTCAACGGTGTGCTGCTGGCAGGCACGGCACAGGGTCCAATGAACATTCAGGAGACGCTGAATGCCGCCGGCGCCGCAGCCGTAAAGGCGGCCGCGATGTTCGCCAAGGAGATGGTTGAACTGAATCCTTTCGTGGCCGCGGTCAACACCTCACTGTGCCAGGGAGAAGCAATCTGCGTCACGCAATGCGACTATGAGGGCGCGCTGCGGATGGTGGAGGTTGAGGTAGATGGGAACAGAGTGCTGCGCGCCGAGGTGAACGCGGGGCTTTGCTCTGGTTGCGGAGCATGTGTCCCGGTCTGTCCGCACCGGGCCATCGACCTGAATGGCTGGCATATGGATCAGTTTGAAGCGATGGTGGACGGCCTGATGGCAGAAGATCGCCATACTGAATGTGAGCCTCAACTGGTGAATCTGGGCTGATCCGGACACCTTACAGGAGATCGACGATGGCAAGAAAATCACTAACGGCGGAACAAAAACAGGCGTTGGCGACGATGCGCGAACGCATGGGCGGCCTCAGCGAGGCCAAGAAGGAACACCAGAAGCAACTGGTCGCTGCGCGCAAGGCGATCAAAAAGATTCTGGCGGAAGGTCCAACCACGGCGCCGCGGATTGCGGCGGCGCTGAATATGCAACCCGATGAGGCCCTATGGCACCTGACGGGCATGCGTAAGTACGGATTTGTAAGCGATGCGGGCGAGGATGGTGATTACCTTCTCTATGCCTTGATTCAGGGCGACGACGCCGCCGCTGGCCACTAACACTAACTTTTGAGGGATGATCATGGCACACGCGATTGATGTCGCACTCATGGAGAAGATCAAAAAGCACGGCGCTGACGGCACGCTGGACGTCAGTGCATGTTTCAACTGTGGAAACTGCACCGCTGTGTGCCCGTTGGCGGAGGATTCGTCGGGCTTTCCCCGCCGCGTCATCCGTATGGCGCAGGTGGGCATGGAGAAAGAGCTGCTGGCCGAGGAAGATCTGTGGCGCTGCTACGCCTGTGGCGAATGCACCAAGACCTGCCCGCGCCAGGCGGACCCGATGCAGTTCATGGCGGCTGCGCGCAGCTATGCGATCTCGCGTTATGACGCGACCGGGATCTCCGGTTTGATGTATCGCTCGCCAGTCTTCAATGTCATTGTCTTTCTCGTTTTGTCCTGCTTCTTTACCTTGCTTCTGCTCTCGCACAAGGGCGGATTGCAGATGGGAAGCAACGGCGCGCTGTTCAGCGGCTATGGATCCACGCAGCTCTTTCAGTTCATTCCCGGCGAGTGGGTTCATAGAATCGGCATTGCTCTGTTTATTGTGATCGGACTCAGCCTTGCGTTTGGCGTCTGCTCGATGCTTTACAGGGTGATGAGCAAGAGAAACCATTCGGGCGAACGGCCACCCTTTCCGATCTTGGCGATCATACCATCGGTCTGGTCCGCGGCGATGGATGCCCTGAATCATCGCAGGTTCCGCAAGTGCGATGACGAAGAGCCCAGCACGGAGCCGGTCCATCTTCGTCCGTGGTTTGTGCATGGAACGATCATGTGGGGTTTTCTGGCCATGATGGTCGCCACCACATTGGACTATCTGGTGAAGCCGATCGGCTCCCCGGTTGCGCCCTGGTATCCCATGCGCCTTCTTGGCTTGGTGGGCGGCGTGGTTTGCCTGTATGGCCTGAGCATCGCCATCGGCCGCAGAATCAGCGCCAAGGAGACGCCGTACAACAAGAGTTCCTTTGGTGACTGGTTCTTTCTTCTTCTGCTGACCGCAACGGTGGTGACGGGACTGATGACTTTGATCGTCGTCTACATGCCCCACCCGACGATGTTTGGATACCTTACCTTCCTTACCCACATTGTGTTGGCCATGGATCTGATCGTTCTGTTGCCGATGACAAAGTTTGCGCATGTGGTGTACCGGACCCTGGCGCTGGCCCTGCATGCGTGGGCCAAGGCGCCGGCTCCGCAGGTCGCGGTTGCGGTTCCGAGTAACCAGTAATCCCATCTTTGATTCTGATGTTGTCTACGAAAGGAAGACCTATCATGCCTGAAACCGCTTCGCTACAAGATCTGCAACAGGCGATCGAGCAACTTACGAACCGCGTCGACACCATTGAACGCAATGCCGGCGACAACCGTCTGGCGCTGGGCGTCATGGCTGGGAATCTGGACACCATGATCGCGGCCTTTGTGATTGCCCTTGGGGCAACGGCCTACGACATCGAGGTGGATATGTTCTTCACCTTCTGGGCTGTCGCCGCACTGCGCGATCCGAAGAAGACGGCGAAAAAGACGTTCATGGAGAAGATGTTCGGCTGGATGCTGCCGGGCAGTTCCATGGCGCTGCCCCTCTCCAAGATGCAGATGGGGGGGATGGGGCCGAAGATGATCCGCGGGGTGATGAAGCAGCACGGAGTCAAATCCCTCGAACAGTTGATGAAAGAGGCTGGTGAGAGTGGTATTCGTATTCATGTGTGCGAGATGTCCATGGGCGCGATGGGCCTGAAGGAGGAAGAGATGATGGACTATCCGAATCTTGATTATGTCGGGGTAGGAACCTTCATTCAGCTCCTCAGCGAAGCGAAGCAATCCTTCTTCCTGTGAGTCGATCGCGCGGGTACACTCCCCATTCATGACGATGAGACCGTCATGAATGGGCAACCCTGAGTGTGAGGGTTGACCGGTGATGCGAACAAGAGAACAAGTGGGCTTCCCCATGCTCGTTTTTCCCCAAGCTATCAAAAGCGCCTGCTGGGAATCCCGGTCTGCGGATGGGTGGGAACCATCCGGACGGTTGGCTGGCTCATGATTGGATTCGACCGCGGCAACATCACGGAGAGGCCATGCACGCCTTGAATCAAAAGCGCGTAGTCATCGTAGGCGGGGTTGCCGGCGGCGCAAGCGCGGCCGCTCGCTTGCGCCGCCTCTGTGAACAATGCGAGATCATTGTTCTGGAGCGTGGTCCCTACGTCTCCTTTGCCAACTGCGGTCTGCCTTATTACGTTGGCAAGGAGATTGCGGATCTGGATTCTCTGCTGCTTCAAACTCCAGAGTCGCTGCACGCCCAGTTCAATCTCGACGTCAGAGTGTACTCCGAGGTGCGATCCATTCACCGTGCGGAGCAGACCGTCACGGTATGCGATCTGAAGACGGACCGCAAGTATCAACTGCCATACGACGCTCTGATTCTGGCTACCGGTGCTCTGCCGATGCGGCATCCGATCCCGGGCATTGACCTTCCTGGGCACTTCAGTTTGCGCAGTATTCCTGATATTGAGCGCATGGAAGCGTGGATCAAACATTGCTGGTGTTGTCGCGCCGTGGTGGTGGGAGGCGGCTACGTTGGTCTCGAGATGGCCGAACAACTCAAGCGTCGGGGGATGGATGTCACCGTTGTCGAGGGTACGGCCCAGGTGATGCCAATGCTCGATCTGGAGATGGCTGAATTGCTTCATCAGGAGTTGAAGGCGAATGGCATCGATCTTTATCTCAACGATCCAGTGACAGCCTTCGAGGATCCGCTCATTTGCAAAACCGCACGTGCCTCCGTGGTGGTGCTCAAGAGCGGCAGGCGCATTGAAGCCGATGTCGTTGTGCTTGGCATGGGTGTGCGGCCGGAGACAAGACTGGCCAGGGATGCGGGTCTGCAGAT
>JABEBX010000642.1_pt1 | contig 12040 bp, 18 predicted proteins | sample 7245971 | NCBI WGS metagenome assembly JABEBX01 (sample SAMN14506365, study PRJNA622280) | hot springs metagenome | biome: hot spring [ENVO:00000051]|acidic hot spring [ENVO:00002120]; feature: spring [ENVO:00000027]|sediment [ENVO:00002007]; material: sediment environment [ENVO:01001048]...
GTCTTATTATACTTAATACCAGATTCTTTAACTTTTAGAAATTCCCTATAGATATTTTTTATCATATCTCTTAAACGACCTTGAGTATCATTTAATAGATAGACTATTTTATTATCATCTTTAAAAGTCTTAATAGCATCTAAATGAATACTTTCAGTAGACATTAATTCTTCTGATCTATATTCTAATGTAGATGACCAATTACCTTTTTGTTTTAGAATATATTTAAAAGATAGATTATTGTAAACTACTTCAGCAGTAGCTTTATCAATAGGGTATCTAAAGAAATGATTCACTAAACTAGTTAAAAACTTATAATGTAATAATAATGATAGATTAATTAATGTGTTATGTTTTAATGTTTTATTAATGTAATTACTATTGTAAGTTAAGTACATTATATAAGTAATAAATAGGTTATAAGGATCACTAGATACTATAAATGATTTATTAATACCAGGAGCTTGACTCACTAAAAACTTAATTTCGTCTTTAGTAGTTTCAAAGATATCAAAGAAATTCTGCTCATCATTAGGAGTAAACTTGATTACATGTACTCCTGTTAGATTACCTCCAAAGAACTCAATATATTCTTGTCCTTTAGATATAAATCTAACTTGTTCTGTATATATCTCAGTAGCTATTTCTTTTGTTACCTTTAGTTTAAAATTAGAATCAAATAGATCTTTTAATGTCTTCATCTTTCTAACCATTCTTTTACTAATGACATTAAATTACTTAACCCATAAGCTATCTTAACATTGTTTTTTATCATACATTCAGTAGCTAGATCGATATTACCTTTAAACTCTTCAGACATAGTTAAAAGACATATTACATCTTTATACTTTTCAGTAGCAGGAATAGTATTATCTAGTAATGGAATTAAACCTTTTTTATTTAACTCTTTACTATCTGTAGCATAGATATAGAGTTCTTTAGCTTCACCATTATAATCAGGTACATTTAACCTGATCTCATGGATATCATCCATTTCTTTAGTATTCATTGCATATAACTTATTTAACTCATTAGTAACTATCTTACCTATTACTCCATGGATAATAATCTCAGGCACTTCAATAATCTCTGTATTACCTTTTTTAACAATATCTAATTTATCGTCATCTGTATTTTCAGCCACATCTTCTTGTGGAGTTTCAGGAGCTAAAGGATCACTAGTATTAGATTCAGGTGAGATATCTCTTAAATCGCCTTCCATTTGAGTAGGATCTTGATCTACATTTTGAAACATAGTATATTCCTTTTAAACTATATTAGTCAAAAAATTACTTACTGTAATATTTAACTTCTAATATACTTAAAGTCATATATTACTATATCGTAGGCTAGAGTAGTATTAAAATTATTCGTACGTTAGGTATAGTGTGTACCAAACATGTTATACTTGTCTTAACTTTAAAATGAGAGGTAATTGAAATGCGTATTTATGGTTGCGGTGGTTTAGGCTTAAATTTAGTTAGTAAACTGGAAGAAGTAAAAAGTAGTCAGTCTGTTAGTTTAGATACTATCAGTCTGTCTTATATCGATACTTCTGAATCTAATCTTCGTCATAATAAGATCGATACAAAAGATCTTTATATTATCGAACAAGATGATGATAGTAAGAAAGGATCTGGTAAACATCGGTCTCAGAACTATGTCGCTATTAAAGAACAAATCAAAAAGATTCTATTAACTCATGAACCAGAAGACTTTAATGTAGTAATTCATTCTTTATCTGGTGGTAGTGGATCTGTTATTGGACCTCTTTTAGTATCTGAATTAATTAATTCAGGTAAAGCTGCTGTAGTAATAGCAGTAGGTAGTAGTGATTCTCTAATTGAAATTAATAATTCACTAAATACTCTTAAGTCTTATATTAGTATTAGTGAAAAAATGGATCATCCTATCGCTATGATTTATTATGAGAATGGCGATAATCCTCGTGAAGTGGTAGATAGTAAAGTACAAGCTACTGCATCTTTACTAGGTATTTATCTGAATAAAAATAATCATGAGTTAGATTTCTCAGATGTATCTAACTTCTTGAACTATTCTAAAGTAACGGATTATCGATCTACATTAGTTATGGCTAAGTTCTATACAGCCAAGATTGAACCACCTCATAACTGTCATGTACTAGCTGCTTTAACTCTAGCTAAACCAGGACAATCTACTAATGGTGGTTATCCAGTAGACTATCAGGGAACTGGCTTTGTTAATGAAGAAACATTGTCTCCTGAGATGGTGTCAAAGTTACCTAATCACTTTTGTTTAATTGATGGACTAGTGTCTGATGTAGTAAATGGATTACAGTCTAAATTGAAAGAAGCTGAAAAAGTTAAGCAAGCAGCCATTTCAAAGCGTGTGACGGTCACAAATGCTCTAGACGATGGAATGGTACTCTAAGTCGTAGAAAGTCTCTCACAGCTCTTCTATGGGCTGTGAGAGATATATTCTTTTTTACTCCGCATGTAAAAGCTACACCATGACTAGATCTTTTGTAGTCTAGGAGACATCTATGCTAACAATTTTTAATATTAATCCTATTTCTAGTATCATATCTCAAGAAATAATTGACAAAGGACAATGGATTAAAAATGAATACAATATCCATAATCTAGATATAGAATCTTTTATACATTATAGCTTTAAGAGATATCTTAAAAGTGTTTATGGATTTAAGTTTGTAGACTATGTAGAGATTCTGCAATATGATTTGTTATATGATTCATTATTTCTAGATAAAGGAACTAATATAACGCACATAATGTCTACTTATTTAAACTTAAAGGATATTCTTTTCACTCATTTAAATTACACATGGAGTATTATGATTATTGATGGAAATCTTATTTTAGGCTATTCAAATACTAAATGGAGAAGTACATGAAAGAACAATCTTTAATACTAGACTTAAACCATATGTCTGAATTTTTAATCCAAGAACATATCGACTGGTTAGAAATACCTATTATCCTAGATGATAAACATGAATTAACAGATGTTAAAGAAAATATGGAAGTAGCAGTTAAAGTATCAGCTATGATAATGGCTAAAGTGATAGACGATTATGTTAAGTATGATAGCCATATAGCTGATATATCGTTCGGTGGTATCAGTAATCTAACTAAAGCTGGTGAGACAGCATTAATAGACGATACTATTATAACTGAGTTAGACCCATTTATATTACCATTGTATAATTTCCTAGATCAAAGTGAATGGGATACGTATACATTAAAGCTAGTACATAAAACATTATACGTCACTAAAGGTATTGACTGGCGTGCATATCAATATATAAAACTAAATGATTCTAATGATTTAACTAGTATAGAATAGGAGTACTATATGGATAGATATGTTATAGCTAACGTATCGCAATTATTAAGTAAGTATGGTCCTGATTATGTATCTAAATATGAAGGATTAGACATAAAGGAATTAATTCTGTTGTGTTGTCAAATACCTAGTATGACATCTTATAGAATACAAGAAATTCATTATGTGTATGATGACTTATTGGAAAAATATGATATTTATAGAAATCTACTAATTGAAGATGACGATATTCAAATTCTCATACATATGATAAATTATGACTTCATGCTAATGATAGGTGATGCAATGTATAGATCGACTTCAATTGATATTGACTATGATGTGGATGTAGATAATATTAAAGCAGAGAAATTTATTGACGATAATTCAATTTTAATTAAGGTGTCTAGAGATGAACCCAAACCTATATTTAAACGAGGTAATTTTCATATTTAGGGTAAATCTATCTTTAAAGGAAATCTTAGAAAATCTAGATATAACTGAAGATGATTTTAAAAGTATAATGATATATTTAATTAGTGATCCAGATGAAAACAGTGTTAACTGGAGTGTGGTTAATAATTTTTATAATAAAGATTTATCTATATTGAAATATGTATATAACGAGATAGTAAATCATATTGGATCACTATTAACTAATAGCTTTTTCTCTAAGAATAATTTAACTGGTCAGTATAACTTAAAGTCTATTGATTATATTGATACATACTCAATAGCTGCTAAACTGACAAGGAGTGTATGAATGAATACCTCTATTAAAGATTATAATAGAGTAGTCTTAGATGCTAAACCATTGTATGCTATCTATAGGCAAAGATTTAATGAGATAAAGAGTTATAACTTAGCACCACATCAAATACATAATAATTATATTCAATTAGTGACAATGATATTTGAAAGAATCAATGTCAATAACCATGACGCAATGTTGTTTAGAATAGATGAAGCTAGTATAGGATATTATTCATATCCTGATGATAATAATTCAATATACTCTTTATTTATAAATGAATTAAATCAATGTTATCAGGAATTATGCTTGATAATAATGCAACATTTATATAGACACCATCTGATGGAAGGAAATTCTTTGTCTGAGTACTATCTATACTTAGTGACTGAATCAATGATAGTAGTAAATAAATCTGTAGTTAAATTTTAAGGAATAGGCAATGGCGACTCTTTTAACTTACAATTTAGATTTTAGTGTAGGAGCAGTATATAATTTTAACACTATAGCACCTGCTATATTGCAAGCCAGTTATCAGAATGCAAAGTTAATTGCTAAAGGAGATTATGATCTAGCTATTAGTTATGCTAACATTAATGCTTTACAAGCTAATATTTATCCAATCTTAATTAATCAACCAAATGGTACTAGTACATACCCTAATAATCCAAAAGCATATGAATATTATATATTCAAGTTACCATCTAATATCATTATTGCTTTACAGAGTAGCTGGATAGTTCCTGGTAGTGTAGTAGAAGTAGTAGGGATATCATTAACTATTACAGTGAATGGTTTAAATAGTTATAATGATTCGACAAAAATTCTGAATGCAATAGCTATGTTAGGGTATACAAATATATCGTCTAATATAACCACATATGTACCTACTACTAGTTCTACTGGTACACCTACTACATCTAGTACTGCTGTATCATCTACATCCAGTACAGCAGCTTCATCTTAAGTTTTTAAAATTCAACATAATAGGATGCATTGTTAACCAAAACAGTTAAGGAAAAACATGAGAGAAATTAATACATACGAAGTAAAATACCGTGATCGTGTATATCGTTATCTAAGTCGTACCGAAGGTAGTGCTAGAGATTGGGCTAGACGTAATCTTCCAAAAGAAGCTACAGTCACTAAGTTAAAAGAAGTAAAACTGCAGGAGTATGTATCTCCTGTAATGGATGATTTAGACTAAAAATAGACTACCAGACCTAGTCTGGTAGTTGTCAACCCTAGAATATTTCAAGAGGATATTTGGTATGTCTGATAGTGATAAGTTAACCCCAGAAGAAAGAACTAGAATAGCTGAGCAAAAGATATTATCTGTAATGGGTGATTCGTATTTAAATGCAGCTAATATCTCTAAAATGACAGGGTTAAGTAGTAGATCAGTTAGAGTAGTACTAACTAACTTAATTAAAAGACATTTAGTAGAAACTGATTTAGATAAAACTAAATATGTCTATAGATTAAAAAGAACTTTACCTGAAGAAAAGGTTAGAACATTTGAAGAGTATGTTCCTCCTAAAGAACCATATAGGAGAGAAGTACCTGTAATACAACCACGTACTCGTATGCTAATGCTTTCTAAAGCAATACGTTTAGGGTATAACCCATAATTAATGAGGAGTATAATATGATTATTTTGAATTATTTAACATATGATCTTTATGATATGCGAGGTAATATTTATAAAAGTTTAGTAAATACTGATAATTTTCCTAGGATTCAATGGAGACATATCGAAACTAGTAGTGAATACCCTTTTATTACTACTAGTATTCGTGAAGACTTTAAAGATCTGCCGCCCGAAGCAGATGGAGTTAATTATATAGTTCATAGAGAAACAGCTCTATTGACTAACAGAAAAGACTTCTTATGGGTATCTACATTTAAAAGCGGGACAGATACAATTATTAAAAAGTTTTACAGATTAGGAACTAAGGAATAACAAAGACCATCCCTCACTATAATAAGTGAGGGATAACTACATATTTTTTCAAATCGTTTGGGTATCTTTAACTCTATTACGAACTGAGGTTTAAAGTCAATCACGTCGCCCTAACGGACGGAGCTTGTCTTAACGGATAGGTTAGGTTGACCGAAGGGACCCAAGCCCCGTCATTTATGGCGGGGAGAATGTCAACAGGGTCATTTAATATCAAGACTAACAGTACTTTAATTCAAGGTCTAAGCTACAAATATTTCCAACGACTACAATACTCAGATGGGTATCAGTATGTCACCACTCAGATAGCCTAATAGTTAAAAGGAGACTGCGGGACTAGGCGCTATCCCTCCATGACATTTATGTCATGGTGTCCTGCGAATTTAAAATGACAACTTCCGTATTACCAGTAAGTGACGTACTATCCCCTACCACTGCCTTACAAGGCATTGGCAATATGGTATTTGAACCAGGTCCTATGACTGATTCTGAATTTGCCACTATGCTAATTACAGCATATCAGAATCATTACGATATTCGTTTACCTGGCTTTGATCCTTTCTTACAAGAAAACATTCCTAGTATCGTTAGCTATCAGCAAAATGGTACTGTAGAAGGTACTACCATTGATGTTGCTCCACAGACTACTGATGGCGATAACATGACTGGTGATGTAAGCGAACTAGTAGCTGATCATCCTGAATCTACTACTGTAGGTATTTCAGAAGTCCCTGATCCTTCAACCTATGGTGTTTCTATTGTTAGTGGTGTAGTTGATCTATTAAATGATCAGCCTGAAGATTTCTTAGTACAGATCTTTACGACTCCTGTAAAGGAAGTAGATCCATATACTAATGTCTTAGATGAAAGTGTTTCTGCTATCTCTTATCGTCGTGATGATAATGGTTGGATGTATAGTTATACTAATCCGTACAATGATTATTCCAAGATGGAAGATTTTTCAGGTGTAGATGAAAACACTGTAGATAACGAAGATTAAAACAATGACTACTGAGACCTAATAGTCTCAGTAGTCTATAATCATCTATACTTCATTAAAACCATCATTGTACTCATTATATGAGTCAGTAGGAATATCTGTATTGAATGGATATGGTGTGACTTGTACCCATTGATTATTACCCATATTCTGGTATTGAATATCACTAGTACCTACATTAGGAGTAATTGGATTAGTATTAGCTGTCATAAATGTAATGACCATACCAATTGGAATCATAGTTAATTGGTTAACTACACTCGTGAGGTAATCACTATCTGACATAACCACATTAGGTTCAGTTTCAGTATTAGCTACTTCAGGATTAATCTCAGTGCCACTAGATAGTGTACCTACAGTACTATAGTCATTAGGCTGCTGAAGTATTAATTCTCTTTCAGGTAATCTAACAGGAATACTAATATTATAAGCATCTATAACCAATTGAGCAAAATCGTTAATGTTAGTATATTCAGGTAAAAATACTACTCCATTGTCAGTAATAGCTGGCATATTAGTATTTCCAAATGTATTTGTTGACATCGTTTAATTCCTCTGTAATTAATTCATGGGATTTGAGCAGGAGATTTCAAATGTTCTATAGAAGAAGCAAGTATCCAGATTCATGGTTTTGTGATAACTTTATTATTCGTTTAGTCGGTAATGTATTTCGAGTATGGAATAGTCTTAAACATTGTGAGGAGCATATTAGCTTTGAAAATTTAGATGATTTAAAACAGTGGATTCAGGAGAAACGATATGGTCACGAACGAAATATTGGCCAATGAAATATCAGTAGCCTTATCAGGTGAAGCATTGGAAATGTTACATACTTTACCTGACCCTGTTAAGATATACGTTTTAAAGTTAGCATGGGCTTATTATGCTAGGAGATTTAATATAGAAGAGCATTTTAACGACACAGCTTTCAATCCGCTAGCAACTCAACCCAGAACAGCACAATTATTATCTGAGTATAAGACTAGTCAAGACTTAGGTAATAACAATAGACTACCTCACTTAGAAAGAGATTTTAATAATCCTCATATATCTGTCTTAGGTGAAGTAGCACAAGGATCTCATTTACAACGAGAAACTTATGATATGAATCAATATACTCAAGCTGAATCAGCCACTCAGCAGCTATATGGAATATCTATTAGCTATAACCATATAACTCCTCAACATACTGGTATGGCAGGTCCTAAAGCTATGCCGTATCAATCTATGTTTGCTGGTAGACCTCAAAACTTTGAATTCTCAGCAGGTGAATTCAATATGGGTATGCCTGCTGATCCTGCCGAGTATTAAAAACTATACTACTAGGACTATTAGGTCCTAGTAGTCTTTAATGTGCAAGTTTTTTTAATCATACATTACTATCTTGTAGTTGAACCTGTTTTAAAATAGACAATAGTGTCTATACAGGTACATTAAAGGAGTAGTAAAAATGGAAATTCTAGAACTATTGAGTACTAATGATTCTCGCCTTACTAAAGAAGAGAAAGCAAAAAAGAACTACGCACGGATTGAGTTCTGTGCTAGAAATAAACTTGATAATGGGTTAAAAATATTTAACCTTAAATATCAAGGAATGACTGATAAGAAAGCAGTCATTGAACTTAACATGTCTACTACTGCATATAACACCATTAAGAAAGAAGTAGATAAGTTAATGATCAATAGCATTACTAAGATCAAGATGGATAAAGAACCTCGTTATCTATCGCCTGATAGGAAACCTACGCTGTTCCTTACACATACTTTTAAGTTGAGTATGTTATCGGAAATAGAGGCATATACAGTGTTTGTTCAGAGAATCAACACAGATAAAGCTAAGGAGATCTTAGAGGACGGATTTACCTCGATAGTAAATGTTGAGGTGTTTACTAAGTTGTATAGTAATCTCCTTGGGGTAGAGGTTGAGCTTAACAATAAGTTAGTTAAGTTCATTCCTGGAGACACTGTGGTATTCATGGAGTACCATGGTCCAGTAATTCGCCATGGTGCAACAGAGTTTCCATTCAACTCTGATCTCAAAATTCATTATATTGAGATCGATGAAGTAAAGGAGGACTTGTTGTGAAAAATATTACCAAACTAGTAAGTGAGTATCTTAATCATCATGTTGATATGTCACCTGATGATAAAGAGGATTATATAAAACTTGCTCAAGACTATGAACAAGGAAACTATCTTTCACTACCAAGTCAGATAGTTATATATAATCTATATCTGAAGGCTAAAAGCCTCTTATATAGTAAACCTCTGTATGTAGTTGAAGAAGAAGATTATCTTCAACTTATCAATGAGTATAAAGCAAAGTTAGTAACGTCTGTAGTCTATAAGAAGTTAAAACTAGATTACAGTGTTAAGACTATCGGAATAGCTAACATTAGTATTGATGAGTTAGCTATATTCACTAGGGTTACAAATGTCTTATTCAGAGGCATTATGTACTTCACGTACGTTGAAGGTGATAGCGTACTTGTATATGTGGCTGGAAAGTCAAAAGACGATCCTAAGCAGTATCTGAAGTATCTGCGATCCTTTAATAAGGACCAGATTCAAATAGTCAATTAGTCAGTATAGACCAGTGCTAAATGCACTGGTCTATATCTTTTTTTGAATCTTTTGACTATGATACACTACCGGAGACTAAAATGGCTGTCCCAATTTTTCCTGCAAATTCTAAATTGTTATATTCTACTCATTTAAATCCAGATACATTTACTCTGGTAGGAGCAGTTCCTAATCAGTATCCACATGGTATATCTGTATATATAGCTAATGATGACCCATATAGCACTGTAATGACCCAGGTAATAGTTAGTAGACATCAAACTGCTAATGCTGCTAATCTATTTAATAAGACAGTGTATATACCTGCACGCAATATGGCTAACTTTACTAATATGTCAAATATTGCAGGCTTAAATGTATTTGCTAAAACATCCGGCACTTATACTACTGTATATGTAGTCTATAACCCAAAGTCTAATGACGGTAATCAGATTATAGACGTTACACCTAATGTAGTAAATCAAGATCAGACTATTACACCAATGCCTGCTCCACAACAGTCTAACTCTAACTCTATTGGTTCTCAGCTATTATACTTAAATGGACAAATTACTACTTTAACTGGACAGTTAAGTACTTTAACTAATTCATATAACACTTTACAAACACAAGTCAATTATTTACAATCTCAAATAGCTGTGTTAAAGGATAGCTAATTATGGCTGCCAATATTCAGTTCATACCAAATAGTAAAGTCTTATTTGAATCATACTTAACACCTAATGTTACCACTAATTTAGGTCAAGTAAGTAGTGATTACAATAATGGAGTAGCTTTATACATTGTAAACAATAGTACTTTTTCTACTGCTACAGTAGTAGTTACTATTACTAATAGTGATGGTGTAGTATATAGTAATAGTTACTTTCTAGCAGCACAAAAAGTATCATCATTAATTAATATATCTAATATTTCTAACTCTACGGTAAATGTAGCTGTGTATGGGTCTAATTCTACATATGGTTACTTAGTTTACAATAGCGGGTTTGCTTTAGTAAATAGTAATGATTTTTTAATTAATGATAGTATTAGTTCATCTAACATTATATCTACAGAGACTACTGTAACTAGTTTAGCATCTGATTATAATCAAGAAGACTTAGCGGATATTCAAGAATATATTTTATCTAGTATTTCGCCTATGTCGTCTGATATAGATACATTATCTAATCAAATAACTACATTACAATCTGATATTGAATCTTTAACAGACACTACTAATCAGGCTAATGATACTTTAATTAGTAAAATTAGTGATGCAGAAACTAATGTCTATACTACTATAGATTCAGTTACATCACAGAATCAGGTAGCTATTAATTCGTTATCAGACAATGTAAATAATCTTTATAACTCTTTAGATAACAAGATATTATCAGTTAATCAGCAAACATCTAATCAGTTAAATAGTGCATTATCTGGCATACAGAGTAATGTATTAAATTATGATTTAGAAGTATCTTCTTTATCTACTAAGTTAAACAATCTATCCGCAGTGGCTGCTATTTACCCTGTATTAGAAGAAACATTAACTAATATAGGAGCTATTTCAGACTTAGAGAATACTGTAAATAGTCAAAATCTACAGATATCTGACTTTCAAAATGATATAAATGTATTGTCTGAAGAATTAAACTTAAGTATTAGTCAAGCTACTCAAACTAATCATGAAACTAATATTGCGATTGATCAACAAAATACTAATATTAGTTCTATATCTGATTCTTTAACTAATCAGTTAAATCAAGTATATGATGATAATAACTTAAATATCAATAGTCTTACAGAAACATTAAATAATAATGTTTACGATATAAATGAATCTATTAGTCAGTTATCCACTAATACTAATTTAATCTCTACAGAGTTACATAGTGACATAGCTAACATATCTGATAATATAGATAATATAGTAACAAATGTTTCTAGTATATCTGATCAGCAAATGTCAAACGTATTAGATATAAATACTATAAAAAATGAAATAACTGAAATAGATAACCAATTATCTAATGTTTATAAAGTTCAAATATTCAGTATTAGTTCAGAACAAGAACTAAATACAACTGATATAGCTCTATTATCTACTATTGTTAATGACATTAATTTAAATGTAAATACATTATTTGATATTCAAAAAGTACATACATCTGAAATAATAACTTTATCTAGTGACGTAAATACCATTGACTCTAATATAAGTAATATTAGTAGTGAGGTATTAGAAAACATTAGTAGTATTTTAAATCTTTCATCAGAAGTATCTTCAAATAAAGAATATAGTCAAACTCAATTAGAAGATAGTGTTTCAAGTATTAGTACCTCTATAGATCAATTATCGTCTAATACTAATCAATCTATAAATAACTTAGAAGAGAATATTGGATCGTTATCCAGTGACTGTCTCTTATACACATCT
>JABEBX010020576.1_pt1 | contig 12014 bp, 8 predicted proteins | sample 7245971 | NCBI WGS metagenome assembly JABEBX01 (sample SAMN14506365, study PRJNA622280) | hot springs metagenome | biome: hot spring [ENVO:00000051]|acidic hot spring [ENVO:00002120]; feature: spring [ENVO:00000027]|sediment [ENVO:00002007]; material: sediment environment [ENVO:01001048]...
GGATTATACGCTCGTCCAATTCGGATTATACGCTCGTCCAATTCGGATTATACGCTCGTCCAATTCGGATTATAAAAACTAATACCCCTCAAAATACGACCATTGAAGATCAGGAAAGGTCGAGTTGCAGCATGAGGTCTTCCCACTCAGCATTAAGCATAACCAGCTGCGCGCGGAGATCTTCGGCAAGCATGGTGAGACGCTGAGTTTCCGCGGCCGAGACGTAAACCCCGAGCTGCTGCTCGGTATGCGCAATGGAGGCCTCGACGCGTGGAATCTCCTCCTCAAGAAACGCGCAGCGGTCTTCCATCTGCTTCTGCTTGATCGGGTTCAGGCGGCGGGCGCGGGGCACCGGCAAGACCGCGGCGCCGTTCGTCTCCTCGTAGCCGCCTTCGATGAGGATCGTCGCTCCGCCGGGTGCAGCCGATTCGGCAGAGGGCTGTTTGCTTTCGGCATTGGGTGTTCCAGCAGCCAACGCCTCCTTACGGCGCAGATAGTCTTCGTAGTTGCCCTCGTAGGCTGTGATGGCGCCGTTCTCGATTTCGAGCACGCGCGTGGCCAGGCGATCGATGAAGTAGCGGTCGTGGGAGACGAAGACCACGGTGCCGCTGTAGCCGGAGAGGGCTTCAAGCAGCACGTCCTTGGCGCGCATGTCGAGATGATTGGTAGGCTCGTCGAGAAGCAGAAAGTTCGCCGGCGACACGAGAATGCGCGCCAGTGCATAGCGATTGCGCTCGCCGCCCGAGAGCACGCCCAGCGGCTTGAAGACGTCGTCGCCGGAGAAGAGAAAACAGCCAAGCAGCGAGCGAAGCGCCACCTCAGGAACTCTAAAGGCGGCGCGGCCGATGTCGTCCAGCATGCGCGCCGCGGGATCGAGAACCTTATACTGATCCTGCGCAAAGTACTCGGCGACAACATTGTGGCCGAGCTTGATCGATCCCGCGGTGGGAAGCTCGTCACCGGTGAGCAGCTTGATAAGCGTCGATTTGCCCGCACCGTTGACACCCACAAGCGCCACGCGGTCGCCACGCTCGATGGTGAAGCGCGCATCAGAGAAAACACACTTTGCGCCGTAATCCTTACGCAGGCTCTCGGCTTCAACAACAGTGCGCCCCGAGGGGGGCGGTTGGGGAAAGCTGAAGTGAATGACAGGCTCTTCTTCGGGCGCCTCGATGCGCTCGATCTTCTCAAGCTCCTTGATGCGCGACTGCACCTGCCTGGCCTTGGTGGCCTGATACCTGAACCGATTAATGAATGCCTCGAGATGTTCGATACGCTCGCGCTGGTTGCGGTAGGCGGCGATGAGCTGCTCGCGGCGCTCATCTTTCTGCTTGAGGTATTTTGTGTAATTACCCTGGTAGATCGTCAGGCGCTTGTTCCAGATCTCCACCGTGCGGTCGATGGTGACATCGAGAAAATAGCGATCATGTGAGATAAGGACGTAGCCAAAGGGATAGCTTTTGAGATAGTTCTCAAGCCAATTGCGGGTTTCGAGGTCGAGGTGGTTGGTGGGCTCGTCGAGAAGAAGAAGATCAGGTTTGGCGAGCAGAAGTTTAGCAAGTGCGATACGCATCTGCCAGCCACCTGAGAACTCGCCGGTCTGCCGCGTCCAATCCTGCTTGCCGAAGCCTAGACCCGTGAGGACACTGCCCACCTGGGCATCGAGCGCGTAGCCATCGAGCGAGTGAAAGCGATCCTGCAACAACGAATAGCGCGTGGCGACGGATTGAAACTCCTGGCTTTCGTGATCGAGTTCCGCCATCTGCACGGCAAGGCGCTCGACTTCACGCTCCATCTCATGCAGTTCGTCGAAGACCGTGAGGCACTCATCGAAGACGGTGCGGCCGGCAAGCTGCAAGCCCTCCTGCGGCAGATAGCCGATGCTCATACCGCGCGGCCGGTCGAGAGATCCGTAGTCGAGCGCCTCCCGCCCGGTGAGAATCTTCATCAGCGTCGATTTACCCGTGCCGTTGGCGCCGACCAGCGCCGTCTTTTCCTGGTTTTGGATAAGCCAGTTGGCTTCGAGGAAGAGCACCCTCGATCCGAAGCGTTTACCGGCATTCTGGAGCGCAAGCATGGATGTCTATTTTCTCAAAGGCCGATGGCGCCTCGCTCCACGGAATTCCGCGCAGCAAGCACAAATGGAGCATGCGGGGCCGGCAGATTGCAGGTTTGTGCCGGCGCAGCAACGTCGAAGCGCCAAGTTAAGTCAATTCCACTTCAATATTTTTGGAATCTGGAACAAGCTTCGTGATTCTGAAGTTGCGAACCTGGCCTGCGGCGAGCGGCTCGGGAGTTGCGGACGACGCGGGCACGCTGCCCTTCCAGCGAGCCTTCAACATTGATGAGAGCTGCGAGAGATCCGGTTTGCCGGCGGTCGATTCCGGCGCGGTGGATTTTTGAGGCTCTGTCTGGGCCGAAGGCTCATTGCCTGCGCGACCAGTACCCACCCCACTGCAGGTGGCGCGGATGCCTTCGCCGAGTTCGACCACTGCCCCGGAAGCCGTGATCTCCCCTACGCGGCCGGAGATGCGGTCGCCCACCTTGTGCTCGGCGATGTACTCGTCAATTGAGGTGGGGATCAACTGTTTCATGGAGAGCTTGATCTGCCGCTTCTCGGAATCGATGGCGAGAACGAGGGCCTTCACGCGCTGGCCATCGCGCAACACGTCGCGCGGATGGTTGAGCCGGCGATCGGCGACGATCTCGCTGATGTGGACCAGGCCTTCGACGCCCGGCGCGATCTCAACGAAGGCGCCAAAGTTCATCAGCTTGGTCACGGGGCCTTCGATCTGCGATCCCGCCGGGAATTTGCTCTGAACCTCAATCCACGGGTCGGCAAGTGTTTGCTTGAGGCCAAGCGAGATGCGGCCCGGTTCTGTGCCGGCAGGCGGCTTGACGGAGAGCACGACGGCGTCGACGCGGTCGCCCTGGCGCAGCAGATCGCCGGGATGGCGAACCTTCTTGGCCCACGACATCTCCGAGATGTGAATGAGGCCTTCGAGACCGGGCTCAAGCTCGACAAATGCGCCGAAGTCGGTGAGCCGCGTGACAGCGCCTGCGATACGCTGTCCCGGCAGATAGCGCTCGGCCGCGGTCTCCCACGGCTCGGGCTGGAGTTGCTTGAGGCCAAGGGAAATCCTGTTGGTCTCGGGGTCGATCTTCAGAATGCGCAGCTTCAGCTCTTCGCCGACCGTGAGCACGTCTTCCGGCTTGGCGACGCGGGAACGCGAGATGTCGCTGATGTGGAGCAATCCGTCAAGACCCGGCTCGATCTCGATAAACGCGCCGTAAGGCATCAGCGTGCGCACCTTGCCGGAAACGGTGTCGCCTTCCTTGATCGCGGCGCGGCGTTCGGCGAGTTGCGTGCGCGCCTGCTCTTCCAGAACCACGCGGCGATCGACCACAACATTTTCATCGGCCACATCGAGCTTGGTGATGCGGCAGGTGATCGGCTGGCCGACGAGAGCTTCGAGTTCGGCGGCATCGCGCGCGCCGCTGCGGCTGGCCGGCATAAAGGCGCGCACGCCGATATCGACACTGAGACCACCCTTCACCTGCTCGGTCACGGTTCCTGCTACAGCGATCTTCTCAGCGAAGGCGCGCTCAATCGCCGACCAGTCGCGCGGCTGCGCTACGCGGAAGCGCGAGAGCTCATAGTAGCCTTCCTCGTTGCGGCCGGTGATGGAGACGGGAAACCTGTCGCCGGGCTTTACTTGCCCGGCGTTGTCCTCGAAGGCCGAACGCGGCAGCACGCCTTCCATCTTGTAGCCAATGTCGAGGAAGACCTGATCGGCAGAGAGCGAGACCACAGTGCCTTCCAGCTGTTTTGTCTCGGCGCGATGCGTGTGGGTACGCTCGAATGCGGAGAGCGCGTCGGCAAAGGACTCGGACGGCTCTGGTTCGCTGGCCGGGATTTGGCTTTCGGCGGCAGCAGCAGTTGTGCTCTCTCCGGTGCGGCTCTCGGCCGGCATCGCGGGCACGGCTGTCTCGGTGGAGACGGTTTCCGGCGCGGATTCAGGCGCGGCAGGTGTAGGTTCGGCGGATGGAATGATTTCGTCAGTCATGAGCTTAATGGATTCATTGTTTCACGGCTGACGGCGAGGGTTCCACGAGGGGCGCCAAAGACGTTTCCCTCTCTATCGGCCTGGCCTGAGCTTTCTCACGGAATGAGGCAGCCTTGTTATCGCGCTGACTGGGCAGGTTCGAGCCGACTCCGCCCATTTCGGCAAAAGTCTCCCCCAAAGCAGCCCAAATGCATCTAACCAGCTAGAGCCGGCGAGGGGTTGCGCCGGACCTGAAAGCGTGTACGCATCGAAGGAGAGGGTCAACCATGGTGCAATTACGTCCGTGGATTGCGGCGGCTGCCTTCGCCGCATTTGCCTTTGTTGGGATCTCCGGCAGCAATTCCTCGTCGCTGGGGCTGAGATCTGCCGCGGCGCAGGATACGTTTACCCCCATGCCGCTGGACTCAGGCTTTGGTCCCATGAACCTGTCGGCCCCCGCGATTCCCCCGGAACAAATCATCCAGCGTTTCGCGGCCAAGGAGACCGAATTTCAGGAAGCTCTTAACCACTACACCTACCGCCGCACTGCACGGGTTGACACGCTGGACGACGACAACAAAGTAACAGGCGAATGGTACGAGGTGGACGACGTGATCTTTGACCCGACAGGCAGGCGCACGGAAAGGGTGGTTGATGCGCCGCCAAGCACGCTGTCGAACGGCGGGATCATGATGTCGCCCTCCGACCTGCACGATATCGAGTATGGATATCCCTTCGTGCTCACCACCGTCGACCTGCCCAAATACAACATCAAGTATGTTGGCCGGCAGAAGGTGGACGAGCTGGAGTGCTACGTCTTCGATGTGTCTCCGAAGGTGATCGAAAAACACCAGCGTTACCTGGACGGCCGCATCTGGGTGGACTCACAGGATCTGCAGATCGTGGTCACCGACGGCCGCATGGTCCCCGACGACACCAAGCGCGGCCAGGAAGATCTTCACCCGCCCTTCATGACCTGGCGGCAGCAGATCGACGGCCACTACTGGTTCCCCGTTTACACCAAGGGCGAGGGTTGGCTGCACTTTGCCGGCGGCTATGGTTACATGGCGCAGGATGTGCACATCCGCGACGTCGTCAAGTACTCCGACTACAAGCGATTTGGCTCAACTTCCAAAATTTTCTATGGTGGCAAGGAGATTGACAACACAGCGCAGCCGCAGGACCAGCAGCCACAACCGCCACCGCGGAAATGACAAAAACAGAATCGTTTACTCCGCCGCGGCGTACCATCGGGAGTGGAAGCTTATGCGAACCGTGGCACATTGGCGGCTGCGCACACGCGCGCTTGAGTTGGGCCGGCGCACACTCGTCTGCGGCGTAGTGAATATTACACCCGACTCGTTCTCGGACGGAGGTCTTTATCTGGCTTTGGAGAAGGCCGTTGCTCATGCCATCGAACTGATGGAAGAAGGCGCCGATCTGCTCGATCTGGGCGCTGAAAGCACGCGGCCGGGATCGCGCGCGGGCGGCGTGGATGCGCTGGTCGCCGCCGAGGAAGAACAAGCGCGGCTGCTGCCGGTTCTCGAAGGCGTGCTGAACGCTTGTCCTCATGCGGTGCTGTCGGTTGACACGTACAAGGCGGCCACGGCGCGCGCGGCGCTCCAGGCAGGCGCGGAGATCGTCAACGACGCCAGCGGTCTCGCGTGGGATGCCGGCCTCGCGCAGGTTTGCGCCGAGTTCGGCGCGGGGGTGGTCGTCTCGCACACGCGCGGCCGGCCCGAAGAGTGGCTTGCTCAACCTTCGCTCGCTTCCGATGCGCTCGTGGCCGTGGTGCGCGACGGACTAACCGCAAGCCTTCAAGCGGCGCAACGGGCCGGAGTCGAACCCGGCCGGATCGTGATCGATCCCGGCTACGGATTCGGGAAGCGATTTGACGAGAATTACGCGTTGCTCCGCCGGCAGGCGGAACTGCTCGCGCTGGGCCGTCCGCTCTTTGTGGGCCTGAGCCGCAAGTCGTTTCTCGGGCGCACGCTCGCGCCGCTCTTCGACGGTAACGATGCACCGCCTCGTGCACGCGAAAACGCAAGCCTGGCCGCAATGACAGCGGCCATCCTGAACGGCGCGTCGATTGTGCGTGTCCACGATGTGCGCCCTGCAGTCGAGGCCGCGCGCATTGCCGATGCCATTCTTGCCGGTTCCGCATAGAATGGGCGCAGAGATTTTTTCATTTTGTCTGGGGAATTTATGAAAACCGATTTCGCATTCGGCAAGCATGGAATCGCAGTCACCACTCCCGACGGGTTCGACTGCCAGGTGGTGCGGAGCCGTGCGGCGCGCGCGCTCGACGATGTTTCGACTGCCCTCGATGCAACGCTCGACAGGCCGATCCACAGTGAACCGATCGAAAGACTGGCCGCAGGAAAGCGCACTGCCGCCATCTCCGTCTGCGACATCACGCGTCCGGCGCCCAACCGCATCACGTTGCCGCCGCTGCTCAGGCGTCTGCACGCTGCCGGCATTCCCAAAGAGGGCGTCACCATCATCATCGCCACTGGCCTGCACCGCGCGGCCACGCCGGAAGAGCTCGATGTCATTCTCGGACCGGAGATCGCCGCAGCTTATAAAGTTGTCAGCCACGATGCGCGCGACTTTGCCGCGCACCGCTCCGTGGGCGTCACGCGCCGCGGCACGCCGGTGTATGTCGACGAGCGCTTTGTCGCTGCCGACCTGCACATCACGCTGGGCTTCATTGAGCCGCACCTGATGCTGGGCTTCAGCGGTGGACGCAAGCTCATCGTGCCCGGAGTAGCGGCACAGGAAACCATCAAAATCATTCACTCGCCGGGCTTCGTCGGCGATCCACTGGCCACCGAAGGATCGATCGAAGGCAATCAGCTCCATGCGGAACTGCTGGAGGCTGCCGCCCTGGCGCGCCACGATTTTATCCTCGACGTGACGCTGACGCGCGAGCGCGAGATTTCGGGCGTCTTTGCCGGCGATCCCGTGAAGGCGCACGCCGCAGGCGTAGAGTTCATGATGAATCATTCGCTCACGCCGCTCGACCGTCTTGCCGATGCGGTCATCACGTCTTCGGCCGGGTATCCACTCGACCTGACCTTCTACCAGTGCATCAAGGGAATCACTGCGGCGCAGCACATCGTGAAGCCCGGCGGAAAGATTCTTCTCGTCGCCGAGTGTGCCGAGGGGATTGGTTCGCCTGAGTACGCGCGCCTGCTCCGTGGTTATCGCGGCCACACAGAGTTCCTCGACGCGATTGCGAACGCACCGGTCGAAATCGACCAGTGGCAGCTTCAACAGATGGCGCGGACCGGGCTGAGGAACGAATTGCTGTTTCACACGCCCGGCGCGGCGCGCAGCCAGATGGGGAGCCTCGGAACCAGCGCGTTTGACGATGTGAACGCAGCGATTGCCGCGCTCTTCAGCGGCCTCGCGCCCGGAGCTCGTGTGGCGCTGTTGCCGGAGGGTCCGTACACCTTCGCGCGGGCCACGCCGGCCTACGTGTAAACGGTTCGTAGTTCCTATCGACCATGCACTCAAAAAAATGACGCATCGTGCCTGGTTCGCTTTTGCCAGGAACGCAAAAACGGGCGGGAGAGCACGATGCAGGGTGTTACGGCGGATCTTGAAGGGGGATGGTTTGTGCCGTACCCCTTCAAGGCTTGAAGTTCCTGAGCAGGTTAGACGCTGATCCCCACTTTGTAACGCGGCCAGAGCGGGCGCATCGCCCCGTGATCGACAACCGGCTCGCCGTCGCACTCCACTTCAATTGTTGTGGCTGGCTGGTCAGGCGCGATCATGGGCAGGCCGGTGAGCCGGAAGGTGAACTCATCCTGCGTGAACTCGACTTTCTGGCCGGTCTTCAGCACGCGCGCCGAGAGCGCCTTGGGCTTGAGGCCGCCGATCGCCACCACCACCTCGGGCTTGTAGAAGTCGAGCCACTCGGCAGCCGGCGTATGGCCCGGCCATGCGTACACGTGCACGTACAGCGTGTTGCCCTTGCGGGTGTAATTGCAGCTCGCGTCGGCGCCCAGCCTTCCCCGCTCCGAACCGTAGATGGTTTTGCCGCTGGTCTCCATCCACCTGCCCACGGCCTCCAGAATCTCCACCGAAGCCGTCGGGACGGAGCCGTCGGGCTCGGGACCGATATTGAGCAGATAGTTGCCGCCGCCGCGCGCGCAAGTGATGAGGTTGTTTACGATCGTCTTGGGCGTCTTCCACTGATCGTCGGCGCGATTGAAGCCCCAGCTTTCATTGAGCGTCATGCAGGTTTCCCAGGCGCGCCCAGCCTCCGATGCCTGGATGTGCTGCTCCGGCGTGGAAAAATCGCCCTCAAGGCCGTTACGGTTGTTCACAATAATGTCGGGTTGCAGAGAGAAGACCATCTCATTCATCCGCTCCGACTCCCACTCTTCGGCGGTGAGCGGCCAATCCACGTCGTACCAGAGAATGTCGATCTTGCCGTAGTTCGTCATCAGCTCGCGGATCAGCCCGTGCGTATAGTCCACAAAGCGCCGGCGCGCGGCCTCGTCTGTCTTGCACCGGGCGCCGTCGGGATGGTGCCAATCCATGAGCGAGTAGTAAAAGCCCACGCGCAGCCCTTCGGCCCGCGCCGCTTCCACGTATTCGCGCACCAGATCGCGGCCCGGCCCCTGTTGCATGGCGTTGTAGTTGGTGAGCTTGGTATCCCAGTTGCAAAAGCCCTCGTGGTGCTTGGTGGTCATCACCATGTACTTCTGGCCGGCGCGCTTGGCGAGCCGCGCCCAGTCGCGGGCTGCGTTCGGCTTGGGGTGGAAGTTCCTGGCCAGGATCTCATACTGGAGAATCGGCACGCCCTCATCCTCCTTCACCCACTCGTGCTGACCGATGACGCTGTAGAGGCCCCAATGAATGAACATGCCAAACTTGGCCTCGTGCCACCATGCCATGCGCGCCTCGCGTGTGGCCGCCTGTCTCTGATCGGTAGCCGTCTGTGCCGATTGCGCAGCGGAGGCCTGCGCGCCCTGGCCCGCGGACATCGCCAGCCCGTTTGCCCTGCCTGCGGCCAGGGCCGCGGCGCCCGCCGCGCCAAATTGCTTCAAAAATGACCGTCTTGTGCTTTCACTCCAATGCATCGTTATCTCCCTCCCTCAGTGCGGGCCTTTCGTGACATCCGGCCGGCGTTCCGTTAGCGTTTACGAAATCATGAAAAAATCCCGCCGAGCCACTATAACAGACCCCGCCCCTCCCTGACCGCATCGAATGCGCGCGCCTGAAATTCCATGAGGAACCGCTCCCGGGCTGACGGCGCGTCATCAGCGCGCACGGCCGCGTGGGCGCGCGCGGCGGTTGCGTTCGAAAAGAATGCGCAGCCCGTTGAGCGTGAGCATGTCATCAATTTCCTGAATGTAGCGCGAATCGGGCGCGATGAGATGCGCGAGGCCGCCGCTGGCCACGATGCGCGGCGGCGTGTCGGAATCGGCGCCCAACTCGGCGAGGATGCGCTCGATGATGCCATCCACCAGGCCAATATAGCCGTAGTAGAGCCCGCTCTGCAGGTGCGCGATCGTGTTTGTGCCAATCACCTTGGCGGGACGTTTGATGTCCACTCGGTAAAGCCGCGCGGCGCGCGAGAAGAGCGCATCGGCGCTCAGTCCCAGGCCAGGCGCAATGGCGCCACCCAGATACTCGCCTTCGGCGGAGATCACTTCAAATTTCGTAGCCGTGCCAAAGTCCACCACAATGCACGGGCCGCCGTAGCGATCATAGGCCGCGATCGCGTCGCACAGCCGGTCCGCGCCCAACTCGGTGGGATTGTCGATCAGCATCTTCATGCCGGTCTTGATGCCGGGCTCGATAAACATGGGCTCGACGTGGAAATACGTCTCGCACACCTGGCGCAGCGTGGAATCAACCGGCGGCACCACGGACGCAATCACGATATCGGTCACCTGCTTCGGCGACATGCCGTGCATCTCGAAGAGCTTGACGAAGAAGACGCCGTACTCGTCCACAGTCTGGGTGCGATGCGAGGTGACGCGCCAGTGCGCAATGAGCTCGGTCTTCTCGCCAACGAGCTTGAAGAGGCCGAGGGTTGTATTGGTGTTGCCAACGTCGAGTGCCAGCAGCATATTCTCTTTGAGCCATCAGCCATCAGCCATCGGCTCTTTGCTCCCTTCGCGCGGCTCGGGCGTGCATCGTCCTTGCTCCAAAGCTCAACACGGCAAATCAACAGCTATTCATTTGCGCGCAGCCCGCCGGTCCGCACGATCACAATCCCATTCGCGGTCATCACACGCAGAAATCCGTTCTCGTCCAATCCGTCCGTGACGCCGCTGCAAGCCTGCGGGCCATGCACTTCCACGCTGCGGCCACGCATCCACAAGGAGGCCCTTTCGATGCGCGCCACGATTTCTCCTCTCGCGTCCGGACTTGCCAACGCGAGGGATTCCCGCTCCAGCGATTTTAGCAGCGCCAACAGCAGGATTTGCCGCGAGATGCGCCGGTCCGATTTCCACCCCTGCGACGAAGACCTGCCGCTGGTTGTGCCGGATTCGAGATCGAGCGATGTGGCCGGTGTGGACAGATCCGGCGGGAACGCCTGCTGATGCACGTTGATGCCGATGCCGACCACTACGCGAGGCGGACCTTCGGCATGGAGGATCGACTCGACAAGAATGCCCCCGACTTTGCGCGGGCCGATCAGCAGATCGTTAGGCCAGCGCAGGTCGGCGGCGAGCGAAGCAGCGGCGCGGATGGCGTCAGCGGCGGCAAGACCGGCGGCGAGCGGCACAAGCGGCAAGCGCGCGGTGGCAATCCGCGGGCGAAGCAGCACACTCGCATAAAGCCCTTCGCCGGCGGCGGAGACCCAGCCGTGATCGCCGCGCCCGCGGCCAGCCAACTGCTCATCGGCAAAGTAGACTGAACCGTCCGGCGCGCCGCTGCGAGCCGCCCTCATTGCATCCGAGTTCGTCGAGCCGGTAGCACAGGAGTAATGCAGCTTTCCGGCATAGATCGTGCCGGTCAACTCGGCTTCGAGTGCGGCAAGGTCGTACATTGATCAGTTCTTCTCGGCGGCAATCGACATCGAAATGTCGACGGCGCAGGCCGAGTGCGTCAGCGCGCCCACGCTGATAAAGTCGACGCCCGCCTCGGCGTAAGCGCGAATGTTATCAAGCACGATCCCGCCCGAGGCTTCGGTGGGAATCCAGCGGCCGGACTGGCCTGCGGTTGCGGCTTTGATCCGCTTGACGGAAGTTTCCACCTCCCGGGGCGTCATGTTATCCAGCAGGATCGCCTCCGCGCCGTGGGCCAGCGCCTGGTCGAGTTCCTTTGGCGTGCGCGCTTCCACCTGCACGCGCTGTCCCGGTTTGCGTCCCTCCAACGCCCGCCTGAGTACAGCGGGGATGCCGCCGCCAAGCGTGATGTGATTGTTCTTGATGAGAATGGAGGAGGCGAGGTCGATGCGGTGGTTCGTGCCGCCGCCGCAGAGCACCGCGTATTTCTCCAGCGCGCGCAGGCCGGGTACTGTCTTGCGCGTATCGAGCAGGCGGGCGGACGTGCCGTGAATGGCGTCGACATATCTGCGCGTCAGCGTGGCGATGCCGCTCAGATGCTGGAGCAGGTTGAGAATCACGCGCTCGCAACTGAGCAGTACCTGCGCGTTGTGCCGGATGACCGCTATCACCTGGCCCTTCCGGACCTTTACGCCGTCAAAAATCTCGGGATGGCTGACAACCTCGAAGCGCGTCTGCGCCTGGGGGCGCGAGTCGAGGCGGGCAAAAATTTCAAAGAAGCGCGGCACGGCTCCCAGGCCGCAGATCACCAGATCCTCGCGCGCCACGATCGAGGCCGCGGCGCGCAGATCGGGATCGATGGTGAGGTTGGTGGTGGCGTCGCGCACGGCCTGGTCTTCTTGCAGGGCCTGCTCCAGCAATGCGTCGATGCGATGGGTCTTCCAATCCATAAAAACAGTGGTCAGTTCGCGGTTCGTAGTTCTCGGTTGTACGG
>JABEBX010017518.1_pt1 | contig 12010 bp, 11 predicted proteins | sample 7245971 | NCBI WGS metagenome assembly JABEBX01 (sample SAMN14506365, study PRJNA622280) | hot springs metagenome | biome: hot spring [ENVO:00000051]|acidic hot spring [ENVO:00002120]; feature: spring [ENVO:00000027]|sediment [ENVO:00002007]; material: sediment environment [ENVO:01001048]...
GCCACCACCCGGTCGGCCACGCGCTGCACCGGCAGCTTGCCGGTCTGCGCGCTTTCCACCAGCCGCACGATCTGCGACAGCACGGTGTCCTTGCCCAGTGCGGTGGCTTCGATCACCAACCGGCCCTCGGCATTGACGGTGCCGCCCACCACCCGGTCACCCGGCTTGCGGCGCACCGGCACGGCCTCGCCGGTGAGCATGGATTCGTCCACATGGCTATCGCCTTCGATCACGCTGCCGTCCACCGGCAGGCGCTCGCCGGGGCGCACCAGCACGCGGTCGCCGATGTGCAGCGCGGCGAGGCTGACTTGTTGCTCTGCGCCTTGTGCGTCAAGACGGGTGGCCTGCTTGGCCTGCAGCCCGAGGAGTTTGTGGATGGCGGTGGAGGCGCGGCCCTTGGCCAGTTCTTCCAGATATTTGCCCGCCAGAATCACCGCCACCACCACGGCGGCGGAGTCGAAATACACGTGCCGCGACTCGGCGGCAAACCATTGCGGCGCCAGCAGCACCAGCGTGCTGTAAGCCCAGGCCGCGCCGGTGCCGGTGGCGACCAGCGAGTTCATGTCGGGCGAGAGATGGCGGTAGGCGATGGCACCGGTGCGGAAGAACCGACGCCCGGGGCCGAACAGCACGGCGCTCGTGAGGACGAACTGCACCCAGTCCCAAAAACGCGGAACGGGTGAGACACGCAGCAGCGCAGCGTCGAGCGCGGGCCAGAGCATGGGCAACATCGACAGCAGCAGCACGGGAAGGGCCAGCGCGGCAGCGAGGAGCAAGCCGCGCCGCATGCGCGCCAGATTGCGGGCGTGGGCGGCCGCGCTGGCGTTTTCGGCGGCGGCATCGCCCTCTTGCACTGGACGGGCGCCGTAGCCCGCATCCACCACGGCCTGCGCCAGCGCCTGGGCGTCGAGCATGGCGGGCAGATAACGCACCTGCGCTCGGTTGACCGCCAGATTCACCGTGGCCGACAGCACGCCGGGCTGCTTGCGCAGCGCGCGCTCCACCCGGCCGACGCAGGAGGCGCAGGTCATGCCTTCCACGTCGAGCGCAGTTTCGGCGACCATCGGGGTGTAGCCCGCGGCGCTCACCGCATCGGTAATGGCTTGCGGCGTGGCGGTCTGCGGGTCGTAACTCACCTCGGCCTGCGTGGTGGCGAGGTTGACGCTGGCGGCTTGTACGCCGGGAAGTTTGTTCAGGGCGCGTTCCACCCGAGCGCTGCATGAGGCGCAAGTCATGCCGCCCACATCGAGCCGCAGGGTCTGGCCCGCGGCCGGGGCCTTGCCGGATGGCTCTGGCGTCTCGGGCAGATCCACCGGGCAGGCGGTCAGGCTTGGTGCGGGGGAGGTAGGCGCTTTCATGTCGGCTCTCCATTGCGTAAGGCGCCGAGAATGGGGCACTGCGCCGTGGGGCCGTGGCCGGGGCAGGCGTCGAGCAGGGTCTGCAGACCTTTTTTCATGCGCTGCAGATCGTCCATCTTGGCGTCGATCTCGGCCAGTCGCTGCGCGACGAGGGTGCGCACCGCGCCCATATCAGCCTCGGGCCGGGCGTGCAGCGCCAGAAGCTCGCCGATCTGCGCCAGCGAAAACCCCAGCGCCTGGGCGCGGCGGATGAAGTCGAGCCGCTCGATGGCCTGCGGCGCGTACAGCCGGTAGCCGCTGGCGGTGCGCTGCGTTGGAGCCAGCAGGCCCAGACGTTCGTAGTAACGCAGCGTTTCCGCGCCCAGTTGCGCACGCTGCGCCAACTCGCCAATGGTGAGCTGGGACGATTCAAAGCGGGCTTGAGGGAGCGGCATGGTGCGGCGCGGGCGGGTACGGTGGAGAGGTGCGAACTTTACACCTTACTAAAGACTATAGGGTTGGAATGGGATCCGTGGTTGAAACGAAAATCAGCCGGGCGGATCAGCGGGAGCTCAAGAACCCGCCGCCATTTTTCGGCGCAGCACCCAGGCGACGAAGCGCCGCCCGTACACCGGCTGCGTCCACACCAGCCAGGTCACCACCAAGGCGTTGAACACGGCCACGGTGAGCAGCAGCATCGGCACGCCCACGCCTGCGGTGAGCAACACGGCGCAATACGCCGCGCAGGCAATCATGAACAGGGCGTTGAGCATATTGCTGGCAGCGATTACGCGAGCGCGGTGGGTTTCGGCCACGCGGTGCTGAATGAAGGCGTAAAGCGGTACGCTGTAAATCCCGGCGCTGGCTGAGACCAGCAGCAGATCGACCATCAGCCGCCAGTGCTCGCCTTCGCGCAGAAACAGGGTGAGGGTTTGCAGCTGCCCGTTGTGTGGCAGATTCTGGGTGGCGAAGTAGAGATCGATGCCGAACACCGACATGCCGATGGCGCCGACCAGCACCAGGCCGATTTCCACCCGGCCATGCGCCATCCACTCGCAGGCCACCGAGCCCAGGCCGATGCCCACGGCGAAAATCACCAGCAGCAGCGACGCCACCGCTTCGCTGCCGTGCACCACCTCGCGGGTGAAGATCGGAAACTGGGTGAGGAAGGCCACGCCGTAGAACCACATCCAGGCAATGGCGATCAGCGCCACGAGCACCGGTCGGTCGGCCGCTGCGAGCCTGAGGCTGCGCGCCGTTGCGCTGAACGGATTCCAGTTGATGCGGGTGTCGCTGCACAGCGGCGGGGTGCGCGGCACAAAGCGCGCCATTGTCCAGCCGGCCAATGCGACGACAAGACAGGCCACCCCGGCAAACACCGGCCCTTGCGGATAGGTCATCAACACCCCGCCGACCATGCTGCCCAGCAGAATGGCGACAAAGCCGCCCATTTCCGTCATGCCGTTGCCGCCGGTGAGCTCGGCCGTGTGCAGGTGGCGCGGCAGATAGGCGAACTTCACCGGCCCGAACAGGGTGGAATGCAGCCCCATGCCCAGCACGCACAGCAACAGCAGCGGTACGTTCACCGTAATGAAGCCCCACAGCGCTGCGAGCATGATGACAATCTCGAAGGTCTTGATGCGCCGCATGATGACGCCCATGTCGCACTTGTCGGCCAATTGCCCGGCGGTGGCCGACAGCAGAACGAAGGGCAGCACATACAGCGCGGCGATCAGGTTGACCATCAGCCCCGCGGGCAGCCCGGTCTGCGCCTCGGCGCGGTAGGTCACCAACATGGTGAAGGCGAACTTCAGCAGGTTGTCATTGCCGGCATTGGTGAACTGCGTCCAGAAAAAGGGCGCGAAACGGCGCTGGCCCAGCAGCTTGAACTGGTTGACAGACAGCGGCGGATCGTGGGACGGAGGTGTGGAAGCCATGCGTGATGCGGAAAAAACTCCGGCATGTTCGCACAGTCGGTCAAACCTGTTTGATCACGCTCTTTGCCGCGCCCAGGCCAGAAAGCGCTGGCCGTACAGCGGCTGGCGCCAGATCAGCCAGAGCGCGGCCACTGCATTGAGCAGCGCCACGCTCAGCAGCAGCGCGGGCACGCTCACCCCGGCCACCAGCAGCGCCGCGCAATAGCCCGAGCACACCACCATGTAAATCGCGTTGAGAATGTTGTTGGCCGCAATCACCCGCGAACGATGCGTGACCGGGGTGTGGTGCTGGATCAGGGCGTAGAGTGGCACGCTGTAAATCCCGGCGCTGGCCGAGAGCAGAAACAGGTCGAGCATCACTCGCCAGTGCGCCGGATCGCGCACGAAGGGCAGCACGCCTTGCAGCGCGGCTTCGTGCGGCAGGTGCAGCGTGGCGAAATACAGGTCGATGCCGAACGCCGTCATGCCGATGGCGCCCAGCGGCACCAGGCCGATCTCCACCCGCCCGCGCGCCAGCCATTCGCAAGCCACCGAGCCCAGCGCGATGCCGATGGAAAACACCGCCAGCAGCAGCGAAGCGACCGCCTCGTTGCCGCCGAGCACATCCTTGGCGAACACCGGAAACTGGGTGAGAAACGCCACGCCGTAAAACCACATCCACGAAATCGCCAGCAGCGCCTGCAGCACCGTGCGGTCGGCGGCGGCCAGCCGCAGATTGCGCGCGGTTTCGGTGAACGGGTTCCAGTTGATGCGCAACTGCGGGTCCACCGCGGCGGTGGGCGGAATGAAGCGCGCCACCGTCCAGCCCAGCAGCGCCACGGCCACGCAGGCCAGCCCGGCGATCAGCGGGCCGCGCTCAAAGGTCATCACCAGGCCACCGGCCAAATTGCCCAGCAGAATGGCCACGAAGGTGCCCATCTCGGTCATGCCATTGGCGCCGGTGAGTTCGGCGTTGTTCACATGCTGCGGCAGATAGGCGTATTTGGCCGGGCCGAACAGGGTGGAATGCAGCCCCATGCCAAAGGCGCAGGCCAGCAACGCGGGCACGTTGGCGGTGACAAAACCCCACAGCGCCAGCGCCATGATGGCGATTTCCAGCGTCTTCACGCGGCGCATCAGCACCGCCTTGTCGTACTTGTCGGCCAGTTGCCCGCTGGTGGCGGAAAACAGCACGAAGGGCAGGATGTAGAGCGCCGCGATGAGGTTGACCATCAGCCCGGTGGACAAGGCTGATGCGGCCTCGGCCCGGTAAGCCACCATCACCGTGAAGGCGAACTTGAACAGGTTGTCGTTGCCCGCGCCGCCGAACTGCGTCCAGAAAAACGGCGCGAAACGGCGCTGGCCGAGCAGGGCGAATTGATTGGGGCGGGCGGATTGGGGCATCGTCGGCGGTCGGGTTGCAGGGCGGATGATGGCACAGCCGGATAATTCCTCACCATGATGACATCACCTCCTTGCGCCACGCCCGCCGTGGTCAATATCTCCTGCTACAAGTTCGTCGGCCTCGACGACCTGCCCGCGCTGCAGGCGCGGCTGGCGGCGCAATGCGAGGCGCTGCAGATCAAGGGCACCATCCTGCTCGCGCCCGAGGGCATCAACCTGTTTCTCGCCGGATCGCGCGGCGCCATCGACGCCATCATGGCCACCTTACGCGCCGACGCCCGGCTGGCCGACCTCTGCCCGAAGGAATCGCTCTCTGCAACTCAGCCCTTCAAGCGCCTGAAGGTGAAAATCAAGCGCGAGATCATCACTCTGAACCGCCCGCAGATCCGCCCCGAAGCCGGGCGCGCCCCCGCGGTGACGCCCGAGCGCCTGCGGGCCTGGCTCGACGCCGGATGCGATGACGAAGGCCGCCCGGTCGTGCTGCTCGACACCCGCAATGCTTTCGAGCGCGATCTCGGCAGCTTTGTCGGCTGCGTGGACTTTCGCATCGGCAAATTCAGCGAATTCGCCCCCGCTGTCGAAGAGCACGCCGCCGACTTCGCCGGGCAGACCGTGGTGACCTTCTGCACTGGCGGCATTCGTTGCGAAAAAGCCGCGTTGCTGATGCAGGACTGCGGCATCGAGCACGTCTATCAGCTCGAAGGCGGCATCCTCAAATACTTCGAGCAAGTTGGCGCCGCGCACTACCAGGGCGGCTGCTTCGTGTTCGACGAACGCGAAGTGCTCGGCTCCGATCTGCGGCCGAGCGATGGCGCCATCGCCCCGCCCGCAGCGCCGCAGCATCGTTAAAAGTTACAACCCTTACATCTCTTGCGCTGAATCAAAAAGATAAAGGGACGCCGCATTAAGCTACCTCCATAACTGCTGCATTGCACAAAATGCGGGATATATGGAGGTGGTCACATGAAAGTCACAAATAAAAAATCCGGTTTTCATTATGTATCTGGGTTTCTATTGATATTCGGCGCAGTCGGCTTGGCGCAGGCCGCTCCTCAGTTTTCACCGCAGGAAATCGAACGGGGCGCTTATGTGGCCAAGGTCGGAGACTGTATCGCCTGTCACGCGGTACAGGGCGGAAAGCCGTTTGCGGGCGGTTTTCCCATGCCGCTGCCGGTGGGCACGATTTATTCGAGCAATATCACCCCCGATCCGACTTACGGCATCGGCAAATACTCTTTTGAGGATTTTGATCGTGCAGTGCGTCATGGGGTCGCACCCGGCGGGAAATATCTTTATCCGGCCATGCCTTATCCGTCATATGCCAAAGTCACGCCCGAAGACATGAAGGCGCTTTACGCCTATTTCATGCAGGGCGTGAAGCCGGTGGCGCAGCCCAACAAGCCGCCCACCATGATCTGGCCTTTGACCATACGCTGGCCGTTGGCGATCTGGAACTGGATGTACGTCTCTGAGGATCACGTCTATCGGCCCGACCCGAAACAAAGCGCGCAATGGAATCGCGGCGCTTATCTAACGGAAGGTCTGGGTCACTGCGGCGCCTGCCACACCCCGCGCGGCATCGGCATGCAGGAAAAGGCCTTGAGCGCCAGCGGTGCAAACGGCTCGCTATTTCTCTCGGGCGCAAAAATTGAAAGCTGGTACGCCAGGAATCTGCGCGGCAATGACGTGGGCGGTCTGGGGAACTGGAGCGTGGCCGACATCGTGCAACTGCTCAAGACCGGGCGCAACAGCAGCGGCGCGGCGGTGGGCAGCATGACCGAGGTCATCCACCACAGCTCGCAGTACTGGACCGACGCCGATCTGCAGGCAGTGGCGATTTATCTCAAATCCTTGCCTGCCGACCCGAACAAGCCCAAGGCGCCGCAGCCGGTCGCACCCGTGCCGCAACCCGACCTGCATTCCGCGGGCTCTCTGGCCTATGCGCAGTATTGCGCGGTTTGCCACCAGAACGATGGAGAAGGGGCCGCAGGCGTGTTTCCGGCCATGGCGGGCAACCCCACGGTGGAGTCGCGTGATGCACTCAACTTGATCCATGTGATTCTGGCGGGGGGAAAGACCGCTGAGGTCAAAGGCGTTCATCCGTTCACCATGCCAGCCTTCGCGGGTGTGCTCAGCGACCAGCAAGTGGCCGACATCGCCACCTTCGTGCGCAGCGGCTGGGGCAATAGCGGGGCGGCGGTCAGCGCCAGCGAAGTGGCGAAAGTCCGCGCAGACATCGCCAAAACCCATTGAGGGAGACCATCATGCAAAACAGCAAAACTCATCCACGCGCCAACCTCTCGATGCGCACCCTGCTGGCAGCGAGCATGCTGGCGGGCCTTGCGGCCCAGCCAACAATGGCCCAAACCGCCTTGGCCCAAACGGCCTCCTCGTCCGCAGCAACCGCACCGGCTTTGGTCGCCAAACCCAAGCCGACGCACACAGTGCCCTTCAAGGCGCCCGATCTCGCTTCGCTGGCGCATGAACCCAACGGCGCGGAAATCCTCTACGGCTATCGCCTGATGACGCAGACCAAGAAGCTGCTGCCCAACAATGTCGGCGCGGCGATGAATTGCACGAGCTGCCAAAATCAGCACTTCGATCAAGCCTGACCCCGTGCGCGGCAAGGCGATCTACGCCGAGCGCTGCGCCGCCTGTCATGGCATCGACGGCGAGGGGAGCAAGAACGCCAAAGGCGAGTATGTCTTCCCGCCGCTGTGGGGGCCGGATTCGTTCAACATCGGCGCGGGCATGGCGCGTACCTACACCGCAGCCGGTTTCGTCAAAGGCGCCATGCCGGTGGCCGACAGTCTGCATCCGCCAACGGGTGTCGGTCGCATGAGCGATCAGGATGCAGTGGACGTTGCGGATTACTTCTCGCACCAGCCCCGGCCTGATTTCCCGGCAGCCATCTACGACTGGCCCAAGGGCGGCGCGCCCAAGGACGTGCGGTATTGCCTCGTGTCGTTGGGTAACTGCACGCCTGCTGAAATCGCCAAAGCGCCCAAGCCGCCAGGCGGGAAATAAGGGTTTGCGAGGGGATGACGGGCGCTCACATTCCCGCTCACATTCCCTTGCGCGCCAGATAAATCCCGCTCAGAACCAGCCCCGCGCCGAGCAGTTGACCAGCGGTCAGCGCCTCGCCCAGCAGAATCCACGCATACACCACCGCCATGGCCGGTTGCACCAGCAGGCCCACGGATGAGAGCGCCGGGTTGAGCCGGCGTACCGCGTAGGCGATGACCACCTGGCCGCCGATCTGCACCAGCAGCGCCAGCCCGAGTACCCACACCCAGCCGATGGCCGCAGTCGGCCACATCCGCCCCTCGGCGAGGGCGAAAGGCCAGAGCACCACGGCGGCGAGCAGGGTGACGACGGCCATCAGCGGCGCGGTGGACAGACGCTGCCGCGCCTGCTGAATGCCCACCTGATACGCCGCGTAAAACACGGCGGACACCAGTCCGCTGGCATCGCCCAGCAGCGCGCGGCTGTGGCCAAAGTTGGGGCCGATCATCAGGGCCGCTCCGCCCAGTGCTGCGGCCAATCCGGCGAGAAACACCGGCTGCGGCGCATTGCGGGTGATGATCCAGAAAGCCAGGGTGATGAGCACGGGAGCGAAGTTCGACTCCAGCGTGGCGTTGCCCACGGCAGTCCAGGTCACCGCGAGGTGGAAGAACACCAAATCGAGCGCGAACATGGCCGCGGCAAACAGCGCCAGTCCCCAAGTCGGCCAGTGCGCCAGCGGCGCGGGCGGGGCCGCCCTCTTGCTGAACCATTGCGGGTTTTGCCCAGGCGCGGGGCTGGACGAAACCGGGCGGGCCTTGCGCTGCAGTTGCCATTGCACCGCGGCCCAGACCAGCAAAAACGGCGCCGCCATGGCCATGCGCCAGAAGGCGCTGGCAAACGGGCCGAGATTGGCGGTGGTGTCGGCCAGACGCACGAACACGCCGGCGAGGCCGAGTACGGCACCGCCGAGAAGGAGAACGAGGAAATCCATGAAAAGTCTGCCGGGCTTGGGGCGTGAAGCGGAAAAAGGACTGTGGGAATGGCCAGTGGCGACGGAGTTGCGGGCTCGAAGACGACGCGATGGGGCGAAAGCCGATGCGCAGAATGCCGCACAGCCCCCTCATCGCCCCTCATCGTCCTATTTCAGCTCGCGATCAGCACGTCCGGCGGTCGTCCGACAGCCTGTTGGCGCATTGTCGCTGGTCGATCAGGCCGTTGGTTCATGCTCGCAAACCGATCGGGGCTCACCCTGGGGAAGTTTCACGGGCCGCTTGGCGCAAGGAGATATCCTCCCTGAAACTTGCATGACATGCGTATTGAACGCACATACCATGTGATTTTCATGCCCATACAAACGGTTCGGTCTCTGCCGTTTTCCGCCCGCATCACGGGCAGGATCATGAAACGAAACGCTGACTGACATCTGTCTGTGGCTCATCCCTTGCCGCCATCCATGCCCGAATCCCAAGAGTCAACACACCACGTCAGGCCCTTTGTCTACGACACCCTGCATTCCAAGGCTTTGCACTTCTCCATTTGCGAAGTGCAAAGCAGCATGCGACTTCGAGACCCCGATGCGTTGGACTTGGAGTACACGCGCATGATGATGGGATTTTTGCTGTTCATGGCAGAACCGCAAAACATCACCATGATTGGCCTGGGCGGGGGATCGCTGGCCAAATTCTGCTATCGCCACCTGCCGCAGACCCGCATCCTGGTGGTCGAGATCAACCCGCATGTCATTGCCCTGCGCGACGAGTTTCATATCCCCTCCGACGACGATCGGTTCAGCGTCGTGCGGGCCGATGGCGCGCAATATGTGCGCACCAGCGCGTCAGCCTGCGACATCCTGATGGTCGACGGCTACGACAGCGAGGGCCTGCCGCAGAGCCTGTGTTCCCAGCGTTTTTACGATGATGGATTCGCGCTGCTGCGCCCGGGCGGCATCATGGTGGTCAATTTGCAATACAGCCACGAGCACTACGCCATCCACCTGGACCGCATCCGGCGCAGCTTTGGCGACTCCGTGCTGGTGGTGGATGACAAAGACGGATGCAACAGCATCGTCTTTGCACGCAAGGGCCTGGGTTTTGAGCAGATACGGCAGAGTGCGGCGCGTGGCCAGACGCATCAAGCTAGGTGCGTCAATCCAGCAGGCTGGTTTGCTGGAATACAGCGGGAAGTTTTTGTGGGGCATGAATGCGCAACTGCTTGTTGACATTCATGCGCCCGAACACCACTTCGATGGCCGAGGTCGGCACGCCGAACTCCTTGGCAAGAAAGCGCACCATGTGATCGGTCGCGCGGCCAGCGCGTGGCGCTGCCGTCACGCTCACCTTGAGTTGCGGCCCCTTGGGCTTGCCGATGGCATCGACCCCTGCGCTGGGCTTTCCCAGAATGTTGACCACCAGCGTGTCGCCTTCCCACCAAAAGAACGACTCACCTCGATTTTGCTGAGATTTCATGCGGGAGATTGTTGCGGCGGAGCAGCGCAGCCTGTTGCGGTTTTGCAGCGGCGTTTTTGCATCGGTAGAGGCTCAGCGCTTGAGCGCCTCGTCGATGGATTCGCCCGGCTGCCAGGGCCGCCCGAGCTTGAACTCGATGTAGTCGCGGATCAGGCGTCGGACCACTTGCGACGGCGTCTGGTCCTCGCGCGCGCACAGGCGCTCGAACAACTCCTTCTTCTGCGGGTCGATCAAGACAGTGAGGCGGCTGGTACGTTGTTCCATTTTTATGGAAATGAGATTAGCATTTAGCGCACATCTTATGTGAATCTCATTTTCACGCAACTCCCGTATGAACGCGTCCGATCTTCTTCCCATCGCCCTGGGTGTGGTGGCGGCTTGGGTGTGCATGGGGTTGGCTGGTTTCATTTCGCCGCGTTCCACGCGCTGGGTGGCGCGGGTGATTTTTCCGCTGGGCGCGTTGGGCAGTCTGGTGATGGCCGCAGTCGGGCTGCTGGCGCTGTTCGCTGCGCCGCAATCGCTGGTGTTGCCCATCGGCCTGCCGGGCCTGCCGCTGCATTTGCGGTTGGACGCGCTGTCGGGGTTCTTCCTGTTTCTGCTGGGCGCCTCCACCGTCGGCATTTCCACCTTCGCCTCGGGCTATTTCCGCGAGGGCGAGGGCACGGCGCCGGGGCTGCTGGGTATGCAGTACCACGTGTTTCTGGCGGCGATGTGCATGGTGATGCTCGCGGCCGATGCCTACAGCTTCATGCTGTCGTGGGAAGTCATGGCCATGGCGTCGTACTTCCTGGTGATTTCCCAGCACCGCATGGCGGAAATCCGCAGCGCCGGTTATGTGTATCTGCTGCTGGCGCATCTGGGGGCCATCGCCCTGCTGTTGTGTTTCGGGGTGATGATGCAGGGCGGCATTGCCAGCCTGACGTTCGAGGCGATGCGCCACGCGCACTTGAGTCCGGCCTGGGCCAGCGTGGCCTTCGGTCTGGCGGTCATCGGCTTTGGTGCCAAGGCTGGCCTGGTTCCTTTGCACATCTGGCTGCCCGAGGCGCACCCGGCTGCGCCTTCGCCGGTTTCGGCCTTGATGAGCGGGGTGATGCTCAAGACCGCGCTCTACGGCCTGCTGCGGGTGAGCTTCGATCTGCTGCATGCGCCGCTGTGGTGGTGGGGCGTGCCGCTGCTGGCGCTAGGGCTGTTCGGCGCCTTGTTCGGCGTGCTGTTCGCCGCGGTGCAGACCGATATGAAGCGGCTTCTGGCCTATTCGTCCATCGAGAATATCGGCATTGCCTTCGCCGCTCTTGGCCTGGCGCTAGTGTTTCACGGGGTCGGGCTGGCGGTGTTTGCGGCGCTGGCGCTCGCCGCCATGCTGTACCACCTGCTCAACCATGCCTTTTTCAAGAGCCTGCTGTTCCTGACCACCGGCTCAGTGCTCCACGCCACCCACCAGCGCAGTCTGGGAAAACTCGGCGGCTTGTTGCGCACCATGCCCTGGGTGGGCTGGACGGCGTTGATCGGCACGCTGGCGATTGCCGGGCTGCCGCCGCTCAACGGTTTTGTCGCTGAGTGGCTGTTGTTGCAGTCGTTTCTGTTCACGCCGCAGATTCCCGAGCCGTTTTTCAATCTGCTCATCCCGCTGGGTGCGGCCATGCTGGTGCTAACTGCGGCGCTGGCGGCGTATGTCATGGTGAAGTTCTATGGCGTGATTTTTCTCGGCCGCGCGCGCGAGCCGCAGCTTGAGCAAGCGCACGATGTCGGCTGGCTGGAGCGCATCGGGCTGCTGTGGTTGGCCGCGGGCTGTGTGCTGCTGGGCCTGATCCCGACCTGGGTGCTGCAGGCCATCGACCGGGTCAACCTGATGTTGCTGGGCAAGCCGTTGGCGCAAGCGGGT